>Ga0222715_10000975_pt1 | contig 28185 bp, 30 predicted proteins | sample C33_9DmetaG_FD_165056 | JGI IMG/M metagenome (GOLD analysis project Ga0222715, IMG submission 165056) | Estuarine water microbial communities from San Francisco Bay, California, United States - C33_9D | ecosystem: Environmental > Aquatic > Marine > Unclassified | place: USA: California...
TCATTTGTTTTTCATTTACAGTATCACTACGAAGATATAACCCCATTTTATCATATTTTATTAGAGATGTATCCACTAATTTTAATTTTATACCAATTGTTTGTTTACCGCGTTTATCTTGTAATGCGATACTTATATTCAATCCATTTTCTAACGGCATTAAATTATAAATATTTTCAGAAGCTTTTTCATACGATAACGAGTTTTGCTTTTTAACTTTGATTACAGTAAATAATAATTTTATTTTATTCTCAGGTAAATACGTTTCTTTATTTATTTCAGTTATAACTGTTATCGCTTTTTTTATATTTCCGTGACTATTATCCATTAAGCTTGCCTTTTCCATTATTTCAGTAGGTATCATATGTATTGGTTTAATATTTGAAGGATACCGTGTTATAACCCTATTTTCAATATCAATCCACAAATCACTATTTATATTAATGAATTCGGTTGGGTCGGCGATATGTATTGCTAAGTATAATTTATTATCTTCTTCATAAATACTAAAGGCATCGTCAGCATCTTCGCATCCATCGGGGTCAATTGAATATGTTTCTATATTGGTCATATCCACTCTTTGATTAATCATATATTCATGCGGCATACTTAAATTATTTAATGTTAATAAATTAATATCAGTACTATTTTCTCTCTTTTCACCATATAATTTTTCTATGTATTTTGAATAATTATCTTCAAACATATTGTAGATATTAATTTTTTTTTATATAATTATCTACATATTGAAGTTATTAAATATTCAAATGAGTAAAATATAAAAATGTATATTTAGTATATATGAATTCGTTTAATACTAGATTTAATCACCTAATCACATTAGACAAAACCCGATTGGGTACATTTATAGAGTTTTTTCAATATTCAATTATTTGTACATTTATGGCTTCATATACAGCTTATTATACAAATGAATATTTATTAAGTGATACAAATAATGACGATACATTATTTAAAACTATTCTTATGTTATCTATTGAATTGGCTATTATAACAATTATTGTGTTCTATTTAAGAAAAATTACACTATTAATACCATCTGTCGCCTCTTTTATTTTTAATCATTTTGAACCATATACAACAATAGAATTAACTATTTGGATAGTATTAGTATTTGTGTTTATTGGTAATATGGATAAATTAAAAAACAAACTCTCAATAATAAAAGATAAATTAAATAATAAAAAAAAATAAATATATAAATATATGTTATATAAATTAAAATATAACTTAGTTCCACCATATCAAGTAAATAATATGTTACTTAATTCACCATCATTTAATACAACTCATTTATCTGAACATGTTATAATTAATAAATACAAATATGCTAATATTAAATCTAAATATAAAGATACCAAATGTTATAATACTAAATCTATCATACAATGATAATAATAATATGAAATTTATTTTCCTCTATTATCAAATATTTCTTCTATTGGGTTACAATTGCCTCCAATAAATGATGCATTATAATGTACTTCATATGGTCTGGTATGTAAATAATCTTCATAATAAAATTCCCAATATAAATTCGCAGTTACCGACCCATTATTAATACAATCGTAAATTTTTTGTTCGAAAGATGAAAATATTCCTCTATTAACACCTGGTTTCTGTGGAAAAATATTCATAGGGTTATTACCTGGTCCTCCTAACCGGTGTGCTAATATATGACCTGCATCACATTCCATATGTTCATCATCTAGCATACGTGAATAATGTTGTGTACATGATGTAGTTCCAGTACCTTCATCCAAATCAATATTCGTAATAGTCGCGTGTACATTTTTTACTACTGGTTGGTCATTATGGTTTTCATAATAATATATTCCTTTACCACTTATTCCTTCTACTAATTTATTTTCTCCTATTATAGGACAATCCACCGTAGTGCATACACAATTAGATGCGTGTACATGAAATTTATATAAAAATATTGAAAACAATAATATATAATTCATATAAAATATATATTATCCTCCTAATTTATATTGTCCAATAAAAAACCTTTATTTATAGATTACAGTTATAATTATTATAAATAGGGTGCTCGGCACATAGTGCAAAAGCATGAAGAAACCGTTTTTAGAGCGGATGCACGAAGTGTTTGTGTTAATAAACAACCGGTGCATAAAGAATGACCACATCGTAAAACAGTTTTATTTGTTTCACCTAATGTTTCCATGCAAATAGGACAATCGTCTGCAGCAATTTCATCAGTTCTTATTATAGGAAGTACTGTTCTATTAATTATTGTATTTGCTTCTGTATTACGTTCTAGAACACCCTGTTCTCTTTCGCGTTGTTGTCGTCGATGTTCAGTCATTCTAGCATTATGTTCGTTATTTAACCGAGTAGTAACTTCAATATGATCATTATTAAATAAATCAATTAAATCATCAAACATAATATAATGTGAAAATATAGCATTTTCTTTGAAATATTTCATTTTTTCTTCGTACTCTTTTTTTATTTTTATACTTATATCGCTACATTCTGTAGGACCTATATTCGGTAGTATCGTATTCAAATTACATATATGTGAAACCGGGTGTTCGTCAAAAACAAATTCATTATTTACCGTATTGTACGTTATCATATAATTATAACACGTCACGACTGGTAATAGACCTCTATATAATAAATTGAATTTAACCATATTATCAAAATATCTATGTATAGCGTTTAGTCTAAACACTGAAATATTTATTATATTATTTTCACCAGATGCTAATGCAGAATAAATTTTTATTTTGTGTATTTTACAACGAGTAATGTTGTGTCCTTCGTTTTTACAGTGACTACATCGAATAGCTCTCCTCTCTGTCGGCATTTTAAATTTGTTATTTGTATATATTTTTATTTAATTAGTTTAATCAATTTTTCATTTCGTTAAGAAATTTTTATTTCTTTTAATACTTTTTTGTATTTTGTTTCATCTTCATAATATTCTTTTCGATTTTTACAATATCTCTGATTACATCAATGGTTTGATGATGACCTTCACCAAGATTATTTGATTTCAACTCATATATTTCATTATATAAATCTAGTATTTTTTCCATAAATTTGTATCCTTGGTTTTTTCTCAAAAAACGAATACCAGCAAATTTAATCCTACATTTTGAAACATACGATAAATTATTATACTTGGAACAATCAAATGCTAGACAAACACGCGGATGCATTACTATATTATTAATAGTAAATAAATAATGTTTAAATAGTTATAAAAATATATTTGTTATAATCATATACAATGAATCAAAACGAGTTGAGTGTTGTTCAAAATGATAAACAGCAACTAATCGAAAATATAAAAAATTGGATTGTATTGGATGACCAATTAAAAATATTAAATGAAAAATCAAAACAATTACGAGAGGTAAGAACCACTTTAACTGAAAATATATGTAAAACTGTCGATAATTCTAATAATATAAAAAATAAAATTGGTATTAAAGGTGGTGAACTAAAAATTGGTAAAAAGAATGACTATAAACCATTGACCTTTTCTTATATTGAAACCTGTTTAGGCAATTTATTAAATGATAAACAACAGATAGACTTTATACTACAATATTTAAAAGATAACCGTGAAATCACATGTTCTCCAGATATTAAAAGAAACTATGATAATAAATAAAACAATCCGGTTTTTTGTATTCACATAATATATAACTTAAAATATGTATGAATTAGAGAACATTATATACAATACAACCCAGGGTGACCAACTTGTTGGTGGATATCCTATTAAAAACATTATATCTGATAATGAAATGGTTAATAGAATGTACTATGGCGGAGGTAATCATATATCACGATTTGATGATTTAGTTATACCAGTTGGACTAATTACTAATAAATATAGTGATGTTCAAAATAATCATAAAATCATAAAGGAAGAAGTTGTTAATACCAATTTGTTTAATACTTTATTTGATAATATTTGTAAAAAAAGAACAAGTTATAAATCTAAGAAGAAAATAGATTCTAATAAAACAAAGAAAAATATTAAGTAATATGATTGATTATATACTATTTATTATAAACAGTATATAAGAATTAATGCGATTTACGTCTTTTTGTAAGTTTGCGTGACTTACGGTATTTACGATATTTCGAACGAGTTTTTCTACCACCTTGAATATTCTCTTTGGGTATCAAAATATCGATTAATGGTTCATTTAATTTACTTATATTGTCCATATCATCAATAAATGTATTAATTATTCTACTTTGTTCTGCATCATTATCTTTGTATACAATTTCTATTTTTTCTTTTAGCGATGTGATTATTTCTTTTTTTAATACCATATCTATATCTATCATATTATCTATTTCAATAAAATACTTTTGTATATGATTGGTTAAAATAGGAATAAGATATAAATGTTTTTCATTATCGACCATATTTAATATATGTTTGTAGTATTCATCATGTAAACTTAATTTTGCTGATATATGCCGTGTGTAAGCAAGTTGAGAAAAAGGTTCTAAACAGAATTGCATATTTTTTATAATATCTTTATTTGTATATTTTCTGGTTTGCTTATATAAATTGTTAATAAATGTCGCCAAAAGTGCTATAACCGCTTGGTCTTTTTTGATAATTTCTATTATTTTGTTATTAAATAAAACATTTAGAATTTCCAAAGCAACTGCTTTATTATCTTTTGTATTATCTTCTAATCCAACCATACTTTGTAATAATTTCTTAGACATATCTGATTTATTTAATATAGATTCATCCATGTCTTTTAACATATCTAGTGGATTTTCAGCTTCATCCTCCTTATCTTCTTCAGCTTCATCCTCCTTATCTTCTTCAGCTTCATCCTCCTTATCTTCTGCTGGTGCATCGTCCTTATTTTCTTCAGATTCATCCTCCTTATCTTCTTCAGCTTCATCCTCCTTATCTTCTGCTGGTGCATCGTCCTTATTTTCTTCAGATTCATCCTCCTTATCTTCTGCTGATGCATCGTCCTTATTTTCTTCAGATTCATCCTCCTTATCTTCTGCAGGTGCATCGTCCTTATTTTCTTCAGGTTGAACATCTGTAGTTTCTCGTGTATTTTTATTGTACCAGTATTTTTTACCTTGTAAATTTTCCTTTTCAATCCAACCATTTTTTAATTCAACTGTTTTTTTTGTAGTAGGTAAATCATCACCTCCTTGCATTTCATCATCTTCAGCTATTTCAGATAAACCTGATTTTTTTGTACAATCAATCGTATATTTTTCTATATTTTTATCAAAAAAAATATCTAAAATAGTTTTTTTATTATCTGTACTAATTTCTTCAACAAAATCATGGATGTTGTTTAAATTATCACAAGTAATTAATTTATATAAATCACTGTTTGTATCACTAAATATACGACAGAAATTTAAAATTACCAATCGAATATATTTTATATATATATCACTATCTAAAGAATTAAATCCTTCGTCATAATCTATTAAGTTCAATGTTTTACACGTTTTTGATACTACATTTTGTACCATATCACCTCCATTTAGTTTAGACATTTATACTATAATTATAAAAAAATTGAAAATAAAAAATCATAATTAATAATCCGTATAAATTACATATATTTATTCTTTATCAATAGTATGGTGAAAGAATATGTTGTAAACACACACGATGAACATATTGCATATTCTAATAATTGTATAAAATATACAAAAACATATTTAATTAATATAGATAATCCTGACCATAATTTTATATTTATAGGATTTGACGAACCTACGTCATTATCAAAACCTATTAAGAATGATGATAAGAAAAATAAAAAAACAAAAAAAGTAAAATCCAGTATGAGTAAATTGGAAAAATTACAACTTTGGGATACATTTGATAAAGAAATAATTACTAACAAAAGCAATATAGAATGTGTATATTCTACAGAAAATGAAACAGATTTATGTAATCTTTGTAATAGTACTTTAATCATAACAGAAGATGGTTTTCCTACGTGTAATAATCCAGCGTGTGGAGTTATTTATACAGATACTTTAGATTATTCACCCGAATGGAGATTTCATTCTTCGGAAGATAAAAATAATACGGACCCTTCACGTTGCGGAAATCCGATTAATCCTCTATTAGTAGAATCCTCCTATGGTTGTAAAGTACTATGTAATGTGGGTTCAACTTATGAAATGAAAAAGATACGTAAATGGACAGAATGGCAATCTATGCCTCATAAAGAAAAATCATTATATGATGAATTTCAATTTATTACTATCATGGCCCATAATGCAGGTATTCCTAAAAAATTTATAGATGATGCTATGGTAGTCCATAAAGATATATCTGAACAAAAAATGTTCAGAGGATTAAATAGAGATGGTATTAAATCAGCATCAATCTATATTGCATGTCGTTTAAATGATTGCCCCAGAACGGCTCATGAAATAGCAGAAATATTTAAATTAGACAATACAAGTGCAACTAATGGTTGTTCTATGGCTGTTAGTATTTTACATAACATTGAAAGAAATAGTGATGTATCTCAACAAAGTGAATTAGGAGTTACTTTACCAAGCTCATTTATAGAACGTTATTGTAGTAAATTGAATTTTAACAATGAATTAGTAATGTTATCTAAGTTCATAGCTAAAAAGGTAGAAGACAACAATTTAATTACTGATAATATACCTCATGCAATAGCTGCTGGAATATTGTATTTTATTATAATTAATTGTAATGTGAATAATAGTAAACAAGAGATTAAACAAATCTCCGGTGTAAGTGAGGTTACGATTAATAAGTGTTTTAAAAAATTGGATTCTTATAAAGAAAAACTCATACCACAGATAATTATTGAAAAGTATAATGTTAAAATATAATAATTATTATCAATTAATAATATAATGATACCAGATATTATTTTTTTAATTCCGTATAGAGATCGTGAAGAACAAAAGAATATTTTTCAAGAAAAAATGGATATAATTATAAGTAAATATGATAAAACGTGTGAATTATATTATTGTTTTCAAAACGATGAACGAAATTTTAATCGTGGTGCTTTAAAAAATATTGGTTTTTTGGCCATGAAAGAAAAATATCCAGATCATTATCAAAATATAACGTTTGTATTTAATGATATTGATACATTTCCTACAGAAAGTCATTATTTGGATTATGCTACTGAAAAAAATACTGTAAAACATTTTTTTGGATTTACATATGCTTTAGGAGGAATAGTATCTATAAAAGGAAGTGATTTTGAATTAGTATTAGGATATCCTAATTTTTGGGGTTGGGGATATGAAGATACATTATTAAATGAACGTGTTAAAAGAAACGGTATAAATATTGACCGAACTAATTTTATAAGTATAAATGATAAAAGTAATGAAAAAATAGTACAATTAAGGCATGATGATAATAAACGAGTAATCAATAGTAAAGAAGTTAGTTATTATAAAAAGAATAAATCTGATAATTTAACAGATATCAAAGAATTGAAATATACTATTGAAGACAATATTATAAATGTAACATATTTTGAAAGTAAACATAAGGAAGAAGCAAAATATAATAATATATATGATTTAATTAAAAGACGTACAATAAACCACGCCCGTGTCCGTATGCAATTCTTATAATGTTTTCAAAGTTATAAAATTGATATTTTTGCAAAATATTTAATATACCAAACAAATATAATCAAAATGAAAGGTATCATACGTAAGAATAATATAATTAATGATGAGAACAATAATTATAATATCGATATTATAATTAATAACGATATCTACAATGTTATTTTAAACAAAGATGATAACTTATCCACCTTATATAATAAGATAAATATTGAATTTAATAAAAATAAACAGTATACTCAAAAAGAAGATTTTGAACATTTATATGTAAAAAATAATAAAACAGTAACACAAAAATATTGGGTCATTACCGAAACAGTTGATAATTTATATTTATGCGATACTTACGATAGACCATGTGATCAAATACCAAATAATCATAAATTAAAAGTTAGTAATTATTTTAGTGATGAATTGTTATCATCTAATAATGAAATATTAAACACAATATTAGGTAGTTACTGTAATATATTACAATGTGTAAAAATTTTTCAAACATATTCTTGAGATAAAAAAAGTTTATATGTTAACCCTATTTCTGTTTCATTTTCCCATATTCCTGAGATTTTCATTACTAATCGTAATTTATCATGAATAACATCAACTTTCTCTTTATAAATTTTAATATATCCATTAAACAATTGTTTTGATAACAGCATGGATTTTTTTTTATTTCTATTATGATTTGTATTATACAATTCCAATAAATTATTTTCTAATTTAGAAAATTCTTGTACAGTCCGCATATTAGACGTATGATTAAATTTGAGATAGTATTTTTTTTCATTATTTTCAATAGAATATTGTTCTATTGGAAAAATAATAAAAATACCATTCATAGTTAAGTATTCATTTAAAAAATTTATTTTTGTAAATAGTCCATCCATAATGATATTTTTCTTAGGTTGTAAAAAACATACATTATAGCTATTAATATTATTTAAATTAAGTATTATATTCATTATTATTGTTTATTAATATCTATTTAATTCAGTTTTGATTATTATATTTCTCAAAAATATGGTCTGATAATTTGGGAATATACTTATCATCTACATGTTCTTGTTGTATTTTTAAACATGGTACACTGTTTTTATTCACACTTGATAATCCAAAGAATGCATTTAATCCATTATTTAAACAAAGTCTTAATCGAAGATTAGTATCAACAATTTGTTCATCTTTTTTTCTAAAAATTTTTGCAGAGTTTTTAGCACGAGTATTCGGGTCCAAGTAATATTCCCAATCTGGAAAACTCACAAATTCTGAAAAATTATTTTCATTTTTTGGGTAATATAGGTATTTATCTTCCGATACTAGGTTGATTATAATATGTTCAGAATAATCATCGTAAATATAGGTTAGAATTGATTTTATCATACTACTTGTAATATTTGTTAAATGATTATGTATAATATCATCACGTTGATTGCGTAGATCTTTTTCGTTTTCTTTAAAATATTCTGAAGTAATATTTGGATATTTATTTTTATATACACTCAATGAACGTTTTAAAGTTTCCAGTTCAGGTATATTTTTACTACTGTTTAACCAATCAAATGTTCCTGATTTATGATGTTTATAAGAAATTCCGGCAATACGACAATTATTTTTTAAAATAATTGCATCATCTGTCTTTTGTGTTCCTCCTTCATGTTTAAATATAATATCATCGCCATACAAATAATTTAAATAAGTACGAATATACAATGAACTCTTTTGTAAAAATTCAGTATTAGTTAATTCATTACGAATTCCAGTATAATGTGTTGCACCTGTAGATACAAACGGCATAGATATATTTTATATAGAGAGTATATAAAATATATTCAATTTTTTATAAATTGCTTTTCCTTTTGTTTTTTGTAAAGTACACATTTTTCATATATGTTTTCTATTATTTCACATTCTATATTTTTACCTTTTTCATTATTACAGTTTTGTAACATTTTTATATAATCATTACACAAGTTATGAAATACTTTTTTCTTCATGATGCTATTTATTTATATATATATTTAATTCGTTTCATAAATATCTATTATAAAATTAAATAAAAAATTGACTGTTATTATATTATAATAGATATTTATAAACGATGGAAAAAATTACAGATTACGTTAATTTACATATTGGACATTATAAAACAGTATTACCATTTATAAAAAATGAATCAGTAGATATGATTTATTTAGACCCGCCTTTTAATTCTGATAGAGAATATAGACTAACTGATAGTTCTGATATAGGGTTTGATGATAAATGGACAGATGAACAATATGAAGCATTTATTGATGAATTAATAAAACAATCATTACCAATATTAAAAAAAGAAGGAACTTTATTCTTTCATATATCATCAAGTTGCATGTTTATACCTGAAAAAATATTAAGAAAGCATTTTAAATTTGTTGAACCTATTTTTTGGAAAAAGTGTCGTTCGAAAAATAATGTAAAACATAAGTTGGGTTCAACAATTGATATAATTTTTAAATGCAATAAAAATAAGAAATGTAAATTTAATGTTGTATATCAAGAAAAAGATAAAACGTATTTAGAAAATTCCTTTAAAAATAGTGACGAGCGTGGTAATTATTCAATGGGTCATTTAGTAACCGAAGCTACCAAGAATAGCGGTTATAAATATGATATTGATGTAGAAGGTCGTAATTTTAATCCCCCATCTGGTTGGAGAATTAAAAAAGAAGAGTTAGAAAAATTAATAAACGATAATAGAGTTCATGTACCAAAAACAAAAAAGGGCAATTTGTATAAAAAAATATATTTATCTGAAAATCCAGGTAAACCTTGTACAGATTTGTGGGATGATATTCATTCCATTAGCCAAGGTGCAGAAATACGTAATTATCCAACTGCGAAACCAGTGAAATTGTTAGAACGATTAATTGAGATTTCAACTAATGAAGGAGATTTAATATTAGACCCTATGTGTGGTTCCGGAACCACAGGTGATGCAGCAAATAATTTACATCGTAATTGTATTATAAACGACGTTAATAATAAAGTGATTAATATAGTAAAAAGCAGATTTATATAAGTTAGTATAAGTTTAGACAAATAATTATTTTTTATTGAATGTAGCGAAAATACATATATGTAAGGTAAATTATATAATATTATTTTATTCTATTATTATATAATAATGTCTGTAACATTAAGTTTAAATGATTCTATACCTATAATTCCTTGGAAAGGAGAAACATTAAATCAATTAACCTCATTTATTAAATTAAATAAACCTCAAGATACGGGGTCGTTAGTCGCAAAATTTAAAGCAAATCCATTAAAAATACATCGTAGAGAAATCGCATCAACTACAGTAGATGTATGTAACCCACGTACATCTACTTCTATTGATTTAATAAACTCACCGAATGGAACAATAGTAAACACTCAATCTACAATCAAAAATGGTATTGAAAATACTTTAGATATAAATACTCCTAATAATAGTTGTCATAATACAGAAAGTTGTGTATTATCTACAGCAGAAAATGCTCGTCGTCGTCTGCGTAGTAGTGGTATGATACCTAAAAAATATGACGTAAACCGAAATAATGATACATATCATACATCAACAAAACAATATTTAACCAGTCGTAATAAAACCTTTTCTCAAAATCAATATCATTATATTCGTCAAGGTGATGAATCTGCAATTCCAGGTACTGTAGCTGCATCATCAAATACATATGCAGCACAAGGGTTATCTCATTGTAAAGAACATTACATTGACAAAGATACGTATTTTAAATATATCTGGACAGAAGGCACAGAAGTCCAAGTTGATATACCAAAAGGATATTATACAGTTGAAAAATTAAATCAAAAATTACAAGAAAAAATGTATACCGAAAGACATTTTATTATAAAAGCACCATCGTCTAATTTAGATTTTTTTAACCCTGATACAACCAACTATCATATTGGAATTGATACACATATTGCATTCTTATTGAATATAACTTATAATATTGCATTAGATAAAATAGAATTACAATCATTTCAATATTCAAGTACAATATTTCCAAGTACTGCTTATAATATTCCTGATGGAACTACCATAAGCAATGGTTATGTTATGTTTAAAATTGAACAAAACACGTTCAGTAATGTAATCGGATTTACAGATGCGAATACAACAAATTATCCTATATCTTCTAGCAGTGATAATCAAACAGTCAAAATATTTAGGTCTCAAAGTAGACCTCAAATTTTTCCTTTATATAAACCAGTTTATTATAAACCGAATAATTATAAATTTGCTCAACAAGGGGCTGTATCTTCCGGTGATTTAATTACACGTAGAAAGTTTGATACTGTTAATACAATTGCAGCTACATATAGAGGTGCGTATGGCGACCATGTTGCGAATTCATTGGCTTATGGCGTTCCTACAAGTGGACATATTACTAAAGAAAAAACAGGATATCCGATTAAACAAACACCTACTGTATCAAGTTCAGGTGAAATGAAGAATTGTTTAGTTACTAAAATTGCTCATTTAATATAATTATTACACCAACCGATTTGATAATTCATTTTTCTTTCCGGTCAGTATATTGTTGCATTATACTAACATCATTTATAAAAATGTTGTTATTAATAGAAATTATATTATAAGGTATTTTATGCTTTATACACCAATTTGTGCATTTTTGAACATTATTTTTATATAAGGTATCTATCTTATCTGATTTATATTTGTTATTTATTAAAGATAATGTATAATGAATATTTTCTATTTGTTGCTGTCCCAAAATCGCATTAAATTCTTCTAATTTTGTTAAGAAAAAGTGACTAATGGGTATAGTTAAAAAACGATCAATATATTCGCTTTCTTTAATTTTTAACATTTTATCAAAAGCATTAATTATACAATTCATATAATTTTTGTTATTTAAAGTAAAATTTTTACATACAATATATTTTTCTGAATTTGCATGACGACTTGTATGTGGTTTAATAATATACACTTTTTCATAACAAGACGCTAATATGTATATAATATCTATACTATGGTTCATAAAACTATCAAACATTTTTAGAATAAAAGATCCACCTTGTTTCTGTAGAGTTAATGCATAACATATCTGTGCGAATAGTAATCTTGTAATATTTATCTCTTGTTTATTGAAATCAATTGAAAAATCAAAACCGCCATCGGCAGTAATTAAATTAAAAACAGAACCATATTTTTCATAACAATATTTCATATTTTCAACTGATAACATATCGCCCGTATTATCTTTACCATATTCAAGTTGGACATTCGGATTTTGTTTTAAAAAATGTGTGCTTTTTTTCCATGCTGGAATATTCGCATCATTTTTATCGTTTAATAAAGTCATTCCAATATATTTGTCTTTTATATTATTACGACGGTTTATTGTAGCTTCAATAAATCCACCAGGTCCTTCAGCCAAATGAAAGCAATTCATAGGTTCAATCATAGAACATAAATTAAAAGTATCTATTATTTCAATCATTTTAAAAAATGAACGGGATAATGGTATACTTTTAGAAATACTATATTTTTTATTTGGTATAATAGTATGAATATATTCATAAGGATTGGTATATTTTTTACAATTACTCCATTCTTTTTCTTGGCTATCTATTTTTTTCTTTAGTTCATAAAGATAATGAGATAATGAAGTTGATATAATTGTATTTGGTGTTTCCTCTGAAGAAACACAATTTAAATATTTAATTATATTATTATTAATTTTTGGTAATAAATAGTAACTCATAAAAAAGGTTCGTTAATGATATTAATAAACTATATTTATATCATTTCAAATTGTTGATTTATTCTTTAATTCTCACTATTTTTCACTATATTTAATATCTGAATCGTCGGGAGGTGTAAATTGTTTTAACAACAGTTTTTTATTTGTCTTTTTTGGTATATTTTTTTCTTTTTTTTCAATTTCCTTTTCAACACTTTCTGACTGTTCAACTTGTTCATTAATTTTTTGTTCTTCGCCTAGGTTTCCTTTTAATTGATGTATATTATTAATCAAATTAGTATCTATATTACGTACTTTTTTGAATATAAAATAACGATTCATAAAAGATATTCGTTTTTCTTCTGGACTCATATACATTGCAGATTTATACATATTTTTCTTTTTTGTTTCAATCTTCAACTCTTCTTCCATATATGTATATAATTCATTAAATAATCCACTACCATTTGGTAAATTCATTTGGTTTGCGTCTTCTTTTGAAATTAATATAAATCCATAATCTTCCATGATTTTACTGAAATAATTGAAATTAACCAGGTATTCCCGGAATGTTTTATTAATACTTTCTTGATAAACATTAATTGGATATCCCAAACTTAGGTCATCGTCCGGAAATCCTGTTTGGTCATATAATTTTGTAAGTTCATAAATCTTATTATCATTTTTATTAATACTAATACTTTCACCATTATTTAATGTATTTAACTCATTAAATATTTTCTTACCATCATAACAAGTTCCAATAAAATATCCATTTACTTTGGTACATTCAGATAAATTTTTAATAAAAGATAATAATGTATTTTTATTTTCAAAGAAATAATGTAATGCGAATTGACATGAACTTATAGTAAATCCCATATTAGCAACACCATAATCTTTATATACACCTTTGCCGAGCAAAGACATATCTTTTGGCCCGGAACCAAATACTGCATCTATTATTTGTTTTTCTTTGGTGCTATTAAACGCAGAACCATTACGAATATTAAGACTGCTATCACCAACAACAAATAAGGCACGAGGAATGTTATTATATTTTGCCTTTGCTTTTAAATAACGTGTACATGCACCATCTAATTGGTTATGAATATTATCTTTTGAAACATCTACGCCTAATACAAAATCTAAATTGTTATGTAACCATTTCGAAAGATCACCAGCTTTTCCTACCGCATAATCAATTAATGTATCTCCACGATTAGAAACCCCTGTAATAAGCTTTGATTTTACATACAGATTATGAAATTCTCGTAATGATTTGGTATTTGTATCATTATTTGAACGATTATAATATACTTCATCATTATTATAGGTTTCAGGAACATTTAATCCAGTGCTAATCATTTCATTTGTAATTGGATTATGAATAGAATACCAATTATTATTCGCAACATGATAAGCGTTACCATAATTACGAAGTCCTGAACGTAATTCATTTGTCTTATCATAACGAACCCGTAAAGGAACCCATTTCCAACCTTCTTCATTATCCATAACATATTTAAATTCAACAATCATATTTTCTTCAAAATATTCATTTTCTTCAGTCATCATATATAATTGTGTTCCTTGTTGTTGTAATTTTATATTACATAAATATGCAGTTGGGTCATATGGTTCTGTTGGCTGAAATGGAACTGGTTTGTAACTATCTTCATTATCCATATTATTTTTACTTAATTCATTATCTTCTACTATTGCCTGACATGGATTAATAATACCATGTTTCTTTTCATCGAATCCGCAACGTAAAATTAATGTTTTATATTGAATGATTGATTGTGGTTCATTTAAGTTGGAACCATCTTGGAATATATGATGCACTTCTTCTTTATTTGAATTATCCTTTTTTGTAGTTACCAAGAAATCAATTGTATTGAATTCTGCTGGTTTCCATTTAAATGATAATGGCCATGTATATTTATTTAATGGACCAGCTGGTGCACCTTCTGTGTCTGCACCAACAGCAGTATATGCAGGTGTAAATATTAACCCATCTGTATTGTATTCATATGTTTCATCCATTGTTTTTGATAAAATTTCATTACAAGCACTAAAAATATCTTTATCTACTTCAACTCCATTCTCATCAGTATATTTTGTAATATGATAAAACATTTTGCATTTAATTTGAAAATTATGGATATTTTTACATTCAACGCGTTTTACTTCTGCATTACTTTTATTATCTAAAATAGAAACGGGTTTTAATTCATTAATAAATTGATATAGAATTTTTAAACGATATTTATTTTCAGCATCTTCATCTTTGGGATAAAACATAAATTCACGTGTAGAATGGTCATTTACATAATATACGTCAAACGCCATAAATAAGTGAATATTATTACCTACTTTATTTTTTGTAATATACTCGCCATCTAACAAACTATTGAATTGTTCTTTATTATGTGTTTCTACGCCAGTAAATATAATATGCATATTCGTATCTATTAAGTATATTTTACCATCATTAGCAATATACAACAAACAACGAGCTCCATCTGCTTTGTCTGTAACTGTATAATCATAACGTATATTTGGAATATTTGTGTTTTCATTATTTTTTACTATGTTTTCGATTTGCAATGTATATGAACTTGGACCAATGAAATCTTTTGGATATATTCTTCGTGATTGGTAAGTGTCTTTATGTACCAATTTCATATATGATTGTATTAAATCATTTTGAATTTGATAAGATATTGGGTAATTTGTTCCTTGTAAACCACTCAATACAACACGAATACATTTACGAATAGCATTCATTAACGCTGGTAAATTATCATATTTGGTTCCAGTTCCAATTCTACTATTATCTACTTCTAATTCAATTTCATAATGTTCAAGACCATTAAATACGTCCGCTTCTTGAATTGTATATTTTGGAACGGGCACTTTATTCATTTTCTTTGAAGTCTTAACTATACTTAAATCTGCGAAAATTGGATATTCATCATGATAAAAACGAATACGATTCATACAACGGAATATTTTTAAAGAATTTTCCCATTTTGATATTATATTACGCGAGAAATTAGAATGAACATTGAAATCTTGTTCAACTTGATATGAAACACGAAAGTTAAAATCTTCAAAATCAACCTTTTTTAAACGAGTTCCATTTACTTCCGCCGGCATTTTTTGAGTAAATTTCATTTTATTAAATGTAGTACTGGGTTGGTCAATCACTTTTTGGAGATTATTACTACGACAATATTCTTGTATTAAATCACTTCCATTGATTTCAGCGCGCGTATTTGATATCTTTGTTAAACCACTTCGAATATCGGTATATTCATTTTGAATACGCAACATCTGAATACCTTCTTTATTTTCAATTTGAAAACCATTAGAGTATAGATATTTAATTACATTATCATAATTAATTTTAGAAATGGGTGTAGATATTTTTGGATTTGTTCCAAACCTGATTTCTAATTCATTCACTTTATTATTTTGTCTTAATGAACTATTTTCTAAATACAACTTTACTATGTTTTCAAAATCCTTTTTCTTATCACCAAGTGAAGGTACATTTTTTTGCGAAGTATCTCTAGCATCCATAATATATTATCTTATATAGTAAAATCATATATTATTTTGAATTATTCAATTTTTTAAAACCATTTTACAAAATTAAAAACAAGGTCATACAATTCTTTTTTTTTATATTTTGTTTGATTGTCGTAAATATTCAGCTTCTTAGCAGTTTCAATTAACTCATCTACTTTATAATTAGATGCAGATTTAATTGGTCGTAAGAAATTATCTATATATAAATATTTTTCATATAATTGTTCAATATCACTATTACTTACTGGGTCTAATTGAATAGAATATTTATTATATGTATCTTTGAATAATAAATAACTCGGAAATTCATTTGTTGTATGATTACCGATTTTAATCATAAATTTATTATTAGGATGAATAATAAATAAATTGATTTCAAAATAAACGGATAATGCTATTAAACAATTCATATTTGTATCCTTAACTGTAGTTAAAAAATCTGACTTAATTTCTTTAATTTTTACTTGAGATAATTTATAATTGGTATCTGTTAACATATGTTTATTCTTATGTAAAGCTGATGATATTTCTTGCTTAATTTCTAATTCTTTTGCCCCATAATTGTGATTGACTTTCATGTATTCATTATATCCATGCGCAGCTATAAATACACACCAAAATAGAGAATTTACTTGTTTTGGTCGATAATTATCATTTATTTTTTCATCAATTACATTATCAATCGTCTCGACCTTTTTATTTATTTCAAATACGTTTGGTTGTTGTTGTAAATACTTTTTATTTTGCTTTGTATATGAAAATTTATTTAAATTTGATAAAATATTTATTGAATTTAAATCGCGTTTATTGTGTAACATATATTGAATAAGCATATTATAATACTATTTATTATACTATTCTACTCTTTAACCCCTTTATTATTTAATTAATTCTTGTTTGAATATCTCTTTCTGATATTCAACTGTTTTTAATCTTTCTTCTTGGTCATTAATGTATTGTAAGTAATTATTAATATCATTTATAATTTCATCAGTTAGAAAATTCATATTTATAAAAACACCACTTTTATTTTCATTTAATTTACAAGAATGGTTTGATAAAATTTTTAATATTTCAATATGGTCTTTACTCTCTAACAATTCAATCCGTTTTTTTAAATTTTCTAATTGATTTAAATTACTCATATTATATAATATAATAATAAAAAATATTTATATTGTTTATAAAAATAATTATACATATTATGTTAATACATCATCGATGCTTTCTTACGTTTCGGTTTTTGGGTAGGTTCAGGTGTAGTAACTTTATTATTTTCCGTAGCAATATCTTCAGAAGGTATTGGATCTAATTTTGTTATATCTTCTGGAATAAGGTCTACTACATTTGTATTATTGTTATTTATTACATTTTCAATTTCAATAGTATTATCTTCTTGTAGACCTGCTTCTTCTTTATCTTGGTTTAATATACTTAATATAGGTTGATCTTCTTCTGTAATTATTTCATTTACTATAATATCATCAATAGAATAACTTTTGTTAATATTTACATTATCAGCAATGGCTTTATCAAATTCTAATAATTTTGAATAAATACTAATTAATTGTTTTTTTTGCGAAATTTGAAAAAAGCAAATATAATTAACGTACAATTCTATTTGTTCTTGTAAAAGTTTGTTTTCATATTCAAGTGTATTCAAAAAATTGGATAAAGTGAACCCCATTTTACTATTATCGTTATAATGTGTAATATTATTATTACTGCTTTCTATTTCATTATACAGTAAATGTATTATGTCTAATATGTTATTATGAACTGATTTAATATCATGACTTTTATATTCTAAAAATGGTTCTAAATCTTTATATATAGGATATGAATTATCTAAATCTTGTAAATCTAATTCCTTTTTTTGTTCTTTCACAAATTTTATGATAATATTATACAATTTATAGTAATCGCAGTACATACGATTGTTTGTTAGTAAACGAACTTTATCAATGTTCTCCGCTTCTATAAGAAAATTTTTATATTGAAAATGAAAAGAATCTAAACAAAATAAAAATATTTTTGTATTATTAAATTTCACAATATTATTATACAATTCTTTCATTTTTTCTAATTTAGTATTTACTTTTAATTTTATTTTAGAAATATCAGTAGATAAATTCATAATATTTTTAAAGTTTTGTTTTAATTTATCTAATTGTAAATGATTCTGATTCATGTATATTATAATATAATATAAAATAATTTAAAATATAACACAATATTAGATATAATATAAGTTATATGAATCCTTCATCATTATCCCCCAAAATTTTATCCAAATATTCAGTCGAAACTATTAAAAAATTAAATAATATTTTTTTAAAAAGACTCAATTTAGAACCCCCTATATTACGCCGTCAAACAAATATACTCTTTTATGATAGTAATCCAAATAGTCCTTTATTATCAAGAGTAAATAGTCCTTGTATTTTTGAAAAATTTAAATAATTTATAATGATAAGTATATAAATATCTACTTTTAATATTTATTAAATGGAAACTAAAACCGAGTTACCTTCTAATTTTCGTTCACTAGTAAATGATTTTGCAAATGATTTAACTGTTACTTTTCCTGAGCATCAACATTTATGGAAAAGATGGAATAATAAAGATGTAAGTGAACAAGAACTATCAATAATGTTTACTTATTGCACAAAAGTATATCCTCAAAGATTTTTTGATATTTTATATCAAAATGAAGAAATTTTTGAAGAATCAAATGAAGCCGACGTTAAATTTTTTCCAAATGTAAACTTTAAAATACTATTTAATACAGAAGGTATTAGTGATAATACAAAGAAAGCAATGTGGAAGTACTTACAATTATTGTTATTTACAATAATAGGCGAAGTCAAAGATAAAAATGATTTCGGCGAGACCATGAATATGTTTGATGGTATAGATGAGAATGAATTACAAGATAAATTGAAAGATACAATGTCTGGTATTACTGATTTCTTTAAAAACATGGAAAAAAATGGTGATACTGAAAATAATGACGAACCCACCAAAACGGAATTTGAAAATGTATTTAAAAAATCTGAGAATATGGATGATTTAAAGGAAAAAATGAAAGAAAAACTTAAAGGAATGCCTAATATTAAAAATTTACAAGAGCATTTAACAGGTCTTTTTGATGGAAAAATCGGAACTTTAGCCAAAGAGATGGCGGAAGAAATAGCAGATGATTTTAAAGATTTATTGGGGGATGAAAATGGTGAGGGGATAAATAATACACAAGATGTATTAAAAAAATTAATGAAGGACCCTAAAAAAATTTCTGGATTAATGAAAACTGTTGGAAGTAAATTAGATTCAAAAATGAAAAGTGGTGAAATTTCAAAAGATGAATTAGTAAAAGAAGCTGGAGATTTATTAGGTAAAATGAAAGAGATGGGAGGTGGACAAGAATTCAATAGTATGTTTAAGAATATTGCGAAAAATATGGGTGGATTAGGTAAAAATGCACGTATAGATACAAATGCACTTAAACGTATGACTGAAAGAAATGATAAAATAGAAAAGATGAAAGAACGTGGCGAAAAACGCAGTCAAGATAAGATAAAAGAGTTAGAAAAAATTAAATTAGAACAGGAAAAACAATTAAAGATACAACAAGAATTTATACAAAAATACAAAGAAGAACATGGAGATTCGAATTTAGAAAATGATTTTATTCAAGAACAACTTATAAAAGAATTTGAAGAAGATGAATCTGTTCAAAAACCCAAAAATAAAAAGAAAAAGAAGAAGACAAAAAAATAAATATATATAATATAATGGGATTAACCAAATTTATAGATATTAAATACTTTCTTATTAGTTTAGTAATTGGTTTACTATTTGTCTATTTTACTGTTTCTGATTCTAGAAAAATATATGTATATCCAACTCCTGAAAACGTAGATATTTTACAATATAGAGATACTGCTGATAATTGTTTCTCTATCGAACAAGAAGAAGTTTCTTGTCCTATTGATAAAGAACAAATTACTGAAATTAAACCGCAAGTATAAAATATATTGAATATGTATAAATGAATTTCAAAAGATTATTAAATACTCATTTGGGTAGAATTTTTATTTCAATCCTTTTAGGGTTAGGTTTAGCGACTTTATTTCGTAAAGTTTGTACAGAACGTAATTGTATTGATTTTAATGGTCCTATTATTAGCGATTTTGAAGATAAAACATATGGACAAAATGATAAATGTTATAAATATAAATTAAAACTTGATAAATGTGATCCTAAAAAACGCATTGTTCAATTAGAAAAACCGGTAGATGTATAATATTCGTATAATAATACAGATTTAAGTATATATTATTATATATTAATTTAATGGATACTACTACAACATTAATATCCAATTTACCTAATGATACAACCCAACAAAATATATCTATTAGTCAATCGGATAATTCAAATCATTATCAACCAATGAATATACATCCAAATCCATATGGAATATCTGAACAAAATCCTTTAGCTAATCCTGAACATACAAAACAAACAAATAAAATGGTCAACAATGAAGAACCTATGATGAATCAAGAATTATCACAGGCACAAATTATGCAATTACAACAACAGCAACCACAACATTTACCTTCCCGTGATATACCTCAAGACCCTATGGTTTATTCAAACGATGAAGAAGTTCAACCGAATTATGTACCAAAACCAAATAAACATGTTGACTTTGTAAGCGAAGAAGAAATTATGACTGAGCGAAATCTTAGAGAATATGAATCACGATTGAAAAAGGAAAATAAAATGGATATATTGTTAACAGAAATACAAATACCTTTTTTTATAGCCATTTTATATTTTATATTTCAATTGCCTGTTATAAATAGTCTTTTATTAAAATATTTTTCATTTTTAGCTATTTATGATATTGATGGTAATTTTAATTTAATTGGATTAGTTTTAAAAAGTCTCTTATTTGGAAACGTATATTATATGTTGAATCAAGCAATAAGTTTTTTAAGTGATTTCTAATATAAAGAAATGAACATATATTAAATTAGTGCCTCTGTAGCTCAGTGGTAGAGCGCTAGCCTTGTAAGCTAGCGGTCATGGGTTCAATTCCCATCGGAGGCTCGTTATAAATTATATTATATCCAATATAATTTATTCAATAATGTATTTATTTCATTAATAATTTTTTAAAAAAATCTGGTGTATTTTTTCTTGTCTTTTTCGTTTTTGTTGTTTTGGATTTCATAGTGCTACTTTTAGAACTTTTTTTAGAACTTTTTTTTAAACTTTTTAGACTATTTTCAATATCTTTTATATGAATACTATGTTTATTAACAATTGTTTTATTATCCAATTTATAAGGCGTATAATTTAAAAACCACATTTCATATTCTTTACTGGTTCTATCATTTTTTAATTTTTTAAATTGAGCCGACTTTTTAGCACGCATACTTTCTAATGTGCTTTGCGTTCCATAACAATCAACAGAAAAACGCTTTAAAACACCATTTGTTTCTGTTTTATTTTTTTCAGATAAATCAAATAAAAATTTACTCATGCATAATAATCTATTCTTTTCAAAATGTTGTTTATTTGCATATATAAAAGCTAAATAAAATGATAATATTGTATCAATGGTAGCAATCTTTATTTCTTGTTTTTTATTGGTAATTATATTATAATTGTGGCATGCAATTGGTTTATAAATATAGGCAACGCTTGATGTACCAACCCGAATTTCAATATGTTCGGGTATAATTTCACCAACAGGTTCGTGAACTATTTTTTTAATGGATTTATATTCGGATTGTTGTAATTGTTCTTCTATAATCAATGCTAACTTATCAGTATCTTCAGCCAGAACATCAAAACAAGTATGATTATTGCTTTTATTACCATAAAATTGTTGATATAGATTATAAGCATATCCTCCAAAAAAGATCGCATCATTATTAACTAATGTATTACAAACTAAATTATATAACTTTTCATCTATAATATTTTTAGTTGTACTTTTACAAACTTTATTTGATATGGGATAATGTTGATTTAATAAATTCAATCTTTTGTATACTTTTTCCCATCTAGAAACATCTCCTTCAGGTCTAGATAATTCTAAATACATACCCATTCTTAAAAAATTAGGAGGACAATAATGAATTCCTGCAATCTTAATAGAATCATTTAACAAATTTTCATATAATTCCTTATGTAATAAAGTAATGTCTGCAATTGGAATATAGTTCACAAATACTTTAAATGTTCCCATATGAACACCCGCCTTTGCTTCCACATCTCGATATCCCTTTTCGTAGTATATATTTGCTAACTCTTTTGCATCTTCCAATGCGTTAGATGAGAAAAAGTCATAATCAGGTATTTCAATATCTTTTCTATAGAATTGTGCATATTTGGGCAAAATATTATTAATAGCTGTACCGCCATAACATATTAATTTTTTATTAACAATGAACTCTTCTACTATGGTTAACATCTTTTGAACATCTTCATTATTCACTTGTTTTTTACCCTTGATATTTTCAGTTTCATCAATTGCGTGACGTAATATAGTATATTCACATTCTTCAAAAGACATCTTATTGTTACACATTTTTGCTGTATATTTATTTTTCATATTGTTGTTTATAATATAATAGTATATTATAAAAAATTATTCGTTTTCTAAATCATTTAATTTTTTGAAATAAGCAATAGCCACCCCTAATGGAACAAAGGCACTTCTATTTTCATTGAAAAATTCTTCATATTGTTCTAATTGAATATCCTTTTTGTAGAAACAAAACGGAACAATTTGAGCACCATAATGTATTACTAAATCATTTATATCAGGGTTATGCAAATTATCATTTAATAAATCAGGCACAACTAATTTCATGTATTCCAAATTGGTTGTTATATTATCATCATGTATCATGATTGGAATATGTTTTTGTTCAAATATTTCGTTATAGCGTATCATATTAAGTTTATCACTACCACTTTCTAAATTTACAGAATGGCTTAATTTAATACATTTTTGTTGCGGGTCATTACAATCATGATAATCTTTATAATTACGATGAATTGTTTTATCAACTACTAACACAGTTTTATCTTTTATATCTTTCATTAAGGTATTTTTTGTAATTTTACCTTCAAACAAGGTTGATTTTAAATGTTCATGGACTGATTTCGCAACTGCAGGATAAACATTGGTATCATTTGATTTAATACGTAAATTAATAAACAAGGGGTCTTTACGATTTGGCGTAGTAAAAGAATGAGCATAAGAATTAACTGTCGTAAATACGTCATCTAATAATAAATGATTATCACTTTTTAATGTACTAAATGTTGGGTCATCTGAACATGCTACAACCGCTTTAAACATATCATTTTCTTGAATATAAAATACTTCAAAGTCTAAATATCTACAACCACGCGATAATACATATTGTATCATATCTAAATTCATATGTTTACCTGTAAAAGCAGTATTATAAGAACCTTTTACTACAAATTGTGAAATATTAATTTCATCATGTTTACTAGGAACGCTTTGAACAAGTGTATATATATCAGATGTACTTACGTTTTCAAATTCATTTTCAGCAGTATTAAACCCAAAAGGTTCTCTAAACTTATTTGAAAGTTGGAAATTATTTTGGTAGAATTGGAATATTATAAGACAACTTAAAATGATAATTAATAATAATAAAATTATTTGATAAAAATCCATGTATATATTTTATATATACATTTATTATCTATTAACCATGAATAAAATATAAAAACTATATATACTTATATATTAATATGGCCGGAGGATTACTAAATATAGTTTCGACTGGAAATAATAATATATTTTTAACAGGCAATCCTAGTAAAACATTTTTTAAGGTAACCTATTCAAAATATAGTAATTTCGGACTTCAGAAATTTAGAATAGATTACGATGGTTTAAGAGAGTTGCGACCAACAGAACCATCTACATTTAAATTTAAAATGCCCCGATATGCTGACTTATTAATGGATACTTATATTGTATTTAGATTACCTGATATATGGAGTCCAATTTATCCACAGATGGACGATGAGAACCGAATTAATTGGTCACCCTATGAATTTAAATGGATCGAAAATATTGGTTCACAAATCATAAAAGAAATTGTAATTACTTGTGGTAGTTTAACATTACAAAGATATACAGGCGAATATATGTCTGCTATGGTTGATAGAGACTTTTCAAGTGAAAAAAAAGACTTATTCAATCGTATGACTGGTAATGTTCCTGAATTAAATGACCCAGGTTATTCATTTGGACGTAGAAATGCTTATCCAAATGCACCTTATACTACTAGTTCTTTAGGTGCTGAACCATCTATAAGGGGCAGAGATTTATATATACCTATAAATACATGGTTTACATTAAATAGTCAATGTGCTTTTCCTATGGTAGCACTTCAATACAATGAATTAGAAATATCAATTACATTGCGACCCATAAACGAATTGTTCACAATACGTGACGTTATTGATGTTGCGAACAGTTATCCTTATATTCAACCGGATTTTAATTTACCCCATTTTCAAATGCATCGCTTTTTACAAACACCATATTCACCTTTTTTAGATAATTATGATACCTCTGGTAATATAATTAATACATGGAATGCTGATGTACATTTATTATCTACCTATTGTTTTTTATCAAAAGAAGAAACCAAGGTTTTTACTTCACAAGACCAAGTATATATTGTAAAAGATGTTTTTGAACATAAGTTTGAAAATATTACAGGAACTAAAAAAATACAATTAAATTCAAACGGTATGATTGCGAATTGGATGTGGTATTTACAAAGAAATGATGTAAATTTAAGAAATGAATGGAACAATTATACTAATTGGCCATATAAAAGACTTCCGTCAAATATCACTTTAGCAAGTCATGGTGGGTTTGTCGATTATCCTACGTTATCCTATGGTATTCATCCAAAGACTGCTCAAAATAGTGGTATCACTATTTCTGGCGATTATCATAACGAAAATAAAAAAGAAATATTAGAAACAATGGGTATTTTATTTAATGGCGAGTATAGAGAAAATATATTAACACGTGGTGTCTACGATTATATTGAAAAATATGTAAGAACTTCTGGTAACGGGAAAGAAGGATTATATTGTTATAATTTTGGATTAAAAACTAGTCCTTTTGAATATCAACCAAGTGGTGCTATTAATTTAAGTAAATTTAATCGTATTGAATTAGAAATAACAACGCATGTCCCGTCGATTGATACGGTTAGCTCAAGTTTTAATGTTATTTGTGGAATAGATGGTTCCATTGAAGGTATTGATAAGACAAACTGGAGATTATATGAATATAATTACAACTTAGTTTTATATGAAGAACGCTATAACGTTCTATCTTTTGTTGGTGGAAATTGCGGAATGATGCATTCTAGATAAACATTTAGGTTATTCAATTCAAAATATTATAATGCTGTATAATATTATAATATTATAATATAAATGAATGATAATATCAAAAATAAGAAATTAGATAAGAAAAAACATAATAAAAATAAAGAAAAAGATAATTTTCAGACAGTAAATATGATTGAAAAAATTAAAAAAGTAAAAAAAAATAAATCAAAGATGAAAGAAAATTATAAAAATATCGAAGAATTTACTACTTTACATGATATGAAATCAAAAGAAAAAAATCATTCAAGTGAAGAAAAATCCAACGATAAAAAACAAACTAATGAAAATGTACATAAATTTTTTCAAATGTTTGATAATTTAAAAGACTTTTCTCCGTTTAAAGAAGTTAAAGAGTTTTTATATCCAAGTAAGAAAGAAGGGTTTAAAGCACAAAAACCTTTTAAAAAGGATGATTACGAAGGATATGATACTATTGATGATAGAGAAGTACTAGGTGATGATGCAAATCCACGTGAAATGATGATACGTGCAATTGAAAAATTATACAAAAAAATTAATTACTTAAATCGTGCAATCGCTGAATATATTGTAGATAATTTATCAGTAGGAACGCCTACAGAAAGCGATTACTTTTTAGTACAAGAATCTACTTCTTGGATATTTTCCGCGGTTGTTAGTTCATACATGGTTTATAATTGGTATTTTTTGATGTTTTATAGTAAAGATTCTGATTTTGAACTTATACCTATATCTCGTATGAAAATGTTAGAAAACTCATCTAACGATGATTATCCTATTTTTTCTTTAATTTTATTCTTCTTTGAATTTTCTATTATGTTTGTAGAAAAATTAGACAACTTATTAATTAATATAATACCTTCACTTGCTAATAATTTTTTAAATGGACGATTCAAATTTAGTCTTATATATCTTGGTTTGATCTATTTTATAAAAAATTCTTTAAAATCATTAAAAGATTTCTTAATTATGATTATTAAAGCAGAAAGTAGTACATTTATAAATTTACTATATGGTATTATTGCTATTTCATTAGTAGTCTCTATGATGTCGTTAACTATTACTGGTGTTTATAAAGTAGACGTTGGAACTGTTATGAGTTCAGTAGCTTCTATGGCGAATCCATTCGGCACTATTATGAAAGTTCTCTTCAGGTTATTCTTTGTAATGGCTACCAATGTTCCATTTGCTGGTATTTTTATTACTTTTTATTTATTCATTTATTCATTGTTTTCTACTTTAATATATGCAGGAGAACATAAAAAAGGTATTAATATTTTTGAAGATATAGATGAACATGTTATGAATAGTAAAAGTGAATACGAAAAAAATAAAGATTGTGGTTCAGATAGTAATTTCTTTTATGAAATAATACGTATTTTAAATATTTTTGTTGATGTATGTTACAATAAATTGTTACCTATTGTTTTAACTATTATATTAATTATATCAACCATTAATTTTTCATCACAATTATCAGATATTGAATCGATTATACCTCAATTTAGTTTTAAAACATTAACTATCATTGTTTTTTCATTAATTGTTGGTATTTTAGTACCGTATATATATTCATCAAGTGCTTCACGATTTATGAAAGCTATGTTCCAAGATTATAAAGAAAAATAATAAATAACAAAAAAAGTATAAATAATATACATCATATTATTATTATGGGTAAAAATAATAATAAGAACAAAAAAAATTCTAAAAA
>Ga0222715_10000977_pt1 | contig 28133 bp, 21 predicted proteins | sample C33_9DmetaG_FD_165056 | JGI IMG/M metagenome (GOLD analysis project Ga0222715, IMG submission 165056) | Estuarine water microbial communities from San Francisco Bay, California, United States - C33_9D | ecosystem: Environmental > Aquatic > Marine > Unclassified | place: USA: California...
AAAGTCAACTTCACCACTTACGATATTAAAAACTCCATTGGTTGCATCATTGTCTAAGGAATACATTTTGAAAATTTTACCCTCTTTCTTCCAGAGACCTTGAAGCGAGCCGTTAACTACTTTTTCTCCAACTTGGGTCCATGCGAATCCGGTAAATTCTCCTTGTCCCTCAGCATCGAAATAGTTAGTAAAAGAGTAAGATAGATAGGCTTTACCATAAGGACCAGCGTCTCCTGATGCTGCGATTTGCCAATTTTTACCGTCAGTTGTCATCGCCGAGTCAATGACAAAATCGGCATTAAAAGTTTCTCCCCAAGTAATATCTTGGGCGAAGGTTATTCCGTAACTCATTACGAATAATAAAAAGAGGTTTTTCATTTAATTGGTTTTAGGTTTACTCTAATATAAGTTGTATTTTGCAATAAACAATCTTATAAATGAATAAAATTTACACCACATTACTATGTGCATTTATACTTGTAAGTTGCGATTTGGTTAAAAGCGACGATCAAAAAGTTACCGAAGAAGAAGTTATTCAGGTTTTTAATGACATGTTTTATGCACTCGACAACGATCTTGATAGCTATGAGAACTATGTAACAGATGATTTTTTGATCTATGAGATTGGAAGAAAGTTTAATCTTGACGAATTTCTTGACTTTGTGAAAGGCTTTGGGAAATTTGAATCAGACCGCACGTTTAAAAATCTACGAATTGATTTAGATGAAAATTCTGCACATGTTTCTTTGGAACACATCGGTGAATTTACCCTAGAATCGCCAACACCAGAGGGAGAAACTTATTTATACTATGAGTGGTTAGAAAGTGCTTATCTAGTAAAAGAAAATGGAGAACTGAAATTTAAATTTTATTTCTCTCAACAAGTGAATTAGCTTAAATTTTCTGCAGATTTAAAGTGAATAAAATGATTTCCAATAAGAAATTCACTGCCTCCTATTTAATATTTCTGTCATCATTTTGGATGACCTTTTCTCAAGTAGATACTTTAAATGTCTATAGCCAGGTCATGCAAAAAACAATTCCTAATATTGTGGTCACTCCAGAGAATTATTCTTCTACTGATGAGAAGAGACCGGTTTTATTTTTGCTTCATGGAGCTGGCGGTGACTTCTCTGACTGGATTAACAAAGCACCAATTATTCGACAACTTTCTAACGATTTAGATTTTATAATTGTTTGTCCTGATGGCGGAGATACGAGTTGGTATTTTGACAGTCCGATAGATCACAATATGCAATATGAAACGTATATCGCAGAGGAGTTGGTGGACGCCATAGACAAGAATTATTCAGTTTCATCTGAAAAAGAGCAGCGGGCAATCACTGGCTTGAGCATGGGTGGCCATGGAGCATTATACTTAGCGTTTAGGCATCAAGATATTTGGGGAGCAGCAGGTTCAATGAGTGGTGGGGTAGATATCCGATCATTTCCAGATAACTGGAATATAGCTAAACGACTAGGACCTATTTCTGAGAATAAATCCTTGTGGGATAAAAATACAGTAATAAATATGCTCAAACTTATCGGTGAAGATCTCAGTTTAATTCTTGATTGTGGTTATGAAGACTTTTTCTTTAATGATAATAAAAGGATGCACGAAGAACTACTAAAGAATGGAATAGGTCACGTTTATATTGAACGGCCAGGAGCTCATAACTGGGACTATTGGAGAAATTCGATAAAGTATCAACTACTTTATTTTAGAGACTTCTTCGAGAGAAACAAAATACCTAAACTTCAGGAAACCTTAATCAATAAATAATCAATATGGATGCATTAACTATTTTCTTTACAATAGGTAGCATTGTCTCGATTGCAATAGCTACTTATGGAGCGATTAAAATGAATCGTAGAAATTTACTTTTAGGTACTTTTCTGTATTCTCTTCTTCCTGTGTTAGGAGAATCTATTCAGTTTCATCTAACCGGCGATTATGGAAATCTAATTACTGTAGCTGCCTTTTTGTGCGCGGCAATTTTAAGTTTTCCAAATAAGATTTCTTACTCTTTAGAGAATCAAGCCGCGGTCAAATTAGCCCGAAAAATAGGGCTCTCAATTATGATTCTGAATATTTTACAAGGATATATTGTTTTGCAACTACGAACGGACGTTCCTAATTTCTATGGTTATGCGCACTTGGCCTTAGCTATGATTTTTATGTATATGATTATGAAATCAAGAAGTACTGATTTTCAAATGAACTAGCTTATTTCTAGCTTTTAGAAACCAAAATACCCTCGAGCACGAGGGTATTTTAGTTTAGGATAAGAAGAGATAAGATCTAAGGCAACTTAAAGAGGTCTTCTACCCTGCAGTTCAAGGTCTTTGAAATTTTCAATGCTAGCACTGTCGAGGGTACGTAAACACCATTTTCAATGGCGTTAATACTCTTTCTAGACACTTCGGCTTGCACCGAAAGTTCTTCTTGTGTTAAACCGGCAAGCTTTCTAAGTTCTGCGAGATTGTTAAGGAGTTTTTGATGGTCCTTACCCATACCTATTTTTTTTCGAATTTATTAACGGCATCGGTAAGTTCTTTCTCGGTGTTGGGGTAGAGGTATCCGGCGATCATTGTACCAACTCCAATAAGCCCCACTAGTGCTCCAACGCCTTTAAGTATGCTTCCTAAGAAAAAGTATCCTAAGCAAAATAAACCTGTACCTACGAAGATGGTGATAACCCCACCACGACGATAATCAATGGGCTCTTTTTTTCTCTCATCAAAAATCTGTAATAACTCTTCTAGTCTTGAAGGGTCGTTGAGGTGTTTAGAGATTTCTACTACAGCTTCTCTTTTCCCTTTAGCATCGTAGTACTGCCAAATAAATACGGCAATAGGGAGGATAATTCCAGTAAGCATACCAATAATAGGTATAATCAGTTCTGCATTCATGATAGGTTGTTTTTAAATGTAACGCAAACGTAACATTTTTATTTGAATTGTGAAGTATAGGTTACAAAATCAATTTTTGAAAGCCTTTCTAAAGTTTATCATTGCTTCGCTAGGAGCTATAGAAAACTTCGGGTCTTCCCAGTAATTGGAGGGGTAAGTATCGAGTTCTTCTAACACACTAAAAGGTTCGTTGTCTGATTCTTCGATGTTGACCTCTGATAGAATATAGGTGTACTCTTCAATTTGGCTGAGTCCAAAATGGATGTCAAGATCAATACGATTGACTTTACGTCCGCCAATTAACGCTTTCTTTTTCTCGATAAATGAAAGAGGTCGATTGACACTTAATCTGGTGTCTTGTTCTAGTCGGCCGAAATAGTGACGATAGTTTTCATCATCAAATTTTCTATACAAGAATTGACCTTGTACTCTGGGTTCAGAATATTCAAACCCTAGAAGCTTTATTGATTTTAACGGTTTGGTATTGATAAATTTGAACTGTAATAATGCTTTATCCTCTTCGCTAATCCATAGCTCTCCATAAAACTCTGCTTTCGACTTTTCTTTGAAAGCTACTACATGAACCCATTGCTCCTTGAATAACGTGTAGTCAACAATTTGAAAATCGAACCGTTTAGGTTTGTCATAAACCGCAATAATCGGATCTGACACGTAAGGCTGATACTTATTGAATTCTTTTAACCATTGATACCCCATTGTAGATGCTATTCGGTGTTTCTTCTTAAGATCGATCGTGTCTCTTACTATAGAGTCATTTTTTGGGCGTAGGTCATCCAGATCAATATCATTTTCGTCTATTTTACCTCCAAATATGCCAGACTTCACCTTGAAGAAATTGCCCTTATTTAAGCTTTCCTCAATTTTCTCGAGGAAGAATTCTGCTATATATTCTGCATCGATTTTACTTGATTCTTCCTCTAATTCAAATCCGCGAATTAGACGTGCTGATTCTGCTAAGCTATCATTTTGTGTTCGTCTGTATAGCGCTTCTGTATGTAACGAAGATTTTTTCGGTATGCTTTGAGTGATCTGACCAATGAACTTGTTGTCAATCTGTTCTAGAGTTGATTCCTTGAGATCAAGGTTCAAATTAACCTCGTTCAGTTCTGAGTGACGAAGAAAATAGATATGTTCATGATCTTTGGCTTTGTTCGAAGGCATCATCACCTCTTTCGATTTCATCACTAGCTCTAAAGCCGATAAATTATTGTTGTCAACAATAACCTCACTCAGTAAAATAGGTTTCTGACCTAGATCTAATGTATCGGCGTTGAGGATTATTGGAGAAGCTGACTCTTGAGACCATAATATTTGGACGAACAATAAAATCAGGATCCAAGGTTTGTTCATACTTAATAGACGTTTCAGATCCTAAAATGTTACTAAATATTATAATTGATTTAGATAAGCATTCAATGTTTTCATTTTATCAGTTAGACGGTTTATAGATTGAGCATATCTGATATCCCAAACCTTTAAATTTTCTGTTCGTTTTAATGCCACTTCGTATTCTATACCTGGTAACATCCATGAGGCATAACCACTGAATGGGTCTGTTGATGCATAAAGAGAACGGTACCAAGCTCCGTAATCCATTCCCTTTTCTTCAATGAAGCTTTTTTCTAGGCCAATGAGTTGAGTGTTGATCTCTTTGAGAATCTTGTTCTTTAGCTCTTTTGAAGAAACTTTTGTTAGTGATTTAGTTAATTCAGTAGCTATATTTTCTAGGGATTGAATTGATTTCGCCGATGAAACAAACCCTTCGAATTCAGAATAGTAGGCTTCTATTTTTTTGGTTGCAGTAGCGAAATGTAGTTTGAGATCTGTCGGGTATCTCATAAGATCATAGTCGATAATATCTCGGTTCGACAATCTCAATGCCATAAGTCCCGCTAAGTGCTCGATTGTAGGTCCCATTTGAAACTCAGGATCTACAAAGGTAGAGTAGTAATGAAAGCTGTCATAGTTTGAGTGGTATGCGGTAGGGCCGCCAGCACCCCCACTAAGGGAAGGGACACCAACATGCATATAAAATGCGATGTGATCTGATCCTCCACCTAGATTTCCGATAGCCGGCTGGTTTTCACCCTTACTCCAGAATTCAAATAGCGATTGGTTGCTGTAGGGGTAATCAACTGATTTTGAGGCTTCAGTGATTAAACGTTTTAGAGTAGGAGAGGCTGAGGCTCCAAAATTTTTACCTGATACGCCGCCATCGAAATTCATGTAAGCAACAGCTTTTGCATGAAGATCATCTCTTAATTGCTCTACCCATTCTGATGATCCAATTACACCATGCTCCTCAGCATCCCAATGTGCAATCATTATTGATCTTTTGGGCTGATAACCTTTTGATGCTAGTTTACCTAGACTTTCACTGAGACTTAACAACATTGCTGTTCCACTATTGGGATCAGTTGCCCCAAAACCCCATGCATCAAAATGACACCCAAGTATGATCCATTCATCGGGAAATTCAGATCCTTTTAAGGTACCCACAATATTAGCAACTCGGGTAAAATTAATTGGCTGGTCTACCTTGATTCTTACCTTTAGCTCTGAACCTCCTTCAAGACGATAGGTGAATGGTAATCCTCCTTGCCAAGCTTGAGGAACTGCATCGCCTTGCATTTGACTCATAATTTTTTGAGCCTCTCCGTAAGCAATGGGTAAAACAGGAATACTGTGCAACCCAACTTCTGATGGGTCAAGGCGCTTGATCTTCTTTTTACCATCTAGCGGAAGTGCGGGCTGGTATGGGGTAAGTGGATCTCCGGTAAAATCTACGGTAAGTAATGATCCTCTTTGTATTGCTGAGGAATTAAAATAGGGCCCTTCAGGATACGCTAGTCCCCGCACATACCCGTTATCTTTTGGGTCTGAGTAGATAATCAGGCCAGCTGCTCCACTAGCCTCTGCAAATTTGGCTTTGTAACCTCTAAAGTTTCCTCCGTATCGGGCGAGAGCAATTTTACCTTCCAATGCAACTCCGAGAGTTTTTAACATCTCAAAATCTTCTCTTGTACCATAGTTTACATAGACTACTTCAGCTGTAACATCACCACTACCTGAAAAAGAATTCCAGCCTTTCCATAATAATTCATCTGAAGAGAAAGGATCCTCTTTGAGTACATTTTCTTGTTGGGTTAAGGTTTTACGAACAGGGGTTACTATTTCAATGAACGACTCTCCAGGAGTTGAAGGTAGAAATACATCATAAGGATAGGCCTTTACCTTAAAACCAGCTTCCTCCATGATTGACGTCATATAGCTTTGAACAGCTTTGTTGGTTTCACTACCTGCCACATGAGGTCTTTCGGTTAGTTGTTGAAGATGCGTTTTAAATCGGGATGAATCTATAGAGGCGTTAAATTCTTTTTCTAATAATGACAGGTTTGTTTGTTGTGCATTTAAAACTCCGGTAAGTACTAGTGCGAAAAATATAAAGAGCTTTCTCATTTTAGTTTAGATTCCAATTTTTTAGATGATGATCTTTTGGGGCGGTATTTTTTAGACGTTCAGTAATTTTAGGAAGATACATGGTGTTGTAACGTAGTCGAGAGATATGATTGGGATTTTCCTGATCACCGTTCCAACAATGTTCTGCGCCATCCCCGTAATCTACCTCACCACTGTAATAAGGATTTGTGGTAGATTCTAAAAAATCCTCTGTCAATTTAACGGCATTATTGAGATAGTAATTATCCATATCACCGCAGTATAAAAATATTTTTCCTTGAAGGTCTGGGCCAAGCTTTTCCCAATCGCGCTCCATAATATAACGCAGGTCATAATTCTCTTTCCAATGTGCTGCAACTTCGGAATCAATCTCGCCGCTTAGTTTATTCCAAATGGGTTTTGGATATCCATCTTCACCAGTAGGTGAATAAACGGCTTGCCAAATATCCCATTGATCACCTGAACGTCCATGAGTACCCAAGGCAAGCTCGCGATGATTCATATCTCTTAGGCTTGATTTTAGCATACCGTTACCATCTCTCATTCCTGGCCTAAGGGTTTGTCTGAATGGTCCATCTGAGTAATAGGCATTCTGGTCTTTATAGAGGTTAACTGCGGTGTAGGCTCGAAAGTCAATAGGGTCAGGGCAAGCAGCGAATGCGCCATTATATTCTTTTGGGTAGAAGACTTGTACTGCTAGGGCTTCCCATCCGCCAGTAGAACCCCCATAGACGAACCGACCCCAACCAGCTCCTGTTCCGTTATACAATTTTTCGATGTGAGGTATTAATTCATAAGTGATAGCATCTCCATAAGGGCCCAAATTTGCAGAGTTTACTGCATAGGAATCATCGTAGTAAGGATTCTGATGTTGTATTTCAATAGCTATGAACCTCGGAAAATCATCAGAGGTCCAATGTTGATACAAGTCAAAAGCCTCTTTTTGTTGAATGTATTCATAACCCGTTATTCCGAATCGGCTGTTATAAATCCCATCATTAGGATCGGCGGTAGGGGGTTCTGTTCGAAATCCTCCGAAAGTTTCAGGAAAGTGTCCATGAAAAATCATTAGAGGGTATTCAGTTTCACTTTCTGGATTAAAATCGTGAGGGATTAAAACGTTCGCTTGAAGATACATGGGGCGTCCCCAAAATTCGGTTAGTAATTCACTTTGAATTTTGATATGCTTGATATATTCTGAATCGGCTACTGGTTCTATAGGTGGTATTTCTTCAGTGATATTTAAAGCCACGGCCGAATTATTTCCTAAACTTACTTGGAGTGGTTTGCTATAAATATTCTTTGGACTTGTATTCCAGTGTTGTCCTTCACCTTGGTCCATGGGTAATTTAACCGTATACCCTGTTGACAAATTGAATGTTTCGTATTTGTGTAATAAAGCTTGAATAGTGTAATCTCCATGCGGGATATCTTTTACAGAACCAACGGGATAGGCAAAGGTTTCGGGATCAATCGTAATAGTCTCTCCTGGCTTCCAACCTTCGACATCGATACCAAAAACGATCCCTGTTTGATCAGAATCATTGATCTGGAATCGAGGCTCTCGATCGGGGTCTGTACTAATTAACACCAACAACCTTCCGTCAAATCCTTCTGTTCCAAGTGAGGGATCATAGGTAATGCTAAAGGATTGTGGATGCTTAGCACAGCTAGAAAGCGAAATTAAAAGACCTAATACAATAATGAGGCTTTGGGTTAGTTTCATAATTACTTAGAATTTCGTGTTTTGATTATTTGATAATCGATACTCCGTTGTCTTCTAAATCTTTTAAGAATTCAGATAGTTTGCTTTGTAATTCGTCTAGCTTTAACAGGTCTAGTTCTAGTAGTTTTTTTGCTTGATCCAACGATCTTCGGTGCAATGGGGTAGGCCCATAGGTGGTAGAAAATCCTCTAGATGCCATACCTAAATTACTAGAAGCTGTTTGTTTATCTTTTTCACCGACTTCATCACGGGACGGGCTCACATTAGATTGTTTTTTCAAATCTGCTAAAGCGATCTTTAATTCCTTCAAATGTTGAAGATCTTTTAGGTAATTCAGTAAACGTGAGCTGTTATTTGAAATTGTATTGATTTGCTCTTCAGCTCGTTTCAGTCCTTGATTGAATTTTGCAAGGTCTGTTGCAACGTTATTGTAAGCCATTCGAAACTTTTCATAGGTGTCAAAATCAATTCCTTCAAGCACCCCATTTCGGATAGATTTTACATCGAATTCAATCTCTTCTGATCGTGCAAGAACATCCCCACCTTTTTCAACAATAAGTGAAGCCGTATATGTCCCTGGTTTCACCATAGGGCCTGTTTCTGACACTCTTGCTTCTTTATCTAGAATTAAGGGGGCTGAGTTAGCATGACGAAGATCCCATGCTAATCGATGGCTGCCCTTCTCTACTTTCTTACTTATTTTTCGAATTAGATTTCCTTGTTGATCTTTAATAAGAATCCAAGCTAATGCTTTAGGTTCTAAAAGTTCTTGGTCTAGGTTATCATATCCGACAAAAGGTATTGGGGCATTTTGCTTATTTAGCTCTTTTTCAGTTTGTTGACGTGATTCTTTTTTAGATTTAAAATCTTGAGCGAGGTGGTAAGTAAATACCGCTCCAAAAGTAGGATTCTCTGCTATATAAAAATCTGCACCGGTATTCCCTAAATTATTTCTAGGAACAAACCATTTCGCTGGTCTAGTGTGAAATAATATAGCCGGTGAACTTAAATCTTGTTGTTTTATTTCTCGAAGAGGACTATAATCATCCAAAATATAAAAGCCTCTACCAAAAGAAGCAGCAACAAGATCGTTTTCTCTTCTTTGAATAGTTAAATCTCTGAAGGCCATATTTGGAGTCCCTTTAAGTTTTTGCCATGACTCCCCACCGTTCAGTGAAGTGTAAATCCCAAATTCAGATGCAATGAAAAGTAAGTTGGGATCAATGTGATCCTGAACGATTCTCCAAAGCAATGTTCGTTTAGGTAAGTTAGCGCTAATAGATTTCCAGCTTTGTCCTTTATCGGTACTTTTGAACACGTAGGGGTTGAAATCTCCCTCTTTATGATTGTCAAGTACGACGTATACGGTATTTTCATCATGAAGATCAGCCTTGATGTCATTTACAAAGCTCCGTTCTGGAAGACCTAGTTTAGTCACAGGAACCTTTTTCCAGTCTGATCCTCCATTATCGGTTACTTGAATAAATCCATCATCTGTTCCTGCATAAAGTAATCCTTCTTTAACCGGGGATTCACTTAGAGAAGTAATCGTGTTATAGTTAGACATTGCCATTACATCCCAAGCATTGTCCCATGATTGTTGGCGGCCCATAATGGGTAGGTTTAAACGCTCTTCATTTCGTGTTAAATCGCCTGAAATTGGAGTCCAATCATCCCCTCTAGATTCAGATTTCCATAAACGATAAGAGGCAAAATATAATCGAGCAGCATTGTGAGGTGAAACCAAAATTGGAGCATCCCAATTGAATCGTTCATGGGGATCACCGATAAATGCCTGTGGTTGAATGGCTAAAGGTTCGCCAGTGGTTAAGTCAACTCGATGAAGACCACCTTGTTGGGTTTCAGCATAAATAATATCGTTGTATTCTGGATCTGTTGCTGATTGATGTCCATCAGCAAATAAGGTCTTATACCAATGTTTATTACTGATTCCTTGAGCTTCATCTGTTGCAGAAGGACCGCCGGCAGACCCATTATCTTGGGTACCTCCAAAAACATGATAAAATGGTTCAGCATTATTCACAGCTACTTTATAGAACTGTGTTAACGGTAGATTTTTGATGTAACTCCAATTCTCGGCAAGGTCGTAGCTTTCATAGATTCCAGCATCAGTCCCAATCATCAGGTAGTTTGGGTCATTTTTCTTGAAGGCAATAGCGTGGTTATCGGAATGTTTCTTTTCCTCTTTCAATTCGGTAAAGGTTTTACCTCCATCTTCAGAAGTGAGAACCCTTACGTTCATGAGGTATAAACGATCAAATTTATGCGGACTAGCATAAAGTTCCTGATAGTAATGCGGTCCTGTTCCTCCTGATACTGTATTGGACATTTTTTCCCATGATGCACCCCGGTTCTCAGATCGATAAACTGCACCGCTCTTGCGATCTAGTTCGATAGCTGCATAGAGTACATCAGGATTTTGAGGAGAGATTGCCAACCCTATTTTTCCCATGTTAGAGGTTGGAAGGCCTTGAGTCATTTTTGTCCAAGTTTCACCTCCATCAGTTGATCGGTGCAAACCTGAACCGGGACCACCACCCATTAAAGCAGCAACAGTCCTATGTCTGTCCCAGGTAGCTGCGTAAAGAGTATTAGCATCTCTAGGATCGATAACTAATTCTGTTGCGCCTGTCCATTCTGAGTTTCCGAGTACACGCTTCCAGGTTTCTCCACCATCACTCGTTTTGAAGACCCCTCGTTCACCCCCTTTATTCCAAAGTGGTCCCTGCGCCGCAACCCATACAGTATTTGGGTCTGAAGGGTGAATTACGATTTTTGATATATGTTCAGAGGATTTTAGACCCATATTTTTCCATGTCTCACCTCCATCTTCTGATTTGTAGACGCCATCCCCATAGGCTACGTGTCGACCTCCTACATTTTCTCCAGTTCCTACCCATATTACATTATTATTGGTAGGGTCAATAGTCACACACCCTGTAGAATAAGAATCTTGCTGGTCAAATAATGGTTCCCATGTTGTGCCTGCATTATTCGTTTTCCAAACACCACCAGATCCCACAGCCACATACCAGCGATTCTCATTATTAGGATCAATAGCAATATCGGCTATTCGACCTGAAAGAAATGCAGGACCGATATTTCTAAATTTTAAAGCATCTAAAGAAACTTCCTCGTTGACTAATGCCTTTTTTCTTTGGGCATTTAACGGATTGATTACAAATAGACCGGCTAATAAAAGAGCTGCGATATATATATTTCTCATGATAAAAGTGTTTTATATTTCTTCTTTAAGTAGTTAAGGTATTTACTCCGATTTTACAGTAGGGTATTTAACACCGAGTTGCTCTAAATAGGATTTGTATTTTTTTTCATTGTAGAAGAATTTCTTCAATTCTGGTCGATAGCGGGTGTCTATTTCTGTATTTAAATAGGTCGGAGCTATAGTGTTTGCCTCAATCATCGGTTGATACTTTGTTTCCTTAGTTTGTACTTCGTTGAAATAATCCCATGCTTCTTTAATGACCTCAGGTTTGGTCAACATGTCTATAAGTGTCATAGCTTCGACTTGAGCTCCGGCCGTTACCCCTTTGTGAGCGATTGGGGTAGCCATTGCGATGGCGTTACTCCAATGGTGTCCTGGTAATCCTGGAATATTCGAGGGAAAACGTAAGGTTACTGTAGGAATCGTCCATGAAACATCTCCAATATCATCACTTCCTCCGCTCACTGGCCTTTCGACCGGGAGACCTAACGGTCTAAGTTCATCAGTCAACCCGTCTAAAGATTTATTTCCTAATTCTTTCTGAACAGCCTTAGCTAACATCTGATCATCTTCTGACCAGTCAGGGAGACCAACCACCTCAATATTCTTATACATGGTTTCTGCGATGCTTTTATTAAAGTGTCTGGGCCAAGCAGTTCCTAATATTTTGTAACTCATTTTTGTTCCAGTCATTAATGCTGCACCTTCGGCGATATCTTTTGATGCTTCAAACATCTCCATAATACCTTCATAGGTTACATCCCTAAAGTAGTACCAGATGCTTGATTTTGAGGGTACAACGTTGGGCTGATCACCACCGTCAGAAATAATTGAATGGGAACGTTTAAGAGGGTCTAGATGTTCTCGCTTGTAATTCCAACCGATATTCATGAGTTCGGTAGCATCAGCAGCACTTTTTCCTCTCCAGGGAGCACCAGCAGCATGAGCTGCGTCTCCCTCGAAGGTGAATTCTACTGAAATTAAACCAGTACCTGAAGAGGCTCCCCATGAAACTCCCATATTGCTGCTTACATGGGTAAAAATGCAAGCATCAATACCTTTAAATAAGCCATCCCTTACGAACCAAGCTTTGGAGGCAACAAGTTCTTCAGCGATACCTGGCCATAAGATTAGAGTTCCTTCTAGATCGTTCTCTTTCATAACTTGTTGAACGGCTAGAGCTGCTGTTATGTTCAGAGGAATTCCAGCATTGTGACCTTCACCATGCCCGGGGGCGCCTTCTACGATAGGCTTATGATAAGCTACTCCAGGATACTGTGAGGCTTTAGGAATACAATCAACATCGCTACCTAAAGCAATCACAGGCCCATTACCTATTGACCATTTGGCTATCCAGGCAGTAGGAATTCCGGAGAGTCCTCTCTCAATTTCAAATCCATTTTTTTCTAAGATTCCGGTGAGGTAATTCGAAGATTCTTTTTCGTGAAATCCGAGCTCTGAAAAACTAAAAATCTTATCGACCATTACCTGGCTCAATTTTTTGTTTGCATTAACAATTTCAGAGACTCTTGCTTTCATCAATTCGATCTGAGCATCATCAAAATTTCTTTGAGCTAGAAGAGTACTTTGAAGAAGTAAAAAACAAACAATAAATACCTGTGTAAGAGTTGTTTTCAAGTTCATGTTTATGGTTTTAAGGTCTCTTAAATGTACGAGAACTTTCACTGATTTTTAAAGAACTAACTTGCCTATCGAATCAAACGATGATATTTTAAATAAAAATTCAAAGATTTTCGGTTGTATGAGTAAATTACTGACGACAATTACCAATATACTTTTTCTATGCATTGTTGGTACTGCATCAGGACAGAATTTTGAACCAAAGAGTAGTTCTGAGATTTTTAACGATCTCCAACAACTGAACTTTTTGGGGAATGTATTGTATGTTGCTGCGCATCCGGACGATGAAAACACAAGGCTCATCTCGTACCTCACGCATAACATTCACGCAAACACTGCTTATTTATCATTAACGCGTGGTGACGGTGGACAGAATTTAATAGGTACAGAAATAAGAGAATTATTAGGGGTACTTAGAACTCAAGAATTGTTAGCCGCTAGAGGCGTAGATGGCGGACAACAATTTTTCACTAGAGCTAATGACTTTGGGTACTCAAAGACTCCCGAGGAAACCTTGCAAATTTGGAATAAAGACACCGTACTCTCAGATGTTGTAAGAAGAATTAGAGCTTTTAGGCCAGATGTAATTATTAATCGATTCGATCATAGAACCCCCGGATCTACGCATGGTCATCACACCTCGAGTGCAATGCTTAGTATGGAAGCCTTTGACTTAGCCGCTAATCCTAATGCTTATCCCCAACAGCTCGATGAATTTGACCCTTGGCAACCCTCTCGGATATTTTTTAATACTTCATGGTGGTTTTACGGTTCACAAGAGAATTTTAAAAAAGCCTCGAAAAACGGCCTTATTAGCTTAGATGTTGGTGTGTTCTACCCCAGTTTAGGTATGTCTAATAATGAAATAGCCTCACTCGCTAGTAGTAAACACCTTTGTCAGGGTTTTGGTAGACTAAATAGTAGGGGAGAAGAGATAGAATATCTACAATTACTTAAAGGTACTACCCTAGAGAATCAAGATATGTTTCACGGGATAAATACTACATGGACACGTATCCCAAAAGGAAGCAAAATTCAAGCTATACTTCTACCTATTCAAGAAAATTTTGACTTCAAAAATCCTGCAATCCATTTACCTGATTTACTTCAAGCCTACACCTTGATTCAACAAATAGATGATCAGTTCTGGAGAGAACAGAAAACTGAACAGATTGTCAATTTAATTAAGGAAATTTCTGGTCTATACTTAGCCTTTGAGACAGACACAGCTTATGCCACCCCAAGAGAAAAGATTAATACAAGACTTAAATTATTAGCCCGAAACCATTCACTTTTTAGCGTAGAAGAGGTTCAAATTAAGGGCGCAAAGCTATTTACTTCGATTGCTAAAAAACCTTTAGAATTAAATAAAAACCAGACACTTAGTATCCCTTTAGAAATTCGAGAGACGACACCTTTAAGCAACCCTTATTGGCTTAATCAATCACCTAGTGTAGGCATGTACCAAGTTGAAGATCAAAGTTTGATTGGGCTTCCTGAATCTCTGCCAGCTATAAGTGCACAAGTCACCTTAAAGCTCGCTGATATCCAGATTCCTTTTGATCTACCGCTTGTATATCGTTATGCAAGACCAGATAAAGGAGAGCTATGGGAAAGATTTAAAGTGGCACCTCCAATTTCGGTTTCTCTTTCAAATGATGTAGTTCTATTCTCAGATCAATCGACTAAGGAGGTGGTTGTGAATGTACAGTCGTTTGCACCTAATCAGAAAGGTGAAATCAGCCTGCATCTTCCCGAAGAGTGGAAGATTGAACCTTTAACACAATCCTTTGAGCTTGCAGAAGAAGGAGAAAGAGTCCCATTAAAATTCATGGTATCTCCACCTGAGACTGCTACCGAAACAATTGCCACAATTGAGGCTAAAATAGATGCTCAGTCTTATACAAAAAACATTATTTCTATAACCTATGACCATATTCCCACTCAACAAGTTTTGGTACCAGCAGAAGCAAAATTTGTACGTTTGGATTTGAGAAAACGCGGTGAATATATCGGATACATTATGGGTGCGGGAGACAAGATACCTGAAAGTTTAGAAGCTATAGGTTATCATGTTGATCTCTTAGATCCTTCGACGATAACTACTAGTACGCTCAAAAAGTACGAGGCCGTAATTCTTGGAGTAAGAGCTTTAAATGTAATCGAAGGTTTGGCTCTCAAGAAACAAGAATTGTTAGACTATGTTTCGCAAGGCGGCGTCCTGATTAGTCAGTACAACACGGCAAATCGAAGAGGAAATAATGAGATACGTATTGCTCCCTTTACCCTTACCAATTCATCCGACAGGGTAACTGAAGAGAATGCAGTAGTGAAACTATTGCAGCCGAATCACCCTGTTTTAACGTTTCCAAATAAAATTACCGAAAAGGATTTTGAAGGTTGGGTACAAGAGAGAGGTTTGTATTTCCCTAATCGGTGGGACAAATCCTATATCCCAATACTAGAGATGAATGACCAGTCTGAAGCCCGAAAACAAGGAAGCTTGCTAGTGGCGCCATTAGGTGATGGATATTTCGTCTACACCGGCCTTAGTTTTTTTAGAGAACTCCCCGCTGGTGTGCCAGGAGCATATCGATTAATTGCGAATATGATTGCATTGGGAGCGAGTTCATCATCTTCAAATACTTCAGAAAACCGATAATCTATGGGGTTAATTGACTGGGTTATACTCCTATCTACTTTGCTATTTATAGTATTCTATGGGATTTGGAAAACCCGAGGTGCTCAAAATATAAAGGACTATGTTCTTGGCGGAAAAGAAGCTAATTGGGCTACCATAGGGCTCTCTGTCATGGCTACTCAAGCCTCTGCAATTACCTTTTTATCTACTCCAGGTCAAGCCTATCATGACGGCATGGGGTTCGTTCAGTTCTACTTTGGCCTCCCTATTGCCATGGTGGTTATTATCTTGGTTTTTATCCCTTTGTATTACCGATTGAACGTTCAAACGGCGTATGAGTTCTTAGAGAATAGGTTCAATGCAAAAACTCGAACCTTAACGGCCGTATTATTCTTAATTCAAAGAGGCCTGTCTGCAGGGATTACTATTTACGCACCGGCTATCATACTTTCTGCGGTATTAGGTTGGCCTTTGAAATTATTAGTAGTAGCCATTGGAGGTTTGGTTATACTTTACACCGTTAGTGGGGGGACTAAAGCGGTAAATGTTACCCATAAACAACAAATGTTTGTAATCATGGGAGGGATGTTTATTGCCTTGTACATGATTATTTCAGGCTTACCTTCAGAGATATCCTTTAATGATGCCCTTACCATTGCAGATCAATCGGGTAAATTAGAGGTGTTAGATTTTAGTTTTGATCCTAACAATCGATATACTTTCTGGAGTGGGATTACAGGCGGGTTTTTTCTCGCGCTCTCTTACTTCGGAACCGATCAAAGTCAAGTGCAACGTTATTTGTCTGGTAAATCGAAAAGAGAGAGTCAACTCGGTTTAGCTTTTAACGGAATTTTCAAAATTCCCATGCAGTTTTTTATCCTCTTTGTAGGGTTAATGGTTTTTGTCTTTTACCAGTTCAACTATACACCTATCCATTTTAATCCGGCCGCTAGAGCAGCTCTTCAAGCGCCTGATTATCAGTTAAAATATGAAGCCTTAAGCGATGAATTACTAGTGGTTCAGAAAGAGAAGCAGGAACTTCAATTGAATTATCTTAGGGCGAAGAACAGCGGTGAAACCGATCAAATAGCTCTGCTTAAAGGCGAGATTCAAACTCTAGATTTTAAAGAGAACGAACTCAGAAATAAAGCAAAAGAGTTAGTTATTCAAGCAGATCCAAACATTGCGGTTAATGATAAGGATTATGTATTCATTCATTATATCTTAAATAACCTCCCGGTAGGTTTGATTGGACTATTGCTTGCGGTAATACTTTCAGCTGCAATGTCTTCTACCGCTTCAGAATTAAATGCATTAGGAACCATTACAACTTTGGATATCTACAAGCGTTACGCGCCTGCCTCAAGTGCACCTCGGCACTATTTGAAAGCGTCAAAAGTATTTACCCTTGTTTGGGGGATTATTGCAATTATTATCGCCTCTGTAGCTAGCCTATTTGAAAATCTCATTCAGCTGGTGAATATTATAGGTTCTATTTTTTACGGAAATGTATTGGGGATTTTTCTACTCGCTTTTTTCTTCAAACGAATTCACGGAAAAGCAGTTTTTTATGCCGCCATCACTACCCAAATTCTAGTTGTTATCGTCTTTTATGCCGACCTTATGTCTTATCTCTGGCTAAATGTTTTAGGCTGTGCACTAGTTATCCTAATAGCTCAGGTATTGCAATTGTTTCATGAAAAATCTAGTTAATACTATCCTTTTGAGTCGCTTTTAGCTAATTTTCAATTTCCTGATCTGTTAGAATATCAGGCCTGAATTCACTCATTAATTCTTCATTCTTGGCTTCGGCATATTCATAACCTGAATCCCACCACTCACCCATCATTTTTTTATCGAAAACTAGAGAATTAGTAGTTAAAATAGTAGGGGTATAATACAAGTTCAGTTGAACACCTTTACTGGTTGCAGCTAGTTTTCCAATGGTAATATTGTGCCTTTCAACGTGTGTTAGCATGAACTCGAAAACATCGAACAATAGAGAAAACGGATTTTTGGCAGGTAACTTATTCACCAGAGTGACTTCGGTTTCAAGAATAATAGCATCAATTTCGGTAGCCCCTCTTAAAATGGCTTCTCGAATAGGAATTAAGGCACCGAATCCTCCATCGGCATACTGACAATGGTCTTTTTCTAATAAACTCATAAATGGTACATAATTACACGAACCCCAAATCCAATCGCAGAAGTCATCATAGGTGCAATCTTTATTTGATTTATACTCGATTTGACTTGTTGTTAAATTAGAAACAGTAACGACAACCTCTTTTTCTCTCTCGAGAATCTCTTTATACATTTCGCGTGTAACATTATTTCTAATTAAATTTTTCAGGAATTTACTTTCACCAAAGGTTTTTCTTCCGTTAAGGAAATTCCAGATAGTATTAAGGTGGTTGATGCTTACCACTTTTTGACCATCAACATTTCTAATACGGAACGGATTATTACTGAAAATAGATTGCTGATCTACATTTGTGTAAAGATCTTTTAATTCATCAAGTTTTTGAAGAGCTAAATGGGAAATGAGTAAGCTACCCGTGGAAGTCCCAACCAGTAAATCGTAATCTCGATTTTCATGTTCCATTAAATATTGAGCTACACCACCAGCAAAAGCTCCTTTGCTTCCCCCTCCTGAAATTACCAATGCTCTTTTCATCCTTCGTTGAAAATTATTGTTTACCTAAAGTTTAAGGAAATTATCGAAATGTCAGAGATTTTAGCATGATTAACGAGACAATTTTCTTTTTCCTTACAATAGAGATTTTCGGCTATTCAATTCCTCCCTAGAATTGTCAGATCAATACCTCCGACGATTATTCAAAGTTGCAGTATCAAAATAAAAGAGGGAGTAACTATGGGTTAGGAAAGTTTAAAACTACACAACCTGTAATATTTAATAACTTTAAACAAAACAATATAATGGAAAATGTTTCTTTAATATTTCAGGTTGTAGTAGCGATTTCTGTTTACTATATATGGATTTTTAGATTTCACAACGTAATCGCTGAATTCAAACAGTTTGGATATTCAGATTTGTTTAGAAATTTTGTTGGAGCAGCTAAAATGTCCATTTCATCACTCCTTATCATGGGACTGTGCTTTAATGAAATAACTCTTCCTGCTGCGCTTGGGATGGCCTTTTTTATGTTAAGCGCTCAGTTGAAGCATCTTCAATTTAAAAATCCTTTCAAACAACGTCTTCCCTCATTGATATTTTTATTGATGTCACTATTTATTGCTGCATTTAGTTATGGTTTGCTGTAGTCAATGACCCCTATTCATCATTTAGTAATAGCGCTACTTCATCATAGGCTTTTTGAGTTAAGACTTCAGTCCACTGAGTTTCACCCTTGTAAATAGCCAAATAAGTTACATCTTGATGTTTTGAGGAGGAGTGCCAGTGTTCTGTATTGGAAGTACATTTTAAAATATCACCTTCTTTGATCACAATTGGTTGTTTTCCTTTTTCTTGGTAATAACCTTTTCCGGAAACAACAATTAAAACCTGACGATCTGTATGCTTGTGCCAATTCAATGTTGAATTCGCCTTGAAGGTTGCCTTGGTTATATTGTAGGATAACGATTTATCTGATCGAATCAATGGATTCAACCATGCTTCACCTAAATAATTGGTGTTTGGTGCTTTGAATCCTTCTTCAAGGTATGATGATACTTCGTATTCATTGGTTTGTGCTTTGCTGCTTAGAGATAAAAAAGTAATAAGTACAATTAGGAGGTTTTTCATGATTTCGACTTTAAGTCAAGATACAAAATTGCTTCACTAAAACAGTTATATCATTTTTTCCCCTTGGACCAGATCATTCCTTCGTTAAAAATGTCCAGTGGACATTTAGTAATTCCCAGCGCGTCACCTGGCTCCTTATTAAAATTCATGCACTGGATTAAATTTAACCGTTTGCCCCCACCTATTATTCAAAGTTGCAGGACAACTAAATATTTTTTGTATTAAATAATTGTTTCAATTCATTTCTAAACTGAAGACATAAAAAAGAGATTATTTAATTACAAGGGATGATTTCTAAAAAGCTAATAGCTTACTTATAACTAAAGACTAAAAAGCACTGCTAGCGCTTCCTCTGTTCTTTGATTGTTCAGTAATTCTTTCGCTATACTATGAACTGTTAACTCCTTTTCTTTTTCATTGGTCATTTGAATAGCTTTTTGGAGTGAACGGTTCATTTTTATTTTTGAGAGTTCTTCCTTGGAAGGTATTTGGGCGCAATTGCCTAATCTACCTAATTCATTCCCAGTTAAAACCGAACTATTTTTGACATGTAGTGGGAGATTATCTACGCCAATTCCTTTGGAGTTAATGGGTTTTTTTATTTCGAATAGATTGTCTTTAGTCATTCTTCCATACCAGTTTTCCCCTAATCTTGCTACCAAATCCAATTTTAGGGTATCTAACTCTCCATCTATTCCTAGGTAATGTTTATTTAGGTGAATATTTGTCACCCGACATATTACCAGATTACCTGCACCACCATCTTCGCCTAAACTAATAATTTGATCTACTGTACATTCGAAGGATACTGGAGATTCTGCCACCCTAGGAGGTATTATTTTCTCTGATGCTATCGAGGTTAACCCAGATTTAATATACTCATTGACCCCTTTATCATATTCGGTACTAGAGAGGGACATTTGTTCTACGATACCAAAGTTTACTATATTGATACATACTTGCCTAACCTCGTGTAGGTTCTCTAAACTGTGCTTTGCTGTATTATTTGAAATTCTTCGCGCTGGTGAGAATATAAGTATGGGTGGATTCGAACTAAATACATTAAAAAAGCTGAAAGGACTTAGGTTTACGTTCCCATTTATATCTATAGTACTAGCCAATGCAATTGGCCTGGGGGCAACAGCAGTTAGAAGTAGCCGATGAAGGTCTTTAGTCGGTATTGAATTAGGATCTATTGTAAGTGTATCGCTCATTTTATCTTCCATATTAGCAGGGTAATAATTGGTTACTTACTTGTCCAAAACCTACTCGCATTCCATTTTTTTCACAATAAGCCTTCATAATAATGGTGTCAAAATCTTTAATAAAACTTCTTTCTTCTCCACTCTCTAATTGAATTGGATTTTTACCCCCCCAAGAAAGTTCTAGCATTGATCCATATGATCTTTTTTCTTTACCTGAAATGGTTCCAGAAGCCATAATATCACCTACATTTAAATTACAACCATTAATAGTATGATGGGCTAATTGTTGGCTCATATTCCAGTACATATATTTAAAATTAGAACGACTTATTACACTTTCCTTTTTGTTTAATGGAGTTATGGACACTTCTAGATGAATGTCAAAATTCTTTAATCCATTAAACGAAAGATAAGGTAGTACTTCTGGCTCTTGAGACGGCCCGGCGACTCTAAATGGTTGTAATGCTTCCATAGTCACTATCCATGGAGATATAGAGGAAGCAAAACTCTTCGATAAAAAGGGTCCTAACGGCACATATTCCCATTTTTGAATATCTCTCGCGGACCAATCGTTAAAGAGTACTTTACCGAAAATATAATTCTCTGCCTCTTCTGTGGATATAGAGAAACCTAGAGGAGAATTTTTTCCAATAATGAATCCCATTTCTAATTCAAAGTCTACTTTAGAGGAGGGAGCCAAAACAGGGGTGTCCGAAGTTGTTAAAATTACCTGTCCTTTAGGTCGTTTAATAGGAGTTCCGCTCACTACTATTGACGATGCTCTACCATGGTAGCCTATCGGTAAATGCCTCCAATTTGGTAGTAGAGCATTTTCAGGATCTCTGAACATTTTGCCTACATTGGTTGCATGTTCTATACTAGAATAAAAGTCTGTGTAGTCCCCAATCGATATTGGCAGTTGCATTTGCACTGCGTCTTGTCTTAAAAAAGCTTCTCTGTTTTTTCTTAAAATAGAATTTTTATTACAAAGTTCAGACTGAACACACAACCTTACTCTAGATGTCGTTTCCTTACCCAAGGAAATGAAATTGTTTAAAAAATTGGATCTAAAAACATTCCTGTCTAGTGAAAAATCATTGAAAATCCCTAATTCATGGGCTTTTACAAGATCTAAAATTTCATTACCTATTGCTATACCTGCTCTCGCCGTTGTTTCATGAGTACGGAAAATACCAAAGGGAATATTGTATATAGTAAAGTCTGAATTTTCTGGTATTTCTATCCAAGTATCTAGCATAGGTTAATTTTGTTTAATTAGATTAATTCCCTCTGAAATCAATTTGTTAAATGTAGATTTTAATTGTAACTGAATTAGATGAGAATGGACTTGGCTTTCGATTTCAAGACCTTTCCCATATACCAACTCATATATTTCAAGACCTAAAAGCCATTCATTCGGGTATTTTTCCTTTAAATCTTTAAGTATAATGATTAAAGAATCCGACTTTATAATCGATTCTTCTCTCATTAATCTAATTTCTTCATACATTTTGTAGAGCTTCAGTCGCGCTTTGCTTTGGACTCGTTTTCGACCCTTTGATTGAGATACCTGATATAAATTTGAAAAAGAATTGGCACATGCAGGTCCTGCAAAAGCAGATAAAACTTTTTTCCCAACAGCCATTTCATAAATACCCCATTCCGGTCTGAACAATACTTTTTCGCCGTGAGTGACGGTGCAATTATCAAAGGAAATAAGAACTATCTTTCCTCTAATATCTCTTTTTCCAGTAATAATCTTTCCACTTACCTTAATACCCCCTTCGAAATTAAGATCAATATACTTTCCTTCGTAAATACCATATGCTTCTAAATCCTTAGGAGACATATCTTCAATAGCCAAATTGGTATTTTCTAATTTCCCTATTGGACTTCCGAAGCCCTCAGGATATTGATCAATACCATGACCATTAAATTCTTTTTCCCTTGATGCCAGGGCTGTTGGCCCTTTGGTTTGAATATATATTACCTTATTTTCAAAGGAAATAACATTTGTAAATAAACCTGAAATTTGTAGTCCTGTACTAAGTTCTATGGTCCCTATATTTTGAGATTCGATAAGTTTTTCGAGGCCCTTAAGTCCTCCCGTTCTAAGAGCCATTTTGTTGGCAAATTTTTCTAGCACATAACTTAAATGTGCAAAATCTGGTGTTACAAAGAGCTGAGGTTGTGGCTTTGTAATATCAAAATTTACTTGAGCTGCTTGAATTGTAAAATCTCGTTTTTCAACTTTATCTGAAAGACACAATTTACTTTCCTCAAATGACGAAAGTAAACCTGCGCCATATATTTTTAGATTTTCTAAGCTACCGATCAATCCGTATTCAACCGTCCACCAGTGAAGATTTCTAAGTTGAGCCATTTCGGATAGTTCACCCATATTTTCTTGAACTTTTCGCAGCATTTCTAGAGACTTCTCTATACTTTTCTCATCGGCCTGAGGATCTTCCTTCAAAATAGAAACCTTTCGGATAGCTTCGTATAAATCTTGGTCTTTATTAGATGAAATAGCTTTACTCCCTATTTCACCAAATCTTCGCAAGTACTCTGCATATTCAGGATTTGCTATAATAGGAGCATGACCTGCTGCCTCGTGAATAATATCCGGAGCAGGGGTGTAAGCTACGTGTTCGATAGTTCGAATATCAGAAGCGATCACTAATACGTTATGCGCCTGAAACTCCATAAATGCATTAGGAGGAATAAATCCATCTACCGATACTGCTGCCCATCCAATATCTTTTAATATTCTATTCATCCCTTCCATTTTAGGAATCCGATCAATACTAATTCCTGAGCGTTCAATCCCGTTAAGATAGTAGGCGTGTGCTACTTTCGGTAAATAGTTCATATTTAAACGCATAACATACCTCCAAATGGCATGATCTTGGGCGGTGTAATCTTCGTAAGGTTGCTTAACGATATATTGATGAAGGTGCCTAGGTAGTTTTTTTGTGATCTCATTCCATTGAAAATTCGAGAGTGATCTTGATTTCATGGGTAGAGAGGTTTATAAGGTTCCTCGATTTTCTTGTTCTCTCTCTATGGCTTCGAATAAAGACTTGAAATTTCCTACACCAAATGACTGAGCTCCTTTTCTCTGGATAATCTCAATAAATAGAGTTGGTCTATCTACAATAGGCTTCGTAAATAATTGTAAAAGATATCCTTCTTCATCTCGATCTATAAGAATTCCATTTTGTTTAAGTATTTCAACATCCTCATCAATATTTCCAACCCTATCTAATAAATTATCATAATAAGTTTCTGGCACATATAAGAATTCCACACCTCTTTGTTTCATTTCAGAAACGGTTTTTACGATATCATCTGTAGCTACTGCAATATGTTGTACTCCTGCACAGCCATAAAAATCTAAATATTCTTCAATTTGAGATTTTTTAATACCCTCAGCCGGTTCGTTAATTGGGAATTTTACTCTTCCGTTGCCATTGCTCATTACCTTACTCATAAGTGCAGTATATTTCGTAGATATATCATTATCAGTAAATGAGATGATCTGGCTGAACCCCATTATTTCAGCATAAAATTTGCACCACTTATTCATTTCTCCCCATTCTACATTTCCCACCATATGATCAATGAATTTTAATCCCACTGTTGGTGGGTTGTAATGAGAAGACCAGGTTTTAAAGCCTGGTAAAAATGGGCCATTGTAATTCTTGCGCTCCACAAAAATATGAATGACCTCACCGTAAGTATGGATTCCTGATCTAACTACTTGTCCGTATTGATCCTCTTCAACGGTAGGTTTCATGAATGGTTTAGCTCCCCTTTTTACAGTTTCTTCAAATGATTTTGAAGCATCCTCAACCCAAAGTGCAATTACCTTGACGCCATCTCCATGAGTGTTAATATGATCATTGATTGGTCCGTCTTTTTTTAATGGGGTGGTTAAAACAAGTTTTATTTTTTCTTGTACTAGGACATAAGAGACTCGATCTTTTGTACCTGTTTCAAGTCCGGAATAAGCAAGAGATTGAAATCCAAAGGCTGTTTTGTAATAATGCGCACTTTGTTTTGCATTTCCCACGTATAGTTCGATATAGTCTGTCCCTAAAAGGGGTAAAAAATCCTCTGCATCAGAAAAAATTTTACGAAGATCATATTCAGTGTTTTGTAAACCCTTTAAGTCTTTTACTTCAGTCATTTAATTCAATTTTAAATCCTATTTATTACTGGTCTAACCAAGATTGATAGTATAAATCATCATTGATATTCAATGCCTCTTCTGTAATCATTAGTGGCTTAAAAGTGTCGACCATCACTGCCAGCTCTGCAGTTTCTTTTTCGCCAATGCTTTTCTCCATAGTTCCTGGGTGAGGCCCATGTGGGATACCTGCTGGATGCAGCGTTATATAACCTTCTTTAATATTTCTTCTACTCATGAAATTACCATCTACATAGTATAGCACTTCATCAGAATCTATATTACTATGATTGTAGGGTGCAGGAATTGCATTGGGATGATAATCAAATAAACGAGGTACGAAGGAACAAATTGTAAATCCACTGTTTTCAAAAGTTTGGTGCACTGGTGGCGGCTGATGCACTCTACCAGTAATGGGTTCAAAATCGTGAATAGAGAATTTATAAGGGTAATTATACCCGTCCCATCCTACTACACTAAATGGGTGCGCAGCGTATACATACTCGTGGATTTGATCTTGTTTCTTTACTTTAATAATAAAATCTCCTTTTTGATTATATGTTTCCAGCTCCTCTGGTCCATGTAAATCCCTTTCGCAAAAGGGTGAGCTTTCTAAATGTTGCCCAAACCAGTTTCTATATCTTTTGGGAGTATAAATAGGGTTGCGTGCTTCTACAATAAAAAACCTATTGTCTTCGCCATCAAAATTAATCTGGTAAATGATACCTCGCGGTATTAAAAGATAATCTCCAAATTTGAAGGAAATATTTCCCATGTGTGTTCTTAAGGTACCTGATCCTTTGTGAACAAAGATTAGTTCATCAGAATCGACGTTTTTATAGAAATATTCCCGAAGAGATTCTTTTGGTGCCGCCAAAACAATACTACAATCACTGTTGGTTAATATGGTTTTCCTACTTTTTAAATAATCAGAATTAGGGGTAATAAGAAAGCCTTTAAGTGCTAGAGACTTCATATTCTTTTCTAATGCGATTTTTGGTCCTACATCATATGATTTTATGATTTCTTTTACCTGAGTAGGTCTATGACTGTGGTAAAGAAGGGATGACATGCCGTCAAAACCTATGGTTCCAAATAGTTCTTCATAATAAAATCCACCTTCTTGATTTTTGAAAATGGTGTGTCTCTTCTTAGGAATATTTCCTAGTTTATGATAATATGGCATAGTTGTTATTTTTGATTTTAAACATTTTGCAACCTCACACTATCTTAAATTTATTTAAATACAATAAATAAATATTATTTCACTACAATATTTTAACTACATAGAATTTATTATAAATAAATAAGTACTTTTTTAGAAAATTATTCTATAATATCTTTTAATTCAAAATCGAATATGAGTCAAAAGTTGGATTCAATTGATCTTAAAATACTAGATCTTTTACAAGAAGATGGTAGAGTTACCATGAAGAAAATGTCAGAGTTACTAGACCTCTCAACAACACCTGTTTTTGAAAGAATCAAAAAATTAGAAAAGGGAGGATACATTAAAAAATATCTAACTCTCTTAAATCATCGCAAATTAAATTTAAAGCAAGTAGTCTTTATTCAATTATCTCTAAAGGAACATTCTAGAAGCTTTATCGAGAAGTTTGCTAATGAAGTAAAGACATTTCCAGAGGTTGTTGAATGTTATAGAATCACCGGGAATTTCGACTTTTTAATTAAAGTGCTTGTCAGCGATATTGAGTCTTACGAGAATTTTATTTTGACTAAACTTTCATTACTATCAAATTTAGGTAATGTGCAAAGTCATATTGCATTATCCGAAATTAAAAACACTACAAAAATTAATTTGAATGCAGTTAACACTGATTAGAAACCCCAATCACTATAAGCCAATTGCTTTCAATTGTTCTTTCCTCAGTTTTGAATGAAGTCTTCTAATTAAGTTTTGATCCAATTTGTGCCAAAGAATCAATATTTGGTGTCTTTAAATAAGTATGACCACCTCCGCTCCATTAATCAAACCTCATATCATCCATTACAACGAGAACAATATTTGGATTGTCTTGACCAAGAACAATTTGGTTGAAAATCAGCCCGAGAATAAGATGAATAATAATTTTCTGCCTATATCAAAATCAATTTTTGATCTTTAGAGAGCATTTCAATTTTTATTGATTTTGATATAGGCAGAAAATTAATTCAAAATCTTATTGATAAAACAGAATAATCTCAATAAGAAATACAAAAAACCGCTAGACTATAACAGTATAACGGTTTTATCATTATAAGTTGCTCCCCCTGTTATTCAAAGCTGCAGTAGGACTTCAAAAGTAGATGTGATTATGGGTTAGGAGAGTTTAAGTTATAAAGTCTAAAATATTTGTAACTTATGTAAAACATTAAAATGGAAAATATTTCTTTAATATTTCAGGTCGTGGTAGCAATTTCTGTATACTATGTTTGGATTTTTAGATTTCACAATGTGATCGCTGAATTCAAACAGTTTGGTTATTCAGATGTGTTTAGAAATTTTGTTGGGGCGGCTAAAATGTCCATTTCAACAATGCTCATCACAGGACTGGTCTACAATGAAATAACACTTTATGCTGCGCTTGGGATGGCCTTCTTTATGTTAAGCGCACAGTTGACACATCATAGGGTTAAAAATCCTTTCAAACAATATCTTCCCTCTTTGATATTTCTATTGATGTCACTATTTATTGCTGCCTTTAACTATGGTTTACTGTAGTCAATGGAGCTAATTACTGTAATTTCCGCCTTTACTGGAATATCTTTTATTACCTACGGGATCAATTCTTTTATTTCAAAAAGGATGATCGGTGAATTTAAACGCTGGGGATTGGAAGACAAACGAAAAAAAATTGGTGTATGTCAATTTATAGGTGGTTTAGGGATCCTTGTTGGTTTTGAGTATTCCACAGTAGCAATTATAAGTGCTATTTTCATCATAGTTATGATGTTGACTGCCATTCTTGTTAGAGTCCGAATTAAAGACAACATCTCTGATATTTTACCCGCTATTTCTTACATCCTTTTATGCATTACGATTATTTATCTAATGCTACACGGATAGAGAGATTCAATATACTTACTTAAAAACAAAAAACCGTTACACTATAATAGTATAACGGTTTTATTATTATAAGTTGCTCCCCCTATTGACAGAAGTTGCAGCACAACTAAATCTGATAATGAATTAAGTACCGGCAATCAGACTTCCAAAAACTCCTACTGCTAACTCAGCCCAAATCATCAGAAAAATTATTAAAACAAAAATAATAGGCACTATTCTAAATGTTTTGTTCCTAACCTTCTCCAAGATAAAATG
>Ga0222715_10000982_pt1 | contig 28113 bp, 39 predicted proteins | sample C33_9DmetaG_FD_165056 | JGI IMG/M metagenome (GOLD analysis project Ga0222715, IMG submission 165056) | Estuarine water microbial communities from San Francisco Bay, California, United States - C33_9D | ecosystem: Environmental > Aquatic > Marine > Unclassified | place: USA: California...
ATTTTTAAGTCTTCCAATGCTTTCGGGTAGTTTCGTTATTTGTGTTTTGATCAAGTTAAGTTCCTCGAGCTTTGTGAGATTTCCGATACTTTCTGGCAAAGTTTTGAGTTCTTCGTTATGACCGACAATAATTCTCTTGAGATTTACAAGTTTTCCTATACTGTCAGGCAAAGTTTTGAGTTTGTTATTAAAGAGTTTGATATATTCCAGATTTTTAAGGTTTCCTATACTCGTAGGCAATGTTTTGAGTTTGTTACTATAGACATCGAGAGTTCTGAGATTTTTAAGGTTTCCTATGCTCGTAGGCAGTGTTTCTAATATGTTATTACCGAGGTCAAGTGTAATTAGAGTCTCGAGATTTCCTATACTGTCAGGTAAAGTTTTTAGTTTGTTGTTGGATAAATTAAGTTCTTTTATTTTTTTCATCGTAAATATAACTTTTGGAATACTCGTCAAATGTTTATTTTTCATTCTACTCATATCAACTTTATTAGAATTCATGTAAACAGTGGGTAGTTTGTTATTATATGGCACATGAATATTAGTTACTTGCCCGCGAATTTTACGTAAATCGTATATAGGTAACGCCATGAGAAAACTCATTAATTGCCCTTTCTCCATTTTGCCGCGTAATTGATTTATTTGCAATTTTTTATTCCGAATACTTTGTTGGTCATCTGTTTTAATATTTTTAGATGAGTATTGTTGAATTATTTCTAAGGTTTCTTTCTGGGTATTATTGAAGTTATCATTACTTATATAATTAATATTACCCCTGTCTAACCTTCTCAGTCTATTATTCCAAGCCCTATTCTCATATTTCTTACCTAGGAGACCTCGTCTCATTATATTCTTAACCAACTCCTCTTTGACATTAAGGTCCATTTATGATATGGATGCATATTTTATTTTTAATTTTCGAGAATATTTACATGAAGTAAATTACAAATAGATATCATTTAGACATACCCTCTATATAACTCCGTAAATTGGTTTGATACATGTATACCAAATTTTAATATTCTAAGTTTTTTGGTACTTTTTCAATTTTAAAAACACAAAAAACTTTTTTTATTTTTTTCTTTTCTTTTCAAAGAAGAAAGCATTGAAAAAAATAATTTTTTTTATTTTTAATTTTCGAGAATGACGAGAATTTTAAGCATTGGTAAGAATTAGATATGACTTAAAGATTTACCACAAACCATGTGTAGATGAACACAATATTAACACAAGCACTCAAAACCATTGTACCCGGTCACAAAGGTGTGGTCGTGGGGAGTAGAGAAGACATGATACAGAGAACGGTGGCACAGAGTCAAGTGAAACTTACAACCAAACGTGTATGGGATCCAAATCGCATGATGTACAAAACGTTACATTACACACCAGATGGATCATTATATAACGCTATGATGTTAAAGAATAAAATGTCTCAACATACTAAGGATGCTGATATGTGCGTCAATAAAGATACCTTCACCCGTGAAACAGAAACAGAAACATAAAACGTGGAAGTTTGCGGCTGAATTCCTATGGAAGAAGAATTTTGTAAAAAATCAATCTGAACTTGGTGTCTGGACTCGAGATCAACTCATAGAACTCGGACCAACATTTGTAAAGCTAGGTCAAATTGTATCAACGCGCGCAGACCTTTACCCTGTAGAGTTTACGCGAGAGCTCGAATCTTTACAGGATAATGTCCCACCAATAGACGAGGGGTGTGTAAAAGATGTTGTAAACACCAATAATGTATTTTCTGAATTTAATTACACACCGTTCAAATCTGCGAGTATAGGTCAGGTACACATGGCGCGTTTATTTGATGGCAGAGAGGTTGTGGTAAAAATAAAGAGACCCGCCATATACGACATAATGAAAAATGACACAGATAACATAGTCGATGTTGTTAATTTTTTAGAGCGGGTGGGCATAGATACAGGTGCAACCTCCGGTCAAGTATTGCACGAATCGATAGATTATCTCTTATCCGAATCTGACTACGAAAAGGAGATGCACAACGCCAAACGCATGCGAAAAGCGTTTAAAGATGTTAAATGGGTCAAAATACCTAAAGTATATGAATCGTTTTCGACGCGTGACATGATAGTCATGGAGTACGTAAAGTCGGATAAACTGACTGAAATAGCCAACGAAAATGTAAACTCAAAGAAAATATGTGAAGCGTTGATCACATCATATGTGATTCAAACCATGGATAAGGGTCTCTTCCATGCAGATCCACACCCAGGAAATTTAGGGTTTTCAGAAAAGGGCAAGCTTGTATTTTACGATTTCGGACTCGTCATAGATATATCCGATGAACTTAAATTGGGGTTTCAAGGACTCTTTAAATGTATAATAAATAGAGATACAAAGGGTATAGTCGACACACTCATACGACTAAACATAATAGTTCCAACGACCACAGATACGGGTGACATAGAGGTATTTTTCAAAACGACGCTAAACTATCTCGAAACATTAGATGCGAATACATTTAAAAATGATATATTGAATGACGAAATACTCATGTCTCTCGCGGATAAAAAACCATTCTTGATACCAACATCATTCGTGTATCTCGCAAAGGCATTTTCCACTGTCGAAGGAACGTGCATAAAATTAGATGAAAATTTCAATTATTATGAATACTTAGAACCGATGATAAAGGATCAATTCATAGATTCGTTTGATATACAAGAAGCACTTTCCACGTCTATGGAAATGCCATCACGTATACGAAACATAAGTACAGCTGTTCTGGGTTTGGAGGAATCCAGAACATCTATGAAAAGGTCGTTAGAAAAGACGAGAAAGGAGATGAGATACACGCAATACAGTGTATTGACTGCGGTACTCGCTGGAAATATGATAGATCACTTACCTTCGTTTACGTTGTTGTCTATGCTTAGTGCATGGTTTGTATTTACTTCCTATAAAAATCGATAGAAACTTCTTCTTTCTTTGATTTCTTTTCCTCCTCGAAGAAAGCTTTGTGGCTTTCCAAAATCTCACGGGACCGAGTCTTCTCACCTTCTGCGATTTCGGAAAGACGCTCACGAATAGTGACAAAATCGTCCGCGCGTTGTTTCTTCATCTTTTTTCCGTACTTCTTGAACTTCTTTCGGATGGCGGTTATGTTGGCTTGGGTAGAGGCAATCGATAGCATGTTAATATACCATTACAAATTAATATTTAATCTTTTTAATTTTTCTTCAAACTCACGCTGTTCGCCGGGTGATTTAATTTTCTCACCCGTGGCGATGGCTTTGATTTCAGGTCCAGTCAAGTGCATGGCATTTGTACGGAAATCTCTGAACGCCTCCATCGTGACTGGAGCGAGAGGTTCGACGAGTTCATAAATAGCGTTTGCATATTCTCTGATTTCCATCTGTGCGTGTTCATCCATGCGAAGGTGGAGATAGTGCATGAGATTATGAAGATTAATCTTCCAATAAAATTCCGTGTATGTTGATTGAGGAAGATTGCCTCTCGCTTGTTCCCTACAAGCCCCTCTATCAAGGAGATCCTGATACAATTCGAAAGATTCGTTCAATTTTTCGGATACTTTTCCACTTAATTCATCACCTACGTCTACAACACCTTCCGAACCTTGATTGTTTACTTTGGATTGCCCTCGTAAAACGTCTGGTTCATAGTACTGCTTCGGTACGACGGAGTATCTGGCGGAGAGTTCATTGATGCTGGCCATGCGGTGCCGCATGTGCTGTCGAGCAATATAGATGGGCATTTTGATGTGAAACTTGAACTCCACCATTTCGAATGGTGTGGTGTGCCAGTGTCTAAGGAGATATCGAATAAGTCCTCTGTCGCCTCGTGAGGTTTTAGTCCCATCTCCATACGAGACTCGGGCAGATTGTACGATGGCCGCATCCAAATCTTCCCGAGGCATGTGGTCCACGAGGCGAACAAATCCGTGATCCAAGACATCTTTCTGCATGTTATTCTATTTATATACTCATTTCCTTAAGTAAAGTGGCTAAGTCAATTCCACGACATTCTTTCTCTCAAGCGTCTTATCAAATATGGGGTGAGTTCTACTAGGTTTCCAAACGGAACATATCTGTAATCGATACCTATATTTTTACCCATTCCTAAAAGTTGTGCCGTCACGTATTGTTCCTTGTCAAACCTCGTCGCGTAACGAAGAGAACGCTCGTTGTGTGTTGCGAGTATCGTGTGTACGTGTGGGCACACAAGGGAGTGTGTCATCGCCTTTGCATACTCGTTATCGACGGCAGCTTTGTCTGAAAAGAGGTCTTTTTGTTTTCTCAAGTACGCACCGCGCACGAGCTTTGCACCGAGCATGATACCATCTTTGTGTGTGTCATTCATGTCACACATAAGTTCTTGCATCGCGTTGATTCTATACATCTGGTATGTTTTGTACACATGAACATCCGTTCGTGTGTTGTGTTCTGCCATGAGGTCATAACATATGTCTGGGTACAAAACATCTTCTGCATCTATGCATACCTTGACACCGTGTTGTTTCGCCGTTTTTATGATGGAGTGTGCGTAATCTTTTGCCTTAGACTTTGACTCCCTCGATCCAAAGCTTGTAAGTTTTATGGCACACATAGAATCTGGTGGGAGTGTCTTAATCACATTATGTGTGGTGCACATGACATCGAATGCATCTCTTAATGTACAATTTTCTTTCGCGTAATCAACTATGACCTTCTCGCCTCGCCTGTGTAACATTTGAATTATACGTGGAAGTTCGGTGAATGTTGCTGCATACCTGAGCATTAATGATTGATGACATTTTTTTATACCACTCCATCTCGCGTTTATATTTTTCTACGAGGTTTTGCATTCTTTCGCGAGTTCTTCTATGCCTTTATAGTATCTTTTTAAATCTTTCATAAAGCGCTTATTTTTCTCGAGACATTCACACTCGGGTTTATTGAGATAAATCCACGCGAGATTTGATTTAGAATACCGCGTTTCCTTTTGATTTTGATTAGGCTTTCTCGCCACAAGTTTTTTATTTTTTACGGTTTTCTTGAGTGGTTCCACGCGCTTCGTGAAACTTATGGCTTGCATCACTGTGTCCGCGAGGTCATCTTTCTTTTTTGATTCTTTAAATATTGGAAGCCAATGGGAATTTATTGGATTACTGTTTAAAAATGCTTCACACCTTTCGATGGATACCTTTTTACGCTTAAGATATTGCGCCTTACCCGGTCCACATACATCTGGGATTTTGAATTTAGCGTCGTATATGATTGTTTCTGACTTAGGACATTTTATCACAAAGTATGCATGTAGAAAATTCTCTACCATTTTCATTTTCTTATTTCTATCCGGTTGCTTCTCTATGAGAATTACGTTTGAATCGAGTACCCATGGACGTTCATCTAAATGTTTTCGCATGGATACGAACAATCCATCCTTGTGTTCAGGTGGAACACCCGAAACATCCCAGTTCACGACGAGATTCGATGTTTCGTCAAATTGGCACACGGCTAAATTCCGTATACCTACATCTATACTTAAAATCATTAATTTAAAGAAAATTTATTTCTTTATCTATATAAATGAAGAACAGTTGGATTAACACCACAGCTGTAATTGTATCTATATTAGTGGTCGTGTACTGGTTGTACACCATTCGCCGCGAAAAGATGGAGGGCAAGGATTCGAAAGCAGTGAAATACATAAAGGACGCTTCCCCAGAAAAGTTTATTAACCCATTCATCGTGTATGGTATGGCGAAAGAGTTGACAGAAGATGAAGAAAAACTTGCGAAGATCATCCCACTCGTGAAATCGGGTGATCGAAAAAAATTGATCGCGTATTTAGAATCTTTGTAAATTTTTGTTTTTAGTGGTCACAGTACACCACAGAGAACAAAAAGGAAATTAACGTCGTCGCATAGCAGAAAAGTTGGCAGTTTTGAGTTTGTTCTGTCCAGCGGGGGACATACCCATCATGACCATGGCAATGATTAACATAACACACGACAACGCGGCGCCAATGATCGCATACTTCATGGGACCGGTCACTGCACCAACCACACCCGCCACGGCTTCACCAGCCGAATCAATGACTTCAGCGGCGCCACCAGCTTTGGATGCAGCCGTGGCTTCACCTTTGGCTACGATTTCGCTTGCCATTTTATTGGTCGTCACAGCGGAAAGTAAATTCTTCGCAACGGCTTGAGCTGCGAGATCAGCGGAAATGTTTTGTTTAAATGTGAGCGATTCACCGTTGAGGCAAATAGCTTCGCCGATGTTAATCGTTTGGTCTTGAACATTAACAGATTCATTTATCGTCTTCGTAAGGTTGTTCGTTTCGAGACTAGTCTTCACGATGTTTTCAATTTCTGAGTTAATCGTTTGGTTGACGTTTTGTCTATCACCGAATTGCATATTTCCCATCTGTGTCTGTTTGTCGAGAGCAGCACCCGCCTGCGCCTGGAGTTCGCTCACGATGTCATTTTCAACGGCTTGGAAACTTTCTGTGATTTGTTCAGTCGTTGCCATGAAACTTGATGTAATCTCCTGGCTGGTATTTATGTTACATCCAACACTTCTCAAAATATTGAGTTCCATACCCTGAATATTCTGCATCGTATTTTCATTTATAGATTCATTATTGGTCACCGAATTATACATGATATCATTCACAACACTCATGTTGAATTCCTGATTGATGGTACTACTTCCACCACCACCCATGTTGTTTGTGATGTACTGAGAAAAAAATAACACTTAAAGACTACCATTTCCTTTAATGTATGTGGTGTTGGTGGTGTTGTCATCCATTTGAAGGTGAAACTTTAAAACTACCCTATAAATACGACGATAAACGTAGTAAATTTTACACTTGCGGAGGATTTTGTTCTTGGAGCTGTATGAAGAGATACGCCATAGATAAATATGGAATTACACGTGGGGGTATAATATGCAGTAACATCATCATTATGCGGAAAAAGTTGTACAACAAACTTGGCTCGATTACGATCGCCCCTTTGCGTGAACGTCTCGATGTATTTGGTGGAGACCTTACCATAGAGGAATTTAGGAACAATAGCGTCGTAGACAAAGAAAAACCTAGAGAAATAGACGCCAAACCCCACGAAGACCGATTAATACCAATTATTTCAAACACAAAAAAGATGGATGAAATAAAGAGTGCTTCCGGTAAAAACGATACACTCAAATTGAAGAGAGATAAACCACTCAAAAGAAACCAAAACAATCTTGAATCAGCGCTTGGGCTTATCATTAAGCCCAAACCGTAAAAGTCTGCGCTGTTTATTCGTCGGTTTTGATTTGGGTATATTTTTTGTAATCAAACTGTCGATCCAAGTCTCTCCATCGTACGCTTTCCAACGAATTCCATACTTTTCTATAACTTTTCGACATAGAACACACGGAAGTGATACACCCTCACCATAACTGGTTTCTCGGTGTATCACTAACGTCCCAAACTTGCGTTTGACCCAGGCTGCAAATTGGTGACCCCGATTTCCTCGTTTGAAACACTCACGTTTGAGTGTTTTTATCATTCGCCTTTCGGCGCAGCATATGCAATCACTTTCGAAAGTGGCGAAAATGACGCGTCGTGTAAGTCGTGACAACTGGATAGCACGGCATTATTACTTAACAATACATAGCTGGTTCCTTTTAATAGAGTTACAATTGTCACATGAATGCCCTTCAAACACAAAACAACAAGTGTCACATTCGTTTAAAACACTAATGTTTCTCTTCACGAGCTTATTTTCTGAATACAAAACTAAATCTCTGACTGTGTATATGCCATACATAACCATTGTTTCCAAGTTTGGAAATTTCATCCTATTTACCAAAGCAACCGCAACCTTTAGTTATCTTTAGCATCACTGAGAAGCTGTCGATCATGGGTGGAACCATTTTCTTGAGAACAACTTCAAGTTCGGAGTCTTCTTCACCTTCATCGATTTCTTCTATCAACGAGTAAATCAAGTCGAGGACAAGTTCCTTTTTTTCTGGACCTTTGAGCGTCTTGATGCTATTCACTTCCATCATCAGGTTCGAGACGATACCACAGATGTTTTCCTTGTTGACTCCGGTTTTCTTGTATCGTGCAGTCAATAACTTGACACGTTCGGCAACCTTTTTCGCCTGTGGGGACTTGTTGTCATATCCATCGAGAATGGTTTCGGGGGCGGAGCTCATTTATAATGTATACAGAAATAAATTCTTTAACAATTGTAATGGATACAGACGGTATCATAGTGTTCATTGCGACATCTCTTGGTGTACATCAATTGATACGTGAATTCACTGACGTGTACAACATGAAAAAGGTTGGTAGTTACACACCCGAATATGTAATATCTGGTATAGCCACGAGTATGTTGTGGGGAATTTATCAGTACAGAAATGGATCTAAATATTATGCTATGTATTCTCTAGTAGGTGTGCTACTTGGTCTCTATACACTCGCACAGATTCGGCGCTTGGCGGAAGACGAGCCTCAAATGTTGTTTCCGACGTAAGTTTCCCCGCAAATTGCAATATTTTACATTTTTCTTCGAACGTTAATCTTCCTGTCTTTTGCATCACATAAGACAGGAGCATTAAGATGATTTGAATTGAATCGACCACATGCATCTATTTTTTACAAACTTTAAAAAGCAACAATTTTCCCTCGTCGGAAATGCTCTGCATGAATTTCGCGTAGAACTGTTCAGCTGTGAGTTGTGTGCCATTGAGGTACGTGATCTTTTTTGTAGACTTTCTGAAAGTATTAAGTGCGTCGTAATGTTCTGCACACCAATTTTTTAATTTATTTATATGTGGTTGCGAACGATTAATGATTTCGTCTCTCGCATCTTTACCCGCCGCAAATTGAATCTTGTATTCGATGTAATCATCTATATCTATAAAATCACTCGAAGTTTTTTCTGGTGGTACAATCTGTGCATCAGCCGCAACGGCATCAATTAAGATCTTCTTAAGTTTTTCGAGATCGTACTTTTTAATATAAAATTCTTCAGTGCCTTCTATATTACCAGATTTCTTTGCCGATATACCACCTGCTACGGCAAACACGGAACCAATACAACTGAATGTACATACGAATAACAAGAAGACGAGTCTTTTATCCATCTGTTGTATGAAGATATTAAAATTTCATGTCAGTTGGAGCGGGGAATGGTTTGTAACTAGTCATTGTCATATTTGACTGAGCACTCCCTCGCTTTAAAGATGGTATCTTCACACCACGACGCTTCATCATCAAGTATATAGACAACACCAATAACAGTATGTGACCTATTAACGAAACTATCCCGAAGTTCCTAGCAGATTTATCGGCGGTGCTACTGCATTCGCGAGTCATCGCGAGTGTCATTGAAGATGCAATGAGACCGAAAATACCGAACAAGAGGGCGAATGCTGCGGCTTCAGATTTCACAATCTTGGTCAACAAAAGCGTGAGGATCATCGCAATAGCTGCGGTCATCGTGTGACTCAAGAACATTTTAAGGTTCTTCCATTTTTGAGAATTTTGGACTTGGTCACAATCGTTGAAGGTCTTAATTCCAACTGACGTGATCGCGATGTAGAATACACCCATGATAACGATCAAAAAGAGTGTACCATAAGACATTTCCATGTCTTGCCCCGTTCTCGCGGCAAGGTTTGATAGTTGTTGCATATCTAACTTAGACACAGCCATTTTATATCATGTACTGAGAAATTATTATGTATTATAGATTATCTTCGTATTGATACTATGATATTCACTGAACCCGACTGGAAAGGACAGAGGTCGAGTGGGTATGGTAGAGTGCACATAGGTGACAACACGGTCATACGAGAACTTACAATTATAAACAAACCGACGGATAAAGTCACGCATATAGGTGATGATTGCTACATCATGAATAGATGCTTTATTGGGCATGACTCTCACATAGGAAATGGCGTTCAAATGAATCCAGGTTCCAGTGTTGCTGGGTTCGTAAAAATAGGCGATCATTCGCATATAGGTATGAATGCATCTGTACACCAACGATCGAAAATCGGTAAATACTGCGTGATAGGCGCTGGTAGTTTCTTCAAAGGTGAATCACCCGATGGTATTATATGGGCTGGTGTACCGGCTAAACCTATAAAGGTAAATACCATAGGTATAGAAAGGTCAAGTTTAACTGAACACGAAAAACACGATTTAATCAAACGTTCTGAAACGTTTATTAACAATTTCAAGAGATCGAATTATATCTAATTGGTTTTATATTATTAATCATGTTCGTTATGAAATAATTTTATCATCTATAAATATATGAAGACGGGTGTGATTCTAATTATAATACTATGTATGTGTTCATTAGTTATAGGGGTAGGTGGTATAGCAGCATTTAATGTAATCTCAAATGTGAACACATCAACAAGTAATATAGTGGAACGCGTTCCAGAAGAGGTAGATCCACTATCCGTTGTATTACCATCGGGTCTAAAAGCTTGTGAGGTTAAAGGCGACTGGAAGCTTACCGGTGAATGTCAATCCGATGGAATGGGTGAACATACCCAAACTATCATAGATAATACAGATAATGGAACTGGTTGTCCAGATGGTGTTGATAAAAAGATGATGAAATGTTGTTACGAGAAAGGTAACTGGTTAGATATATCATTTTGTACAGGTGGAAAGAAACGACAGAAGCAAACTATTGTAAATTGTCCAAGTGCCAAGAAGACGCGTGACGTGGACTGTACAAAACAAACTAAATGTGGTTCAAATGGTAAAAGAATACGCACTACAAACGATTTGAATGGAAATGAAATCGCAACAGAAGAAGACTGTTGCTACATGTCAGAATGGCGAGACGTGGGTGGTTGTAAGGCGCGGGGTGGTGGAAAACAAACTCAAGAAAGAGATACTATAAATTGCAATAGTTATATACCTAAAAAACAAGAGATTGATTGTTGTTATATAGGTGAGTGGGAAGACTCCGGTGCGTGTCAGGAAGATGGCAAAATGAAACAAACGCGCTCTATTTACAACTGCCCCGATGAAAATGTGAATGAAAGAACAGTAGACTGTTTGTATACATTTAAAAAATCGACTGAAACGCCATACGGTCCAGATGGTGGACCAAAACAATATGGTAACGTTCACGATGTTTCTTGTGATAAAGATAACCACTATGGTGCACTCACGTCTTTTAAATTTGCAAAGAGTGATGATAGAATTCGTAATGAGTATAGTTGTTATATGAGTTCTAAACAATTCAAAAATAAAAATAGAAGAGAGACACCACATGGTGCATCTGGTTCGAGTGGTAGCGGTAGAAATCACATGTGGGATGTTGATTCGCACCCAGTTGAATGTGGTAACAATTTTATAACTGGATGGAAATTAAATCAATGGAGTAGTTCTATGAAAATGGTATATTCTTGTTCAAATATAGCAACTCCAGATGCAAGTAAGTGTGAAGTATTGATGTCAGACCATTTTGGTGCACCGCAGTACGCGGGTGAATGGACTAAAGCTGGTACTATTTCATGCCCAAAAGATAAGTTACTTACTAAATGGAAGTATAATCGTAATGAGGGTAGAATTAGATATAGATGTTGCCCTAAACCATGAATTAGCATTCTCATATGAGTTAACACGAAATACACGAATTAATCAAACGTTCTGAAACGTTTATTAACAATTTCAAGTGTTCGAGCGATATCTAGTGGATATCCAATTGAATTCCTCGACATAAAATGATGTATGTTCATTTCTATGGCATCTGTTTTTTCCACTATACCTATATTTTCTATAAAGTATTCATCGTCCGATGACCATCTATACACATCATCTTTGCAATATAAACTTATACTTCTACTCTTTTTCATAGATGTGTTACTCACTTCTATGTTAAATGATATATCGTCACATTTTCCATTTATGAGTACAGACTTTTCGTTTGCATATGGGACATCTATCGCGTGTATACTCTTTTTTGATTTCATGAGTAAAAACATCAATATAGAAATGGGGTGAATTGCGAGGTCTTCTACTATGTTTACATCACTTGGTATCATAGTCCCATTATTAAGCCATTTCATTTCTATATGTTTTATACCTTTACAATTTCCGAGATTCTTTATTGAATTGTGTTGTAGCCATGTAAAATCGCAATATAAAAATGTATCATCTGGTTTTTTAGAAAATATATCGAGTGTGTCTTCGAGTGAAGGACATATCGGTTTTTCTACCCATATATTTTTTACACCTTTTGAAAATAATTTTATTAGAATTGAGTGATGTGTACTTGCGGGTGTAGTGATAAACCATCTATCATCATTCGTAAATTTAACGTCATCAATTGATTTGTAATGCGCCATTTGATTATATGGATCTATGGTCGTTACATCGTAGTTATTTTTCGTTAGTTTGGTATTTAATATAGTACCGAAGTACCCAAGACCCACTATAAAACATTTCATTATTAAAGATTATACCTTATTCTTTAATAATGAAGGTTCCATATAATGATCTGTCAAGAATACACAATCCATTACGCAAATCGTTTCATGAATCATTGGATAGTGTGTTGAACACATCTGGTTTTGTGGGTGACGTTGTGTTTGCGGATGCATTCAAGAAGTATACAAATTCTGATTACTGTATCACGTGTAATAGTGGTACTGACGCCTTGTATATAGCCATAAAGTCTCTTGAACTCAAACCAGGTTCTAGGATCGCCGTACCCGCTATTTCATATGCGGCGACTGCCATGGCGGTTGTAAACGCCGGTCACGTACCCGTGTTTATTGATGTTGATCCAGATACTGGACTCATGTTGGTTGACACCGTGAAAGATGTTGATTGTGTCATCCCGGTTCACTTATACGGGCAGTGTGTCGATGTACACACGCTACTTAAATTGGGTGTTCCCGTCATTGAAGATTGTGCACAAGCACACGGTGCCACTATAAATGACACACACGTTGGTAATTTGGGTGTCATCGGTTGTTTCTCATTTTATCCAGGTAAAAATATGGGTGCACTCGGTGATGCGGGTGCATGCATAACGAACAATGAAGAACTCGCTACGAAAATGAAAAGATATGCAAGTCTTGGATCTCCGAAGCATAATCGATATGAACACGTAACAGATGGCATAAATTCGCGTATGGATGGAATGCAAGGTTTATTCCTCACAGAAAAATTAAAACACCTCGACGATTGGACGAATCAAAGAATAACACTCGCGGAGATATATCAAAGTGGTATGGAATGTCCTAATAGAAGTCGCGTTGGCAAAGACGTGTATCACGTATTTTATACTTTACAAAATGAACGAGAAAATTACATAAAACACATGAATGACAGTGGAGTTCAAACTGGTATTCATTATCCGTATCCTCTATCGGAATTGGAATGCTTCCGTGAATATCACATTTTGTGCAAAAATGCAGTTGAATTTTGCAAAAAGTGTGTGAGTTTACCGTTATTTCCGGGTATGACGAAAGATGAAGTCGAATTTACATTAAAGAGTCATAGAGATTTTCATCTTCCCTCAATTTAAGTACGCCATCTGTCCATCTATTATTATCTTTATCTACCGATTTTACGTGTAATATAGCTAATTGTGGGTGTGGAGAAACACCGATATTCGTATTATATCCGGATATGGATTCATGTAGACTATTACCGTACTTTATTCTAGAAGGTTCATTTTTGTAAACACGGTCTATATAATCCGGCCAATTTACCCAGTCATATTCATTTACTACGAATCCATGGTCTTTGTACCATTCGTCGGTTGCACCCAAGCATATATTTATTCGTGGAACTTTGATTAATTCAGCTTTTGTTTCAGTTATAATGTTTTTTATATTTTTTATGAGTTTTTCTTTTGGCATTTCATCTGGATCCACTATAAATATGTAATCACCCGTGCATTTACTCGTATGAAAATTGCGATGTGCACTGAAATCATCATCAAATTCTCTTTCACACGTGACTATATCATCTTTAAAGTGATCCAATACGCGCAACACCTGTGGCGTGACATGAGCAGTGTCCACTAAGACATTAATTTCATCTTCAGTGTCTTTTGTTCGTTTTAAAAATGAAATGAGTGAATATAAATCTTTTGACTCGTTGCACACGGTTATTGCATACGACAGTTTCATTATTAATATTAAAGAATATGATGTCTTTAAGTTAAGTATGATACCAGACGTTATTCATAAAGTAATTATAGTAGATGAAGGTAAATTACCTGTATTACCACCTGAAATGAAAAAAGCCATAGAAACATTTTATAGAATGAATCCCGGTTACAAAGTCAAATTGTTTTCTGGAAATGATTGCATCGAATATATAATGACGTATTTCAACGATAGAATCCTTGAAGCTTATAAAAAATTAAAACCATATTCATATAAATGTGATTTGATGCGTCATTTGATATTGTATAATGAAGGTGGGTGGTACACAGATGCAAGAATGATATGTTATAAACCACTTGATGTATTAAAAAAATACAACAAAGAATTTTATGTGTGTGTAGATACACCACAACAGCAGTTATGTATGACGACCGGATTCATTGGTTCTATTCCGAAGCACCCAATTTCAGAAAAAATGATAGACATAATCTTATGGAATATAGACAAAATGCATTATGGTATGGATTGTCTGGCACCAACTGGACCGGGTGCATATATAAATGCATGCATAGATCATTTACGAATGTTTCCATCAAAGTGTATGATAGGAAAGCATGTGATAGATAACGGTGAGCAATTTATCGACTATGAATGTGGACGCATTGCAAAGGTTAAGTATAATAATGCAAAAGGTGCAGATAATAGTGATATAAAAGGTGGCAATGATTATGGTGAAATGTGGCGGAATTGGGATATCTACTTAGTCAATACGTAGATGTAAATCTTCTCCTCATCATCCGTTATGAATTCAGTTGTTAATCCTTCGATTCGAGATAAAATAAAATCTACGACTTTCCAATTGTCGAATATAGTAATATCCTCTATGATTAGTTTTGAACCTTTATTCATTCTACTGATAAGTGAAATAATAGAATTTACATCAGCTGTAATGTGATGGAGTCCATCGATTATAGCGAAATCAAATGAAATACCCTCAAATAAATTATCCAATTCATCTTTATTGAGTTGATCGACTTTAGCGGTTTTGATATTATCTTCTTCAAATAGAATTTCTTCATCTATATCAGCTCCATATACTTTAGAACCCTTTACAAAATCTCTGAATGCTCGTAGGGATGAACCGGGGGTAGAATCAAATCCCTGTTCTTGTTTATAGAAGAACATTGTAGACGCGATGTTTGGGTTTTTGGTTCCCATACCAATTTCAAGAATGTTGATGTCCGTTTTTGAGGATAACACGTTACTGTAGTATTTATAATAAGGATTTATGAACTTATCCGAACCATACTTAATAAATAATTCCTTTAGTTCTTCTTCGTTGCCATTTTCAAATTCACTGTATTTTTTTACAGTGGGTGTATAGTCAGTGAGTGCTATACACTCTAACATGTTGGGAATAAAACTACTAGCACCTTCTATCCAAAAATATGGATGATCCTTTGCACCAGTGGATTTGAAATAATTTGATAGTGGACCTATGTTTAATTCTTGCATGTTGTACATTTGTATGTTATGAAAACTTTAAACCCGCTAAAAAATTCTCTAATTTATATAACATGCTCGAAGAGGAGATCGACGACCTCGCTAGAAAGAGGTCAGAACTAGATGACATCATAGCAGACCTCTACGAGCTAAAACCACTTTTAGAAAAGTGTGAAAGTGACACTGTTCTAAAAGAGTATAATGAATGTGATGCATCTGTTTTGTCTCTCGCAGAGTGGTACATACGCACCAAACCACTTTTTAAGTATATCGTATCTTGGCTCAAGATGTATTATGAACAAAAAATAGAAACACAGAAAGAAACCGACCAATTAAAACAAAAAATAAAAACACTACGTCATTCCGTCCTCGCGACATTTAATAAATCTTGAGAATCTCAGCCACAGCAGGGTGTCTCAGGATGTCTTCGTCGTGCATCATCACGTGTTCAACGTATTCAAATTCATTTCCCTTGAGTTTGTGTACGAGATCCGCCAGACCATTTTTTCGATTCGTCAGGTCACTTTGTTTCAGGTCACCCATGACGACCATTTTAGAATTTTCACCGAGGCGTGTGAGAAGCATCTTCATTTGGTTCGGTGTACAATTTTGCATTTCATCTCCGATGATGAACGCATCGTTAAATGTTCTCCCTCGCATAAACCCAAGTGGTTCGACTCTCACAGCATACTCCAACTGGTTACGTGTCATGTGTGCCTCGAATACGTCCATCATCGGACGAATCCAAGGTTCCATTTTACGCTCCATTTCCCCTGGAAGATATCCCATATCTTCGTCAGCGGCAACAATAGGTCTCGTTAATATAATTTTAGTACATTCTTTAGCCTTGAATTTTTCAGCTGCATATTGGCACGCAAACATAGTCTTACCAGACCCAGCTGGACCTGTAGCGATAATGATTGGTTTGTGTGATTGTAATACTCGTGTATATTCGATTTGCCCAGGGGTTTTTGGAAGATTCATCTAATATTACTTAAGGTTTTTTCTTTATTACATTATAAGATGGAGTTTCACTTTGTCAATGTTGGCAGAGCCAATTTGGCCACTATAATTGACCCAAACCGCGTACCACGAGCTATATGTTTTAGAGATAGAGTAAATGCTGTAAAGTATATTGATTACCTTTCTATGCACAGGTCAAAATTTGGTTACTGGCCTAATGTCGATTTAAGTGAGCCAGTGACTAAGATTACACCCAAAGAAGGTGCAAAAAAGCGTACACCCGACTATGTAAAAAAGTTCATAAGAATAAATACACTCAAAGAACACGAACTTAGTGGAATATCTATGACGTCGGGTTTATCTTACTTTTACTGTCACGAATTTGAATGTGATGATGAACTTTTGAAATTAAATTTACGTGGACAAGAAATTGATGGCATGGTTGACGATGAGATGTACAAAGAATCACTTGAATGTAATTTAAAGATAGAATAGTCTATTATGGTATATAATGAGTTCATTTTCATTTAAATTTGACCCAACCAAAAAGGAGCACGTCGAATGGCTTAAGGCGGCGGGTGACAGTTTTAAGAAATCCATGCGCGAAAAAAATGATTTCATGAAAGTTGTGAATGAAAATCCAGTATCAGACGAAAAAATAAACCCCCAGGATTGGGCGCAACTTCACTTTGTGTTGGCGATGAAATATACAGATGCGGTTTTCGATGGCACTGCACACATCCCAAAATAAAAAAGTTGCAATAGATAAATGAGAATGTACATAGGTGTACTCGCCCTCGTCATCGTTTATTTTTTGTTAAGTTCGAGTGAATTATATGCTCCTCGCGTATTGGATAGTGATTGGTTGGCTACTCGGAATGATCCAGAGAGAAAGGGGTCTCCATTCAATAAATGTTCTCCCGAATCATTTGAAGATTGCGCAAAAGTTAAATTTCCATACCTAAGTAGGTATTAATTATTGTAATAAGTAAAAGGTACAATGATCAGAGAATACGTTATATCTAAATATGCTGAACTTTTGGATTTGCCAAAAGAACACACACTATGTGTGAATCTCGAGAAAAGTACACACAATTGGGCCATTAATAGAAGCACATCACTCGGCGATGTCGCCGCAGCTGATAATTATAGGCACATGGATCGTTACAAACACAAGTTTCTCCAGATTCAATATAATTTGAAAAGATCACCCGAACTCAAACATAAAATTTTAAATGGGGTCATAAAAACCGCATCTATCATGGATCTTTCACCACATGCTTTGTGGCCGGAAGGTCCGTGGGCAAAAACATTCAAACAACATGCAGAAAAGAATATGAAAAAGGATTACGTTTCTACTATGTTGCAAGATGCAAATTATAAGGGTATATTCAAGTGTAATAGGTGTAAGTCATATAAAACAACCTATTACGAAATGCAAACTAGAAGCGCAGATGAGCCAATGACTGTGTTTATTACGTGTCATAATTGTGATTCTCGGTGGAAGTCATAAGTTACTTTAAGAATAAATCACTACATTAGTAAATGGATAATCAAATAGTGGACGTGCAATTTGAAGATGGAACTGTCTCTATATGCCAGATCCTCGATCAGATTGGGAGTGAATATATTGTATCCGAATTGATATGTAAAAGGGATGGAACATGCAAATTCTCCGCGAATACGTGTCAAATTGCGAAAGATACCGTATGTGGATTTTACGATGTAACAAAACTAGAAAATACGAACTTGTTCAGGCGAGTTTCTGAAAATGTATATGAAACTATTTATGATTCAGACGAAGATTATGAAGTGTCAAGTGAAGAAGAAACTGATTCTGAATCTGATATTAGCTTGGATGATGAAGAAGATTAATTTCTATGTATGTAATAAATGAAGAATACGAATCAAACACTTATACTCGCGGTAGTTGCCGTTGTCGCCCTTTACGCATTTATGTACCAACCAAAGCAACGCAAGGAAGGTTACTGTGGTGCTTGTCAAAAGTAAATCAATTAAACGTTAGATGCGCCATTTAGCAAATGGCTCCGTACAGACCACCTAACACACATTATAGTGAATTAGATGTCTCGTCGTACGAGGAAGATGATATTTTCAAGTTTGTAGGTAAGTCTGGTAAGAGGTTTTATTGGCTTACGCGCTTTCTAGATTTGTCCTATCTCTGGTACGACAAGAACCGTAAAGTCATTGAAATTTGGGGACCTTATGAATCTCTCCAGAATTTCCAGGCTCATCACATCATTGAATGTGAATTAGACCTAAGTTGTAATAAAGATTAAGTGAATTTAATATAAAATGTACAAACGTCCCACTTTGAGATTAAGAGACCCATGTACTACCCCGTTCATACGACCGGTAGAGGGTACATTTTTGCATTCGATAACCAAGAATGAAAAGACTAAATATTTTGAACCACGAGAAACATACATCGCTAATTATGATAATTACATTGAAACCCTACGTAAATCATGTGAGAAGAGTGGTGCAAAGTTTAAAGTTCCAAAGTATATTTTGCCCATGCCAGAAATAGTTCCAGTGCCTCAGAAAAATAAATCACTGATTGGATTCGTTGATGATGTCATCGTGCGTGTAAATGTTTTGAAATGTGGTAAAGTCCGAGTTAAGCTCATCACACACATGGCAACACTGTACGAAAAGTATTTTTCAAAAAATAAGATTCCACCGTCTAAAACATTAGCCGCGGCGTTGAAAGCGATTGGGTATGATGAAAGGTATGTGTCGAGTGTACCCGATATAATTGAAAATAGACGAAAATCAATGGACATTCGATGGAAAACGCTCGATGATATGTTTAATAAACCATCCGCGTCCAATTCTAAGAAAAAGGCGAAAAAAGAACCAGAACCGGAACCAGATGTTGAAATTGAACATGAAGAAGACGATGAAGATGAAGAGGAAGATGATTCCGCGCCAGCCGAAGAAGCGATTGGTAACGATGAAGTCGAAGATGATGAAGAGGTAGTCGAAGAAGAGTATTTTTCTGATGGAGAATAAACCTAAGTGATATGTAGTCATATTGTAATCACATTCAAAATGTTCATCACAAACGTCCTCGCGAATAATATTATTCTCGACCGAGCCGTGTTTTGTGATATAAAACAGGCTTCAACCTACGCGATAAGCAAATCTAGAGAAAAGGTTTGGAGACTCAGTGACTCCTGCGTCTACTACGGAAACGTTGAATCGAGGGTGTACGAAATAAATATCGAAGAATCATCTAACCACAAAGATGAACATATTCTTTCTTTCCTTGGATCCATGTGAAAACGCGAAAATGAACTGCGATCAACATGTCGTAAAAATTCAATTGGAAATCGTGCAAATGTTATACACGGCATGGCATTTATCAATGCAGGGAGATTATGTATCGAGCCACGCACCTTTCATAAAGAATGGGACTCGACGTGGATATAGACCGGCGCACCCCAAACACCCGATGACCATGTGGGTTGCGTCATCTTTAGAAAACTATATGTACGCGTGTAAGATTGGTATCGCTCTCACACTCGAATACACGCGTAGATATAGAAAAATACACACATGCGCAAAGCATTTGATGTGGTTATGGGATAATCACCCGGTACATTTTAAAATACATAAAAGTGATACCGCGTATTATTCAAGAGAAGGTATTCCAGAATGTATGCCTGACATGTACCATACCTCGTCAATAACTGATGCATATCAAATGTACTACATGGTAGAAAAGATGCAATTTGCTAGATATAAAGATTTCTGTGTTTAATGTAATATGTTAACAAGTGCTAAACTTTTTAGTGCACCTTCAATATCAGTGAAAAAAAGCGATAAACCTCAACCTAAACTATTCAGTCAATTTATCAGGGGTGTGAAGAAGAATGAAGTTCAAGACGTTCTTGTTCAACCCAATAACCGCGTCGTGTATTACATGGATGAGAACGATGAACTATCTATGTCAAACTATGTGCCATCCGAAGCGTTTTGGAACACACTCATTGAAAGTGACGCAAATGTAAATTTAGATCTCGCAGCATCTAACGCGTCGCTCAGTGATGTCACGTCTATTGGATTTACTCTACTTCTCGGATTCGTACTCTTACGCATGTTACTTTCTGGTGTGGGTGGTGGGGGTATTAATCCATTTAACATGAGTGATAAACCTACCGAAGTAGAAAATGAAATAACCACGCGTTTCGACGATGTTCAGGGCATCGATAGTGCGAAGGATGAACTTCAAGAGATTGTCGGATTTCTTCGTGATCCCACACAATATATTATCAGTGGTGCAAAGATTCCAAAGGGTGCTTTACTTACAGGTAAACCTGGTACCGGTAAAACACTTCTCGCTCGCGCGATAGCGGGTGAGTCGTCCGTACCGTTCATTCAGTGTTCCGGTTCATCTTTTGTCGAGATGTTCGTCGGTGTGGGCGCGAAGCGCGTACGTGACGTGTTTGAAATGGCACGTAAAGTACAACCGTGCATTATATTCATCGACGAAATAGACGCCATCGGCAAGAAACGCTCCATGAGTGGTTTTTCTGCGAATGATGAACGGGAACAAACCATTAATCAACTCTTAACCGAAATGGATGGATTCGATAACGATACACAAATAGTCGTCATCGCAGCAACAAATCGCCTCGATATTCTCGATGACGCGTTGCTTCGCCCGGGTCGTTTCGATCGTAAAATTCAGGTGAGTCTCCCGGATGTATACGGTCGAGAGAAGATCCTTCAAGTTCACTCGAAGAATAAGAATCTTGCTCCCGAAGTTAATCTCATGGACACTGCGCGACAAACGACTGGATTTTCAGGTGCGGATCTCGAAAACCTCATGAATGAGTGCGCCATTCGTTCAGTCAAAGAAGGTACGAATGTCATCACACCATCTATCATTGAAGACATGTATCAGCGTGTGGTCGTGGGTGCAAAGGGTGGACATCCCATGTCCGATGAACGTAAAAGACGGGTAGCGTATCACGAAGCTGGTCACGCTATCATAGGTGTATTGATGCCAACGTATGATGAAGTTCGTAAAGTGAGTATCATTCCACGCGGTGATGCGGGTGGGGTTACATTCTTCCAGCCCGCGACAGATGACAGAGGTATGTATACTAAGGAATATCTTTTGTCACAGATCAAAGTCGCGTTAGGTGGACATGCAGCAGAAGAGATTGTCTATGGTAGAGAATCTGTCACCACTGGTGCGAGTAGTGATTTTGCACATGTGTATATGATTGCACGCGAAATGGTTTTAAATTATGGCATGTCTGATGCCATTGGTAAAATAAATGTACAAATGGATACACTGTCCCAGCAGACATCATATCTCGTCGATCTCGAGGTGCATCGGATCACCGATGAATGTTACGCAGATGTCATTGAACTACTGTCTATACACAGAGCCGACCTCACACGTCTCACAGATATTCTTGTTGAACAGGAGATTATTGATGGAAAGGTCGTGTACGACATGATAAAAAATGTAGATGAATAATAGATATGCGTGCTTTTCTACCACCACCCGGTAAAGCATCTCGAAGTGAAGTTATGAGCCTCTCTCCCAGCTCGGGATCTAACGTGAAGCGACGACCGTCATTTACCGGTACTTCCAGTAGAATTAGTGACGGTGGTAGAGATTCACCAATAACGGGTGTAATAAGTGTAAATCGTATCATGGGTCAATTTGACCGTGATATCGCACAAACACCGGTTGGTAGGAGGGGTCTAGTTATAGGAAATGCACAATCTGAACTCGAACAATTAGAAAATGAAGCAAAACTTGAAATTAATAAAGAAGAGAAAAGATTGAAAAATATGGAGAGTCGTGGCAAGACTTCTCTTGTCGACATAAATAAACAAAAAATTAGATTAAAAACAACTAAATATAAACACGAAAAAATAAAAACCGCTATAAACAAAGTTACACGAACCGATCAAAAGAGGATGCGTAATGAGAATGGTAGACCAGAACTTAAAAGAACGAAGAGTGTCGAAGGAGATGTGATACCGCGCATTGAATCACCAAAACTTCCTACATTTACTGCTAACCCAAAAGCATCCCGTGCCGCAACAAAACCGACGCCAACGAGATCGGGTGCTAAAAATTTGATCGCATCATTGCAACGCGCCATTCGTAATCGTAAAGGTAATGAAAATGTAGTGGAGACTGTAGCCCAACCAAAAACAAAAGAAGGAAAACGATCATCAGTTAGAAATAATAGTGGTAAGGGAGTGGCTAAAAACTTGTTTGGTGCAAAGCAAAACCAAAGTAAACCTCCAAACACTCCCAATCAATCTACACCAACACAGTCCAACACACCAAACCAAAAAAATACACACCGTCGCGCTAAAAAAGAGGGTTCTAAAAAACGCGCGAATGAGAGACGGGAACGTTGGGCACGCGAGGGTTCACCCCTCGTAAAAAGAAACCTTGGTCCGATATTCAATCAAATAGCCAAACAAAAAAATTCACCACCCGGAATCACGAAGACGAATATTGAACGCCTTCTCCAACCATTCAAACAACCCGTGACCGTCACCGTCGCACCGACCATTTCCGTGAAAGGTGGGTCCGTACAAGCGACGGGTGGGTCAGCAAAACAAGGTATCATGATGCTTAAATCCAATACGATGCAAAAGAAGAAGAAAAAAACCCCTCCTCCTAAACCACAATATCTTAAGACACCGGGAACAATTCGTCGTGAAAAGGAAAAGGCGCGTAGCATCGCCATACGTAAACAACTCGTCGCTTCCATGCGAACACCAACCAAAGGTCAAAGAAAGACCCACGTGATTCAACTCATCGAACGCGTGCTTCGTAAAATTAAAGCCCCTAAAGACGCCGAAAAGAAACTTATTAAAGTATACGAATCCCTAAGTGAGAAACAAATTAAGAGTTTATTCGGGGGACGTTCACCTGAATTCGTGAAGAAGACACTCAAGAGACAAGTCGAATATCTTAAGAAAAAGAGATAAAGAATACACTTCATTTCATAAGTAATGAGCTATATAGCATGGGACACCGAGACTACCGGTCTCCCCATGGCCCGGTCCCGGGCAACCCCGGATAACATAGATAATTTTAAACACTGTCGTATGTTGTCGTTGGCACTCGTGAAGTATACCTCGAGCGGACGGGAGGTATCTTCATATCATGGTATCGTGTATCCCGATGATTTTGAAGTCAAGGCGACGGAGATTCATGGAATTACACCCGAACATGCGAAGGCGGTGGGTAAACCATTCAAACAAATGTACGATACGTTCCTCGAGTTAACACGAGGTGTGGATATTCTCGTCGCACATAATTCACGCTTTGACGAAGATGTGTTATTCTCTGAGTGTTACAGACATGGTTTGAGTGTTGAACCGTTCAAACGTTTGCGTTTCGTGTGTACCCTAGACATGACCAAACGCGTGTTTCTGCGAAACATGAAATTGGGTGTGTTATACGAAAAACTCTTCGGTGAAGAACTCGAAGGGGCGCACGACGCACTCAACGATTCTCGTGGATGTGGGCGCGTGTATCCATATCTACGGGACAAAAAACCAAACATTAAAGAAATTGGTGTACCCAAGATTGTTCTCAAGGCGTCCGATGTGGCTGGTATCATCGGACGAAGTCAGTATCGCCCACCATTAGAAATAGTGGATGAGCTATGGAACAAATATATGCCAAGTACATTCGTGGGTCAAACTAAGGAACAAATCGCCATCAAGGCGATAGAGACATCCAGTGTGGCAAAAGAACTACTCAAGGATGTTGAGCAATTCAAGTCGACGAATAGTTCGAGTGTAGAGCAGAAATTTAGGGCGGTTTCTAACCAACTTGATAAAAACTCCGGACTTCAAAAGGTTGAGCTTGATGCGGCGAGAGACCACATCCGTAAAACGTTGTACACGAATCACGGTACCAGACACGAAAAGACGACCGCGGATAATTACGAAAACATGCGTGAAGACCCAGCGTTCTATACTTATGACGTATGTAACCTCGCGGGAACTACATATCAAATTGTGGGGCGCATTGACCGTATTCGTGATAACGACGATGGTACGAGGACACTCGTTGAAATCAAAAATCGTGCGAGGGGTCTCTTCAGGGCAGTTCGTGATTATGAGGAAATTCAGTGTCAAACATACATGGAAATGCTAGGGATAGATGAATGTGTACTCATCGAACAGTATGACTCTAAGCGTTTATCTCATGACATTAAACGTGATCGCGTCATGTGGAATGACCAGATTCTTCCATCGCTCCAAAACTTTTGTGAACGTTTCCATGATATGCTTTCAACAAACTAAAATCCATGCATATAATAAATGGCTAACACACCTCCATCTACACCCAAACGAAAAAGGACGCCTTCTCCCCCGTCTACACCAAAAAAGGCTAAAACACCCATGACACCAAAAACGAAAGCCGTCATGAACGCCTTGTCTAGAATAACCACATCCGTCAGGTCACCCGAGAGACTCAAAAGAGACGTGAGACGAAGTTTATTTTCACCCCAAAAATCAATCGCACAGAGTGCCCGTGTGGCTAAAAATGCGATGATATCTGCACAAACACGTAAGATATGGAACAATATAAAAAATACTATAAATAAAGCGAAAGCAAATTCAAAGTCCGCTCAAAATAAAAATACCAATAAAAAGTAGCATGACCCGTGATTGTATACATGGGATACCGAGAACGGATTGTGTATATTGTCGTAGATTGAATGATGTGTTAAATCAGAACACTATAACTCATCGTAAACTCATGAGACTCATCACAGCTATTAGTCATAATTCTATAACAAATATTACCAGACGATTAAATCAACTAATCGAGTATCCTCGCACACCCATTCCTATCAGTAATAGAATGCGCCAAACTGCGAGGAATTTGATAAATACACCCGGTAATAGGGCGGTTCGTGAACGTTTTGAAGATGCTGCTATGAATCAGATCATCCAAGTGGAGTTTAATTTGGAGGGAACATACTCAGGTAGTAATACCACAAGTCCATCTAGGTCGAGTTCGAGTGTGTCTAGTAGATTGGGTAGTCCCAGGAACAGGCGAGCTCGGAGTGTGACACCGGTGTCTACGTTTCGCAGTCGTTCCAGTTCACCCGCTTCAAATGAAAATAACATGAATAGATTCTCACCACCAAGGAAGAAATCTAAGTAGATGATATGGTGAAACTCGAACGTGCCATACGTAATGTGGCTATTTTTGGTAACGGTTTGTGTTTAGTAGACAGCGCTTTGAGATTTTTAAAATTTTGAAAATAACTTTCTTTCGGAAAAATAACTCCTTTTTCGAAAGAATTTAAAAACTACATCACATGTGATATTATAAGATGATCGAATTGATTTCGACTAGACTTAGTCTCGGTAAGAGCAAGTATGGACACGGTGTTAGGACGCATATGGATACCACTACATGGGGAACACCAAAGGATTCGTGGATTGAGATGGCCATAGAGGAATACCTAGATGCCATCGTGTACACAGTCGCCGATTATATCAGAAAGTTCGAACAACCGAATGAACCTGATGACAACGAACGCATTCTCGAACTCGCGGCTAACCCCGTGCATATGTTGAGTGAGTGTCACGTAAAAATTGTCGAGATGTTGAAAAATCTTGTGGTAGTATCGTTGGCAATAAAATAGTAGCTACTATTAGATATGTCTAACGGCGCCGTCGCTCAATTGGTCGCGAGAGGCAAACAGGACGAACACATCACGGGAAACCCCCAGATAACATTTTTCAATTCGTCTTTCAAAAGGCATAGTAATTTTTCGATATTTACACAGGAGCAAACCATCGAAGGGGTTAGAAAACCAGGAAGTATATCTACCGTCGTATTAAAACGTTCAGGTGATTTACTTGGACCTGTGTATCTCGATGTAAAACTGAATGGTCAAGCGCAACTCATAGATGATTGGCGTGACGTTATAGAAGACGTATCTTTTTACGTAGGGGGTCAACTCGTGGACTGTCAAGACTCCGAATTTTCGGAAGATATCGCTATCGATCTTTTGGCGTCTACCTACTCGAAGAGCTTTTCCGCGAGTCTTCACGGGGGTCTCGGTTCAAGTTCTTTCTTTTACCCATTACGATTCTTTTTCTGCGAATCGTGGCAATCTAGTCTCCCAATAGTGGCTCTGCAATATCACGATGTGGAGATTAAAATTAAATGGGCTGATAATTTTAACGAAAACTATTCGTGTCATTTAAATGCGAAATATGCGTGCTTAGATGAACATGAACGAAACAAAGTGGCGTTGTCTGAGCACAATATGTTGATTTATCAAGTTCAAAAGAACAAGCCCGTGAATCAAATGGTACAGGAACTCACATTTAACCATCCAGTTAAATTTATAGCGAGTAGTAATGTGAGTGGTTCTAATACACTCGTGTCGCGCATAAATAAAGTTAAAATTCAGGTGAATGGCTCGGATATAGACGAATACAAAGTGAGTGTTCCATATTATACATCTGTACCGTGTTATTATAATACAGAGTTTTCAGCCGCCAACTCTGAAGGAATGTTTGTGTATCCATTCTGTTTGGTGACGTCTAAGTATCAACCAACGGGTACTTTGAATTTTAGTCGTATAGATTCGTGTACGATTCATTGCGAAGAAAACATAAACAGGGCTATTTACGCAGTTAATTATAATATTCTAAAAATAAAAGATGGTATGGGTCAGGTAATGTACGTAGACTAAATTTCTGTTATAGTATTAAAACAATGGGGAGAGAAGACTTCTCCCAGAGTAGCCAACTATCTACTCTGGTGGGCAAACCCACAAATCGGTATCAACGATTACCAAAAAACTTGAACACGCTCCGTAATTTAACTGGAGCTAAAACTAAACTAAATAATAGATATCACTATTCTATTTATCCGTTAGTTCAAAAGGAATATGAGGCATCATATACACAGCTTACAAATCTTGATTTCTATTCACCTATTATCAAGATACTTGGTAATAACCCTGTATCTCATCTAGTTGGAACAACATACGTAGATAGAGGTGTCACACTCGATGACGGTTCTTCGTTAGTATCTACTACGTCTACTGTCAATACTGATACATTTGGTATATATAATGTTACATATACGGCAACTGATGGTATTAATCCGGATACAACCGTGAGTCGCGTCGTTAAAGTGGGTTTACCACCCGATGTCACTATAAACGGTGCAAACCCATACAATTTGGAAAAATTCGACGTTTTTGTTGATCCAGGTATAACAATTAACGATTCAAATTCAACATTGATATCCACAACCAGTACTGTGTCAAATATACAGGTTGGTACATATACTGTTAATTATACTGTATCTAACCCAGTATTTACAGAAGTATTTTCTAGAACGGTCCGCGTAGACGATACAACCCCACCTATCATAACTATTGCCGGTGATAATCCATACACACTTGAACGTTTTGGGATATACACAGACCCTGGTGCGACAGTT
>Ga0222715_10000983_pt1 | contig 28089 bp, 27 predicted proteins | sample C33_9DmetaG_FD_165056 | JGI IMG/M metagenome (GOLD analysis project Ga0222715, IMG submission 165056) | Estuarine water microbial communities from San Francisco Bay, California, United States - C33_9D | ecosystem: Environmental > Aquatic > Marine > Unclassified | place: USA: California...
CTTTAGTGTCATTTAAAAATTGCCATTTTAGATTAGGCTTATCAAAGTCTTTTCTTATATAAGCGCCCTTTGCAAACCAATCAGGATTAAACGCATAATCATATTCTTTTTGTTGCACTAAATGAGTTGCATTAGGAAAACGACCAATTCCCCCTGTGTGGTCTAAGTGCAGATGGGATTGAAGAACATACTTGATGTTATTTGGGTTAATACCAATACTCCTTAATTGATCGACACAATTTTCATGTTTAGCCATTACAGGTTCATAGGCTTGAATAACATCGCCCCAATGAGCGTGCATATCTTCACTGACCTCTTTAGCATTACCACCATCAATAACAACATCGCCTTTGGGGTGCTTAATCAAAAACCACGGAACTGGAATATCAAATGGATCATTGGATTGATTCATTTTAATATACTTTGTTTTAGTTTTTAAAATGCCTGTTTGGAACATATAAAGTTTAAGAGATGATCCGGTATCTAAATTAATTTTATCATAAACTTCACTAGAAAACTTTTGGTTTGCTAAATTTGAGTAATCAATTGATTTTTTTTGATTCTGGCTAGAGGGAGAAAAAATTTTTATAAAGTTGTCTAAATCACTTTTATTATATTTATCTGACATTTTTATTCCGAAAGTAAATATTACATTGTTTATGTTAATCTGTTAACATTAATTTGGTAGGAGTGGTAAATGGCAAAATCAAAAGTAATGATTGACAATGATCGAGTGCGAGTAACTGAATGGTCATTCGAAATAGGAGATGAAACAGGGCACCATGTTCATGAATTTGACTATGTTGTAGTACCTATGCTCGATGGTCAGTTAAAAATAGTGGATGATGATGGGAATGAAAGTATTTCTAGTTTAACCAAAGGAAACAGTTATTTTAGAAATCAAGGTGTTTCTCATAACGTCCTTAACAATAATGACTTTCCCTATAAATTTATTGAAGTCGAAATTAAATAATTAAATATTACGGCAGGGGGTAGGTTCGTTTTTTTCTTTTTTTAGTTTTTCAGCTGCTATCATTGCATCTTTTTCAGAGTTATAAACATGTTCAGGAAATAAAACAAAAGGTTTCGCACGATCAGCATTTAATTGGCCAACGCACCATTTCTCATTAGGCTCAATGCAAACTACCATGTAAGTTCCTGGAATTGGGCCATATTTTCTATTATTCAACATAAATAAACTCTCTCCCAAATCATTGAGTTTTTCAGGATCAAGGTTTTTTAACGCCTGTTTTTCAATTTCATTAGGAGGTAAATTTGATGACCCTAATGTTTCTTTACCAAATGGAATTTCATCAAAGTGATATTTTTTCATTTTTAAGGCAATGGTCCATCTTTTAAAAATCCGTTAATAACGTTCTCCATTATTTTAGATACATTATTGTTATAATTATTATGGGATAAGCTACCACACCATGAAAGTGAACCAGGAGCAAATGTCGCTCCATTATTAGGTGTTTTGTAATAAATCATATCTGCTCTGACCATTGGATTTTCATGACCCCCACCATAATAGCCTCTAACTGCAAAATGAATTTCTTCATTAACTTGTTGCATTAAATTTGAATGATCTTCAGAACGAGCAAGATAGAATGCATTATGAGGAGTTCCAAATTCTAAATCATACCTATCCAATTCAAGACCGGCTGCCCCTCCTCCCACTAAACCAAAATCACCTATTCTCTCATCAGCTCCAATGCCATTAAATATCCAAGATACCTCAGGTTTAAAGCTATCTTCTTCTCTCTTGTAGTATGAACTCACATCAAAGCCATATGCAGTAAATGTTAGGCCACATAATTTTGATGGTATTCTTCCTCTAGCTCTCCACATGCCTCCAAATTTTCCATCGAATGCATTATTGTATTCACCAGGGTTTGCAGTCCAGGCTCTTGTTCCAGCTTCGCCTTTTCGCACCTCAATAATATTTGGGTTATCAGGGTGGTATTCACTAATCCAATAAAATCCATCAGATCCCAAATACAGCCATCTACCTCCCTGCATTTGATAACTCTCTAGTGCATCCATCATTTTTTCAGACGTATATTCAGGGTGGCTTCCAGTCAACACAACTTTATATCTATTTAACATGTCTGCACCTTCGAGGTGTAAGTCCTCATCAGTCATAACATCAAAACTAAAATTTTTTTCTTCTAACCAGTCAGTTAAATGCAGATCAGCATTTAATTGCCACAAAGATGGAGATAGCCAATGTCGATACTTCGGTCTCATATTTAATATAGGTCGTAATCTGGATGAATAACAAACACCCGTGCCATCAGAATGAAGCGAGTAAGTAGACAATCCATATTCCCTGTGTTCATTCAAATATAAATCTGAGGGATTAAGCACAGGAACTTTACCTGCTAGTAGCTGAGCAACAACAGAGTTTGTTCCTAAATTATCATTAGAATAGGCCATATAACTATTTGTAGGCATTAAAAATAATATATCAGCCGTTGTTTTTCCTTTGGGTGGTTTTACACAAAAAGGAATATAGTCCTCAAACTCGGATTCATCTCTTCCTTCCACTCTTAGCCTGATTGCATAAATTCCACTCTTTAGACCTTGGGGAATATTAAATGCAAAATCAGAATTCCACCTTGCGTCATCAATATCATCATCATGGAAATGAATTGCCCCATATTCATCTGGTTTGTGATGGTAAACAATTTCATCTGCGGTCCAGTTATGGCCAGTCATTCCTCTACAAGGCAAATTTATAATGAAACCAAAATGGTTTCCTGGCGATGTGTCAATAATATAAGTAGATGCAATATTTTTTCCTATATTAGCATGGAAGTCCCAAGCGCCGATAACGGTGGAACGAATAGTTGTATTGCAACTATCATAGCTAACAGCTAACTTTTCAATAGAGTTCTTCGATAAAGCAATTTTAGAAAGTCTTGGGCGGTCAATTTTACCGTTATAAACATTAATTTGATGAGGCAACTCGATTGGCGATGTTGCTTCTTTATAATGACCTCCATTTATAAAACGCTTTGCCCGATTTACTTTAGTGCTAGCTGCCATCAATAGAGGTGCATCATTAGCAGCAGGCTTGACAGAACATGTAGTCTCTATAAGTGCCGATGTATTTTCTGATGGGTGAAGTATTGCCATTCCAAGACCACCGTTAGTCGAAGTAACTCTAGGTTCTTGATATAATGTTAACCTTCTGGTTTCAGCGTCAAAACTTACCGCAATTAAATACCAAACTTTTCTTAAAAGTTTTTTCTCAGTAGAAATTTTTGCAACCTGACTTCCATCACCAATTTCAACAGATAAACATCCATTTTCATCTATGAATAAACCATAGCCAGTTTTTTCTGTTTCATTCCATTTTGTGATAATTCCTTGTCTTCCTTTATCAGGTGTAGTGGGAAAAATATATGCCTGTAGAGTAAAACTCTCTACATTGAGATTTTCATGTTGGGGTATAAAAACATACGAACCCCCATGTATAACTTGGTTCTTACCTTGATAACTACCATTACAACTGGCACTTATCTCTTCCTCTTTATAACCTGGGCCTTCTGGATTGGTATCACCATGAATAAGACGTACTAATTGAGCTTCGTAGGTTTCATTTTTTTCAGAATTGACAAAGAATTTAACTTCCTCGCCTGGGTGTACTGAATATTTATCACTATAACCGGTTATTCTTAAAAGCATCAATTACTCCTTATAATAATTCAATAAATCGTTAATTCTTTTTAAAAAAATCGCATGTTCAGCTGCCTCTTCTGAGGAATAAGTTTCATCAAGGAACTCTAAAGGTTTTCCCCTAACTCCGCTGCAAATGGCTATTCGATAATCTTCATGTAACTTTGCACAAACCGTAACATACTTCCCTGCCATTCCTTGCCGTCTAAGCTTATCCAAAACCGTTTGTAATTCCTGACTATGCTGGTTCACTGGCTTACCTTTGGCAGGTGCCGTTCCAACTGGGTTGGCACGATGTTCTTCAATTAACTGTCTTAGTTTTTCTGGATTGGTTAAAAGAGGGAGTACATACTTTCTAGTAATAAAGTCATCTGTATGTTTATGACCTTTATTTAAAGCAACATTAGACGGTTCTTTGTATTTATAATCTGATGCCATAATCTCTCCTCTTAAAATTATTATACACTATATGAATATTCATCTCTATAATTTGTTTTATCATTCAAATTTAAAGTACATAAACAGTTACGATTACAGTTACCACTGCAAAACCAATTAAAATAAGTGGCCACGCGTACCCCCCACCAAGTTTGTCTATGTAATTTCCTTTATCCTCTACCTCATCAACCTCTTCAAAGTCATCTCCATTTAATATTGGTTTTTTTGGTAATGTCGATAAGTCCATTTTATTAGCCATAAACCAAATAAGCAAAATACCTGAAGCCCACCCGATTACTAAATAAACCCAAAGTGATGGGAGTCCGGTTAACCAACTAGAAAAATCATCATTAGGTTTTCCTAACATAGAGTTTCCAAATATTAATCCTGGGCCGATTGCAAAAAATGACCAAAGTAAAATTAACACATAGGCTAAAGATCTAATTTTTTTTCGTGATTTGTGAATACCCATATGACTATTTAAGAAGTTATGAAACTCCGCTCTATGTTCTTTAAGTGGGTCGCTAGAAGAGAAGGCAGAAGCAAGAAAACAAATAATAATATTGAAAAATAAACCCCATAGCCCAGAGTAAATTGTTAAAGGCCATCTACCCCATGGAAGGGCATTACCAGTAAGTTTTTGACCAATAGTCTCTGCTAAAATAACAAAAAAGATACCTGTCAATAATCCAAAGATGGCAGCGTTTTTTGTAATCCATTTAAACCAAACTAAACCAAGTAAAACAGGAAACAATTGAAAGCTAATAGCAATAGCTAAGCTACCAAACATTATCAAAGTTGTTTCAAAATAAGTAGCAAGATAGAGCGAAGCAAGACATACAAGTAAAGTACAAAGTCTAGTAACTAATAGTTCCCTTTCCCATGGGCAGTCTTTATGGATATGAATTTTATAAAGATCTCGGGATAGTATACTACCAGTGGTCATGATAAATGATGCAATAGTGGATTGTAAAGCAGCCAAAACACATACGCATAAAAACCCTACGATAATGGGAGAAAAGCTATTTAATGAATCAATTAAATTAAAAACTAAACTTGAGGAGTTTTGATAGTCTAGAATGGGTAAGACGTTATTTATAGTAAATCCATTATTTGTGATTGCTTCATTAGCCCCTAATAAATGCGCACCAACACCAATCAGGGCAATAATAATAAATAAAATAAATCCCACTATGCCGGCTGATCCCCAAACTTGATAAAAATAAAATGACCTAGGAGATTTGACGCTATAAGACCACATTGAAAAATTTGGTGACAAAACAAGTCCCATATAGGAGAAAGCAAATGAGAGAATCATAATTGCTGTCCATGGTCCTCCTTTGGGTGTATTTTTTCCAATACCAGCTACCCATTGAATTACCCCTGGAACAGAAAAATAACTAATATAATCACCACCACCAAAACCTGTTGTTGATTTCCAGTTGCCAATTTCAGCAAAATTTCTTGCAAAGGCTAATTCCTTAAAACTAGATAATCCGCCCAAATAATAGAAAACACTCAGTCCTAAAACAGCAAACAATATGAAAAATAACCAGGATTGAACAACTCCAACACTAATCATTGATTTAAAACCGCCTGTAACTACATAGAAGAGTACAACTGCAGTTACAATCCACATACCTAGATCCCTGGAAATTTCACCCATACTAATAAAATTGACTAAAGCGCCTGATGCGCCCAAAAGAACACCAACAAATGGTAATGCAAATAATAATCCAATGATGATAACAACTATTCTTATAGCTTCACTTTTATAATATGCGAAGTACATCTCACCCGGTGAGATAAAATTATATTTTCTGCTCAGCATCCACTGTCGTTTGAAAAACAATGTACTGCCTAGTGGAATAGTTATGCAGATTGCGAATGTTGCAATAAACGAATAGCCATCTGAAAAAACTAATGCTGGATAGTTTAGAGTAATTAAACCTCCAAAAGTTGCTACAGTTGCTGAAAAGAAAAACACCCAGGGTGTTATCTCTCTATTAGCTAAATAAAAAGACTCGGGAGTTTGATTTTTTCGGACAGTTCTAGCTCCCCAAAAAAGACAAAAACTCCAGTAAATTATTAAAAAGAAAAAAAACCAAGTAAGTTTAGGAGTCATAATCCAAACTTTACCTAATTTCTATTATCCGTTCTTTCCCTGATTATCCTTAATGCTTCTAAAAGATATACTCTGAAAAGTTCATGGTTTTCACTCATTGGAAAGTGACCAATATCTTTCATTTCAATATAGATCCCTCCTTTGATTTGTCTGGCTGTATCTTCAGTAGCCTCTGGAGGTGTAAGATAATCATAAGTTCCAGTTAACATAACGACTGGGCATTTATGGCCATCGATATTTTGAAGTTCTTCTCGTAAGTCATGATCCACTGAATAAAAATGTAAATCACCTTTAAATGCTTCTGAACCTTGAGTGTAATAATGCCATGTTAACCATCTATCCATATCAGGTGATTGTGGAGCCATTAAATCCCATACACCACTACCACAGACTTGTGCAGCATTAGCATGCGGATGACGCCACCAATCTAAATAAAATCCAGGAGAATAATGAGCTGCCTCAACTGGTATTACTGCTCTAAACTTATTTGGATGTCTTAAAGCCAGTTGTAATGCCACGTTACCTCCGAAAGAAGATCCCATAAATATTGGCTTTTCAAGATCTAACGCTTTACATAGCGTAACAATGAAATTGCAGTAGTGGTCAGCAGTAAGCTTATACTCCTCTTTCCACCATTCAGTATTATGGGGAGGATCAGACTTACCATGACGAGGAAGGTCGTAAGCTATAACATCATAATTTTGGGTGATTTCTTCATCTTCTAATAACCCTCTCCATTGATGATTATGACAGCCAGCTGTATGTTGACATATTAAAGGGGTACCTTTTCCATTTCGTAGATAAAAAACTTTATATTCTTTACCATCCACTTCGATAGTTACATATCTTCCTATCACATCATGATGTTTAACAGCCATTATACGGGTACTCCTGACTTTCTTAATAGTTCAAATTGAACTGTAAAATTTCTCAAATTTTGCATAAGAATTAAATGATTACCTTCAAGTTTTAAATCTTCTCTAAAAGACGCTGACCAGATTCCATGAAACATCGGCTTTGGTATTGGCCTTGCAAACTCCCTCCAAGTCTTAGCAGATGCTCTTAAAGCGAAATCATAGGGATCCAACGGACCAGGATTAGTATTAATTTTTTTAACCTTACCGTCATGCATTTCAATAATTGCTTTTTCTGTTTCCATATCGAATAAATATGAACAGGTGTAATATTTTGCCATTGCAGCAATAGTCTCATCAGCATCTGAAAGTTCTTGAAACTTTTTTGCCCATTCTTTTATGTTCATCTAATTAAACCTTTACTTCTTTCCTTTTGTGCCCTTTGGTTCATCATCAAAATTCATATGAGCATCTTTTTTTGGATTATCGTAATCGCCTAGTATATTTCTGATATTACTAGACTCTCCAGGGGTCATACCAATTTCCTTTAAAAGACTATCGAGAAAAGGTTGATGAGCTCTATATCTTAGAGCTGAATTGACAACATTATCCGCTAAAGAGCCTTTTTTTGATGAGTCGCCTGAGGTCGAAGTACCGTCACCAGATCCACCACCTGAACCTCCCCCATGACTGAAACCAGGAAGTCCGTTAACATCTACAACTTTTATAGAGTCAATGTTCTGCATAGGCTTGACCCATTCACGAATAATTCCTTCAATTTTTTCAGCAAGTTTAAGTCTTAAAGCACTTCTTCTATTAGCATCGCTTCTTAAGTTTTCTGCAAGGTTAAGTCCTCTTTTACCTGCTGCTTCAATTTCATATCTCAACTTCGCAGCTAAAGATGCGTATTTTTCTCTTTCATTATCCCTTGATGCAGCGATTACTCCGACTGTTTTTTCTTTTTCTGCTCTTTCAACATCCCTGACTGTATTTACTTTTTCTTCAGCCTCAACTACCTTTGCCCTTGTAGACTCCTCTTCAGCTTTCGATTTCAAAACAGCTTTTGATTTTTCTAAAATTTCTAGTTGTTTTTGTTTTTCCTCAAGATCAATTCTCTTAGCTTTTTCAATATCTAAAACACTAGTTTCTTGCTCCGCCGCAATCCTAAATGCATCAATATTTTTTTGCTGAGCTGTCTTTGCATTTCTAATTTGTTCTTCAGACATAATAAACGCTTCTTCAGACTCATATCTTTTCTGCGCTTCTTCTTTTGCGATATTGGCTTTTTCTTGTGCTTTTTTAACTTCAACAGCTCTTTGTTTTTCCAATCTGGAAAATTCAATTTCCCTCTCTAAATCGAGAATCGCTTTTTCACTATCAATATCTTGCTGTTTGATTTCAATTGAAGTTCTTGCACGAACGTCGTTTTGTTCTCTTCTTCTTTTTTCAATCTCTTGAATAAGTTTTGTTTCTTGAATGCTTCTTTCCATTTCTACGAAATCTTTTTTACTTATTTTTGCAATTTCTATAGCTTGATCAGACTCAATCTCAGCAAGTTCCGCCTCACGTTCTTTAGAGGCCTTGGTCTTAATTGTCTCTGTGTTTTCAATTACACGCTGTTGTTCTATTTCTCTTTTTTGCTGGTATCTTGAAAACTCCTCTTCTTTTTCAATTTCCAAAGTTTGTTTAATAGATTGTAAATTTTTATTTCGGATACTTACCTCTGTATCCTTTTCAATATCATTTCTTTTCTTTTTTCGAGATTGGGTAAACTCAGTAATTTGAGTGAGACCTTCAGCGTCAAAAGTATTAGATGGATCAAAAACACTTATAGGGGCCTGGTTTAGTGAGGTTAATGAAACTGTTTCTAATTCTAATCCGGTATGTTTGATAGCATCCTCAACATGTGCTGCTACTTTTTTTATATATTCAGATCTGTTTTCTTGAATTTCGTCTAGACTCATTTTTGCAGCCACAACACCAAGTCCATCAACAAACCTACCTTGTACTAATTCTTTTAAACTATCTGGTTCAAGCGTTCTATTACCCAAAGTTTGGGCAGCAATCGAAACTGACTCCCTATCGGGTTTTACCCGCACATAAAATTCAGCAGTAACTTCTGCTCTCATTCTATTTTTAGTAATAAAAGATTTATTTCCGTTTCTTTGAACTTCTATACACAAGGTCTTCATACCCACAGATGTTATGTTATGAATAATAGGTAAAACAAAAGCACCACCACTTATAACAACATTCTCTCCGCCCATACCGGTTCTCACGAAGGCAACTTCTTTTGATGAGCGTCTATAAAGCCAGTGAAGTAAATAAACAATAATGGCAATAGCTAAAGCCACTAAAATTATGATTGCGATAATATCTGCTCCGCTAGTGATATTCATTTACCTTATTTCACCTCCTTTAAAAAAAAGTCTAAGTTTATGTTATTTCTAGCCATTAATTCTCGTATCCTCAGTTGCCGCTTTATAAATTATCATACCAAATACAATTTTATTTAAGAAGTCAGAAAGATTATAAACAACATTAACACTGTTGATATCTATACCTCCGCCAAGGTGTTCAATAAAATATCCTATTGGGTATATTGCCCAACCGATTGTCAAAATTAATCTGTTTGCAAAAAAAGCCATCTGAATTTTTTCATTTCCACATCTTGCGTTAGCTCTCCCTGCTTCTCCGACATACAGTTCCCCTAAAATATATAGCCAACCAACAACACCCACTATAAAACCAAGTGTCTTACTCATATATCCTGCAGCACCTAAAAATTCAGCAATAACGAATACAAGAGTACCAACTAACAATCTCCAAAACATTCCTTGTTTTACCTTAGTCACACTCATTAGCATTGCGTAAAAAATTAAAACCTGCATTGGAAAATTTAAAAACCAATCAATATATCTTAATAGAGTTGGAGCCTGGCCGCTAACAACCCAAAGGTTTTTAGTAAAAAAGTAATGAATTGATGACATTAAACATACAACTGCAATCATTGTCATTGGAGTGTGCCATCTAACACTCACCTTGCTTCTTTCAAAAAAGAAAAATAATGTGGCACCAATCATGCCAACGGAAATCAACCAAAAAGATCCACCTACAATATCATATGGTAATAGTAGTTGATTCATCCTCTAACTTTAATTCATACTCCAATAGTTTTTTATTACTAGAAAATCATTATAGCCATTTGTTTCAGTATATGGAAATGATTCTTTGAATATAATTTTTTCTTTCATTCTTATATTTGCTCCCTAATATGTGGTGCTCTAGAATATAATGCAACGAGTGGTAAGATTAACATTCCAAATATAAATTGTTGTCCTTCAAAACTTAATCCAAGCCCTGCTAAAAATGTACTTATTACTTGTAATGCTAAACAGCCAATAACGGTAAAACCATAACCGCCATATCCTCCCAGTAAAGAGGTTCCCCCTACAGCAACAGCAGCCACTGTTAGAAATAAGTATTGATCACCTACCCCAATAAAGCCTCCTCCACTCCAACCTAAAAGCATTGCGCCTGTAGCAGCGGATGTAAAACCACTTATTATATAAACACCAACCCAATACGCTCTTTCTGAAATTGATAGCCTATCAGCAGATAACCTCTTCCCTCCAAGGGCATAAAGATTTCTACCCCATTTAGTATGACGCAAACCTATGATTAATATAATAGCAGCCACTATCCAAATTATGATAACTGGTGGTATTGGCAAGCCAAACAAAACACCATTCATAGATGCTAAATTTGCTAGCCACCAGGGAACTACTCCAAAAACTGTACCGGCAGAAAAAGTAGGCAAGGAAACTAAAATTTGCACTCCCCCTACGCACATAAAACCAACTCCCAGCGTGACTATCAAAGCTTGTCCCTGCAATCTAAAACTAACTAGTCCATTAAATAAACCTACCAGTGCTCCAAAAAGTAAAATGACTATAAATGCTAACCATGGTGGCACCCCAAGAGAAATCATTGACATTAAACCAACATTAGTTGCCCCTATCAAAAAGGGAATGGACAGGTCTAATCCTCCCAACATAACTACTAATGTCTGTCCAATGGTGGCAAGACCTAAGAAGGATGCAAATACAAGCATTGATTTAATATTATTAAGAGACAAGAATCCGTCTAAGGACACAGATCCAATAATAAAAAGTCCGATTAGCACTGAGACACCAATAATAATACTTCGATTTATATTTAGAAATTTATAGCAAATAAAAGCAATGATTAAGAAAGCTAAGAATATGAGAGCAGAAACTACAGTTCTTCCAGAAAAAAAACCATCCACAAGAAAACATAATAGTATAAAAATACCCAAGATGATTAGGAAACCCAAAACAGGTATCCAATTATTAAAAATTATTTGCCAGAATAAACTTCTCTTGCCCTCTCCTGGGGCATCATCTTTAACGGTATCTTCAACTACCTCAGGGGCATAAAACTTATAACTCCATTTCACTATGAAAAAATGCCAACCCCAAAGCACAAGTCCAGTTACAGCAACAGAGTAAAAAGCGACTTGTACCCAGTCAGTTCTATCTACCCAGCCAAGGACTGCTGTACCAATCCCTGCAGCGACCGCAAGAATTATCCCCAAACCTTTTGTAAAATTAAATGTACTTTTCTGCACTTTTCCCCATCCCTGTAAGTATTATTGTAATATTGTCCGAATTTGTAAAGTAATTAGCTAACATTAGTTCAGTCTATCCTCAGTAAACCCTCCCCATTTTTCTAAACCGCCTTCAAGTTTTAATTTTACTCTATAAACATTGAATGCTTGCCAAACTAGAGGGGCTATAGGCACTGTGATACTAGCAACTAAAAGTATTTTCCAAAATTCATATCCAATAGCATAAAACATTCCTGTCCAAATTAATGCAGTAATAGAAATAATCGCAATAAAGGGTTTAAAATTTACAAAAGATGGCTTTCCTCGCATAGCAAGATATGTTGATAGCTGAAAAAATAGTATGAAAAATACAATAAAGGCAATTTCCTTAAGGTTACTAATTTGATCACCTAGATACTCACCCCTAACTGGTCTTGCATATTCAACATTTGTCACGTCAGGAGAAGTTAACTGGACAATTATAGGATTCAAATAGGTATCGCCCATATCAGAAATAAATGTTTTTGATGGAGCGCCTAGGAAATAAATTGCAAGCAGGGCTAAAATACCCATAAGCACAACCATCACATTCGTTAGATTTATATTAGAGAAAATAGTCGGGGCAGTAAGAAGAAATAATAACAAACAAATTAAAATAGTAGCGTAACCCTCAATGCCAAAAAAGCTTTTGGAAATTGAGTCAACGCCGTAATAGCTTACGCCCGCAAACATTATGAGCGAAATTGCAATTAGAGAGATAATTAAACTTTGGGCTTTGATGCCTGATTTAAATGTTGGTGTTGCAATTATAATTATACAAGATGCAAAAAAAACAATACCAACAAAAGTTAACAATAAATAAGTTGATGAAACTAGAGCGCTGGAGGATTCAAAACTAGGTAATGCTGATCCAACAGAAAGAGCCTCCATAGAAAAATATTGTGGATAGTAATTTAAAATATACTGAAGATTACTTCCAAGATCGTAGTTGGTATAATCTGCTATTCTTGTTCCACTAAATATACATCCTGCAACAATAACTATCACAGCAACTATAAACGTTACAGTTGGACCGTCTCTAAATTTTACTAACAAATAAGCTAGGCCTAAAATTGCTGCAATTCCTAATATAACAAAGAACCATATAGTTCCCGCTCTACCGCTACCGTCAGAAGCACAAGCGGTTGCAGAAATTAAACATTCTAAAGCCTCTGGGTCATTAAAGGCTTTTGCATAGATTTCTTGATCTTTAGATTGTCCACCAACGAGTCTGCCAATTGCAAAACGTGTTGCCATGTCAAATTGCATATGAATGATAACAGCTGTGGCGCTTAATAAACCTAATATAAAGAAAACAAATACCGATACGCTTTTAAACAATTTCTGAATGTAAGGGAGAGCTAATAAAATTACGAGTGATAAAACAAGAACACCCCCGTATGCCAAATCACTGGCAAAACTTTGAAATCTTTCGAATCGAAAGGTTGAAAGAATATAGTTGATTAAATAAATATTTAATGAACCTAGGATTGCTCCAAACGCTCCTCCTCGACCACCTACCAAACTAGCCCCTCCTAAAACAAGAGAGGTCACTGCCATTAAGGTATAAGTTGTGCCTTGGGTTGGATCTCCTGAGCTAATCAAAGAGGTAAAAGCAATTGAAGCTAAAGCAGCATAAACACCTCCTATTATATGAGCGCCAATTCTTACCCAATAAATTCTAACTCCACTGGTGTATGCAGATTTTTCATCAGCGCCCATCAATTTTAAATGTTGCCAAAATGCAGTGTGGGTAATCAAATACCAAAGAATGATCGCAAATATCAATAATATTAGAACGGGTTGAATAATTGTAATCCCTGCACCCCAGGATAACATCCAATCAGGGGCAACGCCTCCAGGCCTAGGTAAAATGACAAGATTTAAACCTGAAAAAGCCAAAAACATGCTAAGAGCAATTATGATTGGCTGAACTCTGACAAAAATAACGATTAGCGCATAAAGAAATTGATAAATTATTCCAATTATAAGTGCATAAACAAAATAAGAGACAGGGTGTTGTAAATATCCCGCGCCATACAATTGTATACATGTAACATTGATAAAGCCGATTAAAGGCCCTATCGAAAGATCAACTGTTACCCTACCTGCCATAGCCAATGCAGTTAACGATAAAGTTGCTAGAATTAAAGGTGTAGAAACAATTATTGCACTTCCGATGCCTGTACTAGATATAATTTGAGGACCTCTGATGCCTGCAAAAATCAACAAAGCAAAAAAAATGAAAATTGGAACAATTAGGTATTTATTAGCCTGAGGATCTGATCCAGCTATTTGAGATGGTTTAATAAAATTTATTACAGCGCTAGTCATGCTTTAATCAAAATAAACTACTTTCATTCCTCCCGACTTTTTAATGGACGCTTTTCTATATTGATGAGCTTGATCAGTGTGAACAATTTTTATGGTTTCTCGGTTTACCTTCACAGTATTTTTTGTAAGTGAGTCTTTGGTACGAGAAAGACCATTCATATTTCTATTATTTAATATTTTCAAATTGGTTTCAATGAACTTAGTATGATGCATTCCCTTTTGAAACGCCTCGGAATTTAAAAGAGAAATTAAAAAAGGTATATTGGTTTTAATACCTTGAATTTCCATACCTTCTAAAAATGAAATTAATTTAATTATAGCTTTTGATCTGCTGTGATCATGGGCAATAATTTTACCAATCATCGGATCATAGTAAAAACTAACCTCATCTCCCTCTTCAAACCCCCAGTCAAGTCTTAGCCCCTTTGGTATTTTTGGAAAATTAAGTTTTGAAATTTTTCCAGGTGAAGGAATAAAATTATTATCTGAGTCTTCAGCATAAACCCTACATTCAATTGCATGGCCATAAATTGAAATTTCGTCTTGATTTATAAATTTAAAGTTTCTTTTGAAAGCATATTGTAATTGCATAGCAATCAGATCACAGTTAGTCATTATTTCAGTAACAGGATGTTCGACTTGAATTCTTGTATTCATTTCTAAAAAGTAAAATTTCTTATCATCTACGTCATAAATAAATTCAACGGTTCCTGCCCCATCATATTTTTGAGAGGCAGCAAGATTACGAGCACATTCTGCCATTTCTTTTAGGAGTTTAGGGTGAACATTAGGAGCCGGTGACTCTTCTATTACTTTTTGAAAACGTCGTTGCATTGAACAATCTCTTTCATATAAATGAATGGCTCCTGCCTTGCCGAATCCAAATACTTGAATTTCAATATGTCTGGCATTTTGAATAAACTTTTCAATAAAGATACGATCATCTCCGAAGGCTTTTAAGGCTAAGTTTTTAGTTTTACTGATGGAGTTTTTAAGTTCATTAAAATCTTTTGCGATACTCATTCCAATTCCACCGCCACCCGCGCTTGCTTTAATTAAAATAGGGTATCCGATTTCCATGCATTGAACTTCTAAATCTTCACTACTAAGGCTTTCGATTTCATTTATACCGGGACATATCGGTAATCCTGCCTGAACAGCTAGTTCTCGAGATAAGTTTTTACTTCCCATAGACTCGATACTATTCGGGTGAGGACCTATCCAAACGATACCTTTGTCAATAACGGCCTTAGCAAACTTCATATTTTCAGATAAAAATCCAAAGCCGGGATGTATGGCATGTATATTATTTTTTTCAGCTATCGATAATATTGATTTGATATTTAAGTAACTTTCTTCAGCTTTACTTGCACCAATATAGTAACTCTCATCAGACATCCTCACGTGAAGTGCATCTTTGTCAGCATCAGAGTGAATCGTGATCGAAGTATAACCTATTAGCTTGCAACATTTTATTATACGGCAAGCAATCTCTCCCCTATTAGCAATGAGAATTCGCTTCATATATTATTTTTAAGTTCTTTTCGAAGTTCTTTTAAAATCTCTATTGCGTTTGGTGTATCAGAGTGAACACAAATTGTATCACAACCAACTTCTACATCATTGCCATTGACCGTTTTAACTTTTTTTTCTTTATAGGCTCTGATTGATTTTTGGACCGCTATATCAGTGGGATAGTGTTTATTTTTGCCTTTTGCAATAATCAAATACCCATTATCATCATAATCTAAATCTGAATAAAACTCCGGAATAAATTTCACACCTCGCGAAAGATAAACTGACTCATGAAAAGTATTTTTCATCCCAAATACACCCACATTATAAATTTCAGCAACATCGGCTATAGCCTGCGCTGCTTCTTCATCCTTTGCTGAAACTCCATACAAAGCTCCATGGGGTTTGATGTGATTTAGTGGTACGTCAAATTCATCTAAAAATGATTTTAAAGCTCCCACTTGATACATCACCATATTTTTAATTTCACCCCTCTGCATCATCATGGGGCGTCGACCAAAGCCAGCTAAATCTGGGTATGCAGGGTGTGCGCCAACTTTTACGTTAAATTTTTTAGCCAATATCACCGTATTTCGCATTGTTGTGGGATCCGACGCGTGAAAGCCACAAGCTACGTTTGCAGCATCTATATATGGCATAATATCTTCATCATTAACGAAAGAGTAAATACCAAATCCCTCTCCCATGTCACAGTTGAGATCAACCATAATTTTAACTCCTCTATCCTAGATTCTATAATACCAACTTAAATTGGTAGTTAAAGTTTCATTGTATAGAACTTACTAACAATTAAACGAACACAAAATCAAATATTTTATAATTATGATGGAATAGTCTTATATAATTGTTAAAATCATCACTTAACTTATTTTCATATAAGGAAGGAGGAACCCTGTTATGTTAAGATTAAAAAGTGTAATCACTCTATTAGCTGTATTATTCATTGGATACTCAACTGTAGCTACATCAGATCCATTGGATGATATTCCAGCAGATATTAGGGATTACGTATACAATCCAGATTTTATGGATCCAATGCAACCTCTTGGAGAGAGCGGTCTAAGAAATTTTAAAAGTGATAGACCACTTCCATGGACAATTGGTTATGCAAGTTCATATGCTGGTAACTTATGGCGTAAAAGTGTTTTAGAAAGATATTTTGGTGAGGTATTACCAAAATGGAAAGAGTTAGGTATCATGGATGATATTGTTGTTACTCAATCAGATCTTAAAGACGCGGTGCAAATCCAACAAATGAGACAGTTAATTGATCAAGGTGTGGATGGTATTATGGTCTGTTGTTCTAATCCAACAGCGCTTAACCAAACAATTGAATACGGTTATAGCAAAGGTGTCCCCACAGCATCTATGACTGGTTTCTTGACATCACCGTATGCAATGAGTACTTCGGTTAACTATACAATGGCTGGTTACTTAATTGCACAATGGCTTGCTGAAACCATCGGGGGTGAAGGAAACGTTGTTGTGATGGAAGGTATTCCAGGAACATCTGCTTCCGACTCACAGCATAGGGGTATGCTGATGGGATTTGAACAATATCCAGACATTACAGTGGTTGCAGAGATCGCTCATATGTGGACTCCACAGGTAGCCCAAACTGAGCTTCAAAAATGGCTCTCAGCAAATACTGTTCAAGTTGACGGATATGCCGTTCAATCATCAGGTGAAACAGGTGCATTAAAAGCAATGGAACAGTCTGGAAGACCAATTGTTCCTATGGCATTTGGTGGTGAAATAGGAGCTCTATGTTATTGGAGACAAAACCCAGACTTCATTGATACTGCAATTTATGCATGGCCTCCAGGGGACGATGCAGAATTTGCAATGAATGTTCTTTTAAGAACAATGATGGGTCAAGGTCCTAAGATTCAATCAATCTTGGTGCCTCCTTATACAGAAGGCTTTGAAGCAATCGAGTCATATTTAAATGAAGATTGTGACAGAGCTTCAACTGAGTGGAGAAACCTTGGTGTGGAGAACTGGGCTAGTGCTGCTTATCTAGATAATTTCTTTGATAACCCAGCAGACCCTGAGTCCTATAAGCCATAATAATCTGTAGGTCATAGACTTTCTTAAAATATGACTGATGAAAATAATTCAAACCCTCCAGCTAAGACTGGAGGGTCAGCTGTCAAATTAGGTGGCGATATTTATGTTCAAGATGCCCACAAGTCTTTCGGAGTTACAAAAGCCCTAAGAGGAGTTAATTTTTCTGCAAATTTTGGAGAAGTCCATGCAATAGTGGGAGGCAATGGATGCGGTAAAAGCACACTAGCAAAGGTAATTTCAGGGGTACTGCCTTTAGACAAGGGTAAGGTTTCAATTTTTGGGCAAACTCCTAACTCTCCAATTATGGCTCAATCACTTGGGATATCCACTGTGTTCCAAGAAGTTATGGTAGCTGAAGAAGCCTCTGTTTGGGAAAATTTATTTATTGGTTATGACTCCTTTTTTGGAAAAAAGCTAACTCAACGAGAAAAAGTGGAAAAGGCTGCTCAAATTATGTTAGAGCTAGCAGGTGAATTCATAGACCCTTATACTATCGCTAGCCAACTTTCTTTGGGGATGAAGGCCTGGCTAACAATTGGTCGAGCATTTTTAAGAAATCCAAAAATTTTAATACTTGATGAATCTTCTGCTGCATTAGATTTTGATTCTACAGAACGACTTTTTTCAAAAATGCGTGAACTAAAAAATAAAGGTGCTGCCATCTTTATAGTAACTCATAGGATAGCAGAATTAATAAGAATTAGTGACAGGGCAACAGTGATGAGAGACGGTAAAGATGTAGGTGTTCTCGCAGGTGAAGAAATCACGGAAAGAAATTTAATTTCTTTAATGACTGGGGAAAAGAGAGAGTCTCATAAATCTGATGTTAAACCCCCTGAGTCAAAAACAGACGAAACAATCATTTTCACAAAAGATTTAAAAGTTTGGCCAAATAGCAATCCCATTAACTTTTCTGTACCAAAAGGAGAAATTCTTGGCATAACCGGTCTTGATGGCCAAGGGCAAGATTTATTCGTAAAAGTCTTAGCAGGAGTTGAGCAACCTCTTGAGGGAGAAGTTTTTGTTAGTCATAAAAGTGATGATGCATTTAACACCAACAATCAAATGACTACTGAAAAACTTACCTCCCTACTGCAAGCAAAAAAATTAGGGGTAGCTTATGTTTCTGGAGATAGGAAGAAAGAAGGAATTTTTCCTAACATGAGTATTTATGAAAATCTTATCATTCCCTTATACAAGGGTGATCGAGCAAGAACCGCTGGTGGTTTCTTGGGTTTTATAAAATGGTTTGAGCTAAACGGAGTTTTTGATTGGGAAGTTGAGAGGCTTTCAATCAAAACCGGTCCAAAAAACAATTTGATTGGATCGCTAAGCGGTGGAAACCAACAAAAGGTGATGATAGGAAGAGCATTTGCGACGACACCCAAAATACTGATCTTGAATGATCCCGCAAGAGGAATTGACGTTAGTGCAAAAAGAGACCTTTATTTACACCTTCGAAATTTTACTAATGAAGGAGGTACAGTGATTTTTCTTTCTAGTGAATTGGAGGAGTTTATTGGACTTTGCCATAGAGTGCATGTTTTCAGAGATGGGCAAATATTTGAAACTTTTGAAGGAACAGAAATTGAACCAAATGCATTATTAGAAGGGATGTTTGGACATAGTAAGAAAAACATCCTTGCAACAAGAGAAAATAAATCTCATGACGTTGGAGTTGAAGATAAACCTTTAAACAATTCTAAAATTACACCTCCTAAGCCAGCAAATATTCAAGTGGTTGATTTTAAAAACTCAAATAATTCAAAAGAAAAAGTTAAAATTAAATACTTCTAATAAATGACTTTTAAATTTAACGATAGTGATAATCTAAATTTTGAAAAAAATAATCCTTTAAATAAATTAAACAAAAAAAATCATAAAATTGATTTTTTAAAAAAAGGCCATGATGGTCGAAGTGAATATAAAAAAAATGATATTAATCAATTTGAAAAACTTCAAAAAAAAATTATTAAAAGAGATGTAAATTCCGAAAATATATTTATTCAACAAGAGAATATCAGAGATCATTCGCTCTTTAAAGATATGTTTCCCCACAATAAAAATGGGGTTTTAAAAAAGAGACCTTCTATTAAATATCATATCAATGAAAATGACCCAGTTACCAAGAAATTTATTTCGATTGAGGAATTAATTAATCAACCTAAAAAAAAAGTTGTAGGTGCATACGAAGAGCCAAAGATTCTCCCTGGGGGAGACCAATATTTATTAATTGAGTTTGGTAATCGAATGAATTTAGAATTGAACTTTAAAGCACAGGGTATTGCAAGTGAGATCAAGCGTCAAAAAGTTAGAGGTGTTCATGAAACCCTACCCTGTTTTGCATCTTTGCTTATTCATTATGAACCTGACATTATTGGATTTGAAGATTTGAAAAGAGAAATCCTCAAATTAATCGAGGACTCAGGTGATTTTAGCGATATAGAGGTTCCAAGCCGTCTTTTTAGATTTCCAACAGTTTACTTAGATAAATGGACTAAAGAAGCCATTGATGACTATCGCGAAAAAATCAAAGACAAACAATATGATCCAGAATTTATAGTTGATTTGAACAAATTGGAGGATGTCGACCAATTTGTAAGGGTGCACTCTGGAACAGAGTATTGGGTTTCATCAATTGGTTTTTGGCCAGGTCTTCCATTTACGATGCCATTAGATCCCAGAAGAAGGTTGACTGCCCCTAAATACAATCCTCCCAGAACTTGGACACCAAAGGGAACAGTGGGTATGGGTGGATCCTCAACTTGTATTTATCCTGATAGACTGCCTGGCGGATATCAAATCTTTGGAAGAACTCCTGTCCCAATTTGGGATACAGAAAATAGATTTCCTGAATTTGAAAATTCTATCGTACTGTTTAGACCTGGTGATCGAATTAAATTTGATCCTTGTAGTTATGAAGAGTTTGAAATGATTGAACGAAAAATCAACGAAGGGAATTACAAATTTAATTTAATTCGCGATGAGACATTTTCTATTTCTAGATACAATAAATGGGTAGATCAATTAGATAAAAATGAGAGATTGTAATGTTTAAAGTTATCAAAAAGGGCTTAGAAACATCAGTCCAGGATTACCCTGGTAGAATGGGATTTCTAAATCAAGGGTTTCCTCCCTCCGGTCCAATGGATAGTTGGTCTTTTCGTTTATCAAATTTACTTGTTGGTAATTCTGAAAGTAGCGCTGCTTTAGAGTGTCAGTTTATGGGTCCAACTTTAGGTTTTGAAAAAGACTGTATCATATCTATTTGTGGAGCTGATATGCAGCCCAAGTTGGATGGTAAACCGATTCCACTTTGGCAAAGTATTAAAATTAAACAAGGACAAGTTTTAGAACTTTCTTATTGTCTTGCAGGGGCTAGAACTTATATTTCAGTCGATGGTGGAATTGATACCGAGCCGTGGCTTGGATCAAAATCTACTTTTCATAAAGCTGGTGTAGGCGGCGTAGAAGGTAGAGCAATTCAAGAAGGGCAATTAATAAAAGTTGGGGATGGCAAAGGTCAAGAAGGAAAACAAGTTAAAAATAATTGCAAACCGCATATCCAATCTGACGGTAATTGGGAAATTGAAGTTGTAAGAGGACCCAATGATGATTGGTTAGATGAAAAGGGTTATAAAACTTTTCAAAATGCAAACTGGAAAATGCAGGCAAGAAGCGATCGAACTGGTCTAAGGCTAGACGGTCCTACTTTAACTTTCAATGAAAAAGCAACAAATAAATCTCCTGAACATGGTTATGAACCCTCCAATATAATTGATCAAGGATACCCTATTGGAGGCATAAACTTAGCTGGTCAAACTCCTATTATATTAGTAAATGACGGTCCAAGTATGGGCGGCTTTATTGTTCCATACACTGTTCCTTCAGCAGCTTTCTGGAAATTAGGTCAAGCGAAGCCTGGGGATATTTTAAAATTCAAAGAAGTTACTGTCGATCAAGCTCAAGAAATGCGTCGAGCTCAAACTTCAATATGCAGTAGTAATAGTATAAACTAAATTCATGTCTACAGAGGTTAAAACATCAGTTCCTGGAAATATTTGGAAAGTGTTAGTGCAAGAAGGCGACCAAGTCAATGAAGGTGATGTTTTGTTTATCATGGAAGTAATGAAATCCGAGGTGAATCATGCCGCTCCAACAAGTGGAACTATCACTAAAGTAAATATTCATAACGATCAAGAAGCAGTAGCCCCTGGTACTGTAGCCATTGTTATTGATTAATATCAATTAATGTCAACTGGTTTAGTCCTATATAACGGCCCTACCTCTCCATTTGGACGAAAATGTAAAGCAACTGGACTTTATCTTAATATTCAATTTCATGAGAAGGTTGTGAATGTCTACCAAGCTGAGTTTTTAGATCAATATAATCCACTTAGACAAATTCCCACTTTAATCCTCAATGAAAGAGCAATTACTGATAGTGATAACATCTGTCTTTATTTCAATCAATTATCAGGCTCTAATACATTTATTAATTCTGATAAATATTGGGAGACAATGAGTTTTGTAAGCATAGCAAACGGAATTATGGAGTATGGACTCCAAAGATTTGTTGAAATTTCAACGCATGGTAAAAACTATCGTCAAGATTTTGTAAATCGATGCGAAATTAAAATTAATCGGTCTATAAATTGGTTAGAAAATAATAATTATTTTATTGGAGCTAAAATTACATTAGATCAAATTGCTATTGCATGTGCACTTGAGTATACTAATTTTCGATACAGCGATGAATGGAAAAGCAATAACCCAAATCTAAGTAACTGGTTAAATAAATTTAATGAACATGAATTTATGAAAAACACTCACCCTGGAGTTAGTTTTAAATATGAATAATTCAATTAAAAACTTATATGAAAAAGGTATAATGAATTTTGGGATGAGGTACTTTTTTATAGCTTTTTTGGCATTTTTTATATTCTCATTACCTGTACGAGCAGAATATGAGATGCTTATTCCAAATTGTACTGCAAAAGGTATTGATAATTGTGGTGGTTTTCTTTTTGATAATGAAACTGGAGATGTATTGTTTTGCAACTCTGAAAATTGTGTCGAATTAAAACTACCAAAAACTTGGAAAGAAAAAGTTGCTGAAAAACAAAGTAAGAATGATCAAATCATTCAAATGCTTAATGAACTAAAAGATAAGTCGATTGTCGCCGCTCCAACTACTCCTAATGAAAAAGTTTCTAATGCATCAACAATACAAGAAGAGATTGAGAAACCTAAAGAAGAAGTAGAAGTAAAAGAAGAGAAAGTAGAAGAAGAGAAACCAGAACAAAAAGACTGTGATAAGGCCAAAAAGAGCCTATGTGAGGCTTCAGGCGGGATGCAACTTGGAGGCAGTGGTGGAAAACTGATGCTAAAAAAACCAAAAGATAATTAATTGAATAAAAAAATCGAATATAAAATCCTTCAAATATTAAAAACAAAACTTTCTTTAGATATTTCTCGCGATCTGCATATGCATTTTGATGAAGCGGAGGCTATTACCGAATATTCCTTATCCTATATTGATACCCTTCCTGATAGTTATATAGAGCTCAAAAATAATATTAAAACATTTATAGTTATTAACTTATTATCTTTAGTTTGTAAGTTTAATTAAATTCCGCTGGTATCTACTTTTTCTTTGGATTCTTCAATTTCCTGATTTGTAGTAGAATCTACATTTTGAATAGCTGGATTTTGCAACTCAAGTAAATGAACATATATTCTTCTATTATTAAAACTGTAATCACAATGAATCGAAAAGATTAAATTTTGACTAATTATTTTATTACTCAAGGCAATATCCCAGACAACCTTGCTTCGAGTGGAAATTGCAGACTGGTGTATATTTAAATTGTATTCACTTTTATATTTATTTGAAAAAACATCTAAAATTTCTTTTTGTACTTTTAAGCATTGAACAGGGTTTAAACTTGTTTGAGAATTTTCTCCAATTATAGAATACACATTGCCATTTTCATTAAACTCAACTATGTATTGATTAAAATAAGTATTGGGTATTGGCACTGTTTTTTCATCCAAACTGATATATATCTCGCCTTTGGAATTTTCAATTTCACTACCCTCGAGTGATAAGTTACTGACATTTGCGTTAATCTGCACTCCAAATAATTCAATTGCAAAAAGATTTAAACTAAAAGCTAGGGAAGCTAATAAATATAAAATTTTTTTGCCCATTAGTTTGTTTTGATTCTGCTCAACTCCCGAGGGATATCGGAGATAGCAAAATATTTACAAAGGTCGAAAGAAACATTAAAAACTCCCCAAAGTTCATCACCCTTTGACCTTAGTGATGGGAACAGTTGAGCTGCCAATGATAAAAACCATAGCTTAAAGGAATCTTTTGTGGCTCTACTGATATCGGAGTTGATTAGCATGTTAAATGTTACCCTCCAATGATTTAGCAGTAATAATTTTTGATTCAAATTAAGCTTCTCATTTTTAAAGTAAAGTTTCTGCAAGGATGCTTCATCTTGACTAAGAATTTTAGATTTAAAGTCATATGCTAAATCTAATATATCAGCTAAGTCATTGGGTGAATTAATCTTCAACCAATCTATAAAACTATTAAGTAATTTTTCACAGATATTTTCTAGAGATGCTATTTCTTCGTCAGTTAAACTTTTACTATGATCGAGATTATCTTCCTGTTTATATTTTTTAAAAAGATCTCCGCTCATGATTTATTGTAACATGAATACGAAGATAATAGGAAATGTATTAAGATAAATTGCTTAAAATTTCTTGAGTTAATTCTTTAATCTCAAAAGTACCTTTACCAGTTTTCTGTTTTTCAAGCGAGGTTAAGCCATCACCCATTGCTAAAACAAAAATTTGTCTATTACCAATAACTGTTTTTGCTTGATTAATATTTAATTTTTTTGCAAAGGATCTAGCTTCTTTAATAAGTTTGGAATTTACATTCGCTCTATTAATAATAAGTAATATTTGTTTTTTCTCTCTTAAAGCTAACTCGACGATATTTTCAGTAGCCCAAAAATCTACTTGAGATGGCGAGATGGGAATTAACACAATATCAGCAATTTGCATAGCTGGCCTACCATCCGCATCAATTTTGGGCGGTGTATCAATAATAATAAAATCGTTGTTTTGTTTGAGCATTTTAGCCTCATACTGAGCACCCCAAAGGCTAGCTGTTTTAAATTGGATTAAATTTTTTTTCTGTAGCTTTTCTTCTCTCAACATATACCACCTCCCCAAACTGCCTTGGGGGTCTGTATCTAGAATGGAAACATTAAATTTATGAACCTGGGATAAACAAACTGCAAGATGTGCAGCTAGGGTAGTCTTGCCAGAGCCACCTTTTTGTTGAGCTATCGTAATAACTTTAGACACATCTAAATTATATTTTTATCAAATGCACTTACTAGAAATTTTTAGATTTCATAAAAAAATTAGCAATAGATAATTAAACTAGGATCGCCTATATTATTGTTCCTATGCAAAGTTTTTCATTTAATAGCACCAAAGGGATTAGATTCGGTAAAGATATTTCACTAAAAACAATTGATGAAGTTAGTAGTTTACTTGGCTCCAATATTTTATTTGTTACTGACCCAGGCTTAAATAAGTTAGGCATCGCTAATAAAGTTCTATCTAGTTTAAGACATACATCGAATGTAACAGTTTTTCATGAAGTTGAAGCAGACCCTTCCAGATCTACCTTGTTCAAAGTTATTGATTTGGGTAAGGACATAAAATGTACTGGGGTCATCGGCTTTGGCGGAGGCTCATCCATGGATGTTGCAAAGCTGGCTGCACTTATTTTAGGTTCTCAAGAAAATTTAGATGAGGCATGGGGGGTAGCTAACGCAAAAGGACCTCGATTGCCACTTGTCTTATATCCAACGACAGCTGGGACTGGTTCAGAAGTTACTCCTATCTCTATAATTACCCAAGATGATTTAGAAAAAAAAGGTGTCTCATCTCCCATAATTTTACCTGACTTAGCAGTATTAGATCCCATGTTAACTTTAGGATTGCCGTCTAATATTACAGCGGCCACAGGCATTGATGCGATGGTTCATGCGATAGAGTCATATGCTTCTAAAAGCTTAAATAATAACCCTATGTCTAAAATCTTTGCCAAAGAGGCATTGCGTTTATTAGGGGGTGCAATTACAAAGGCAGTATTTGATGGTAATAATGAAGATGCCAGATCAGACATGCTTTTAGGGTCTATGCTCGCTGGGGCTTCTTTTGGAAACTCTCCGGTAGCTGGAGTACATGCCCTCGCCTATCCAATTGGGGGCACCTACCATATTCCTCATGGCTTATCCAATGCTTTAGTCTTACCTCACGTATTGAGATTTAACATCACAGAGCCCACAGCGGCACAACATTATAGCGAAATAGCACCCATTATTTTTCCTGAAATCAAAACTAATACTGCTAATCAAGACATCGCAGCAAACTTTATCGAAAAACTAGCCTCATTATCTCAAACACTTGGTTTAGAACAAAGATTAAGAGATGTTAAAATACCTGAGTCTGCATGCGAAACCATGGCCAAAGACGCTATGAAGCAAACAAGGTTACTTATAAATAACCCTAAGGAAATTAATGAAATAGATGCTTTTAATATTTATAAATCAGCATGGTAAACATGGTTCCTTTTGTCAGATATTCTTTTGTTAGAGTATTGAAATAATATAAACACTAATTAAATAAAAAGGAAAAATGTTAGAAGTAGAGGGAATATCAAAATTTTTTGGCGATTTTAAAGCCATTAACAACCTATCATTTAAAGTTCAGGTAGGAGACGTAATGGGTTTTTTAGGTCCAAATGGCGCTGGTAAAACAACCTCTATGAGAGTTATTACTGGTTATTTAAAAGCTGATCAAGGAAGGGTATTGATAAATAATAAAAATATCGATGAAGATCCAATCACAGCAAAATCTCTTATTGGGTACCTTCCAGAGGGTGTACCTTTATATTTAGATTTTTCTCCGAACTTATATCTACAATATGTATGTGATGTAAGACAGGTCAAAGATCCTAAAAAAAGCATTGAAAGAGTTATAAAAGAATTACAGTTGGAAGAAGTAAAAGATGTTCCTATTGAAACCTTGTCAAAGGGTTTTAAAAGAAGAGTTGGTATCGCTCAAGCGCTCATACATGATCCTAAATTATTAATTTTAGATGAACCAACTGATGGTTTAGACCCTTTACAAAAGTTTGAAGTTAGAAAATTAATCAAAGATTTATCAAAATCCAAAGCAATCATTATATCAACTCATATTTTAGATGAAGTCCCGGAAGTTTGTAATAAATGTCTTATAATTAATTCTGGAGAGAAAAAATTTGAAGGAACGCCTACTCAATTAAAAAGAAAAGTTGGTAAAAATTTAGATGAAAAATTCAGAAAGATAATTAATTAATGCTCCCGCTTATCAAAAGAGAATTAAAGCTATTTTTTATTACACCTGTTGCTTATATTTTTACAGCAATTTTTATTATGACTTCAATGTCACTAACATTTTACTTTGGTCAATTTTTTGAGTCGGGTGTCGCTGAACTAACTACATTCTTTAGCTTTATTCCATGGGTATTTATTTTTTTTATACCGGCTGTGACTATGAAAAGTTGGTCAGAGGAAAAAAGATTGGGCACTATAGAATTATTAATGACTCTCCCTATAAATTTATGGAAAATTGTATTAAGTAAATTTTTTGCAACTTGGATATTTGTCGTTTTTTCTATAATCCTAACCTTTCCTATTTGGATTACAGTCAACTATTTAGGAAATCCAGATAATTTAATTATACTTGGTCAATATCTAGGAGCAATTTTAATGGCAGGAGCCTATGTTGCTTTAGGTGTATTTTTTTCATCCCTAACAAACAATCAAATTATTGCATTCATATTATCTATTCTAGTTTCCTTTATGTTTACAATTGTCGGTTTTCCACTTTTATTAAATTTTGTCTCTGGCCTACTGCCTTTAGAGATTATTGAGTTAATCTCAACGTTTAGCTTTTTGACTCATTTTAATACAATCCAAACTGGTTTTTTAACAATGAAAGGTTTTCTATTTTTTGTCTCTTTTATTGCTTTGTGGAACTACTTAACCATTATTAAATTTATGAATAGAAGTTAATGAGTAATTTTCTTCTAAAAAAACACTTTATCATTTCAGTTATAAGCACAATCATTCTATTTCTTTCATTCAATTATGTAATTTCCAAAATTAATTTCAGTCTTGGAATAGATTTCACCTCTACTAAAACTTATACACTCTCTTCTGGTACTAAAAGAGTTTTAAACGAAATTGAAGAGCCAATAAAAATAAGTTTTGTTTATAGCAGAGAACTATCAAAAA
>Ga0222715_10000986_pt1 | contig 28053 bp, 26 predicted proteins | sample C33_9DmetaG_FD_165056 | JGI IMG/M metagenome (GOLD analysis project Ga0222715, IMG submission 165056) | Estuarine water microbial communities from San Francisco Bay, California, United States - C33_9D | ecosystem: Environmental > Aquatic > Marine > Unclassified | place: USA: California...
TAATAATCTTATGACTATTAACATCAACATCGCCTGTGCCGTTAGGGTCTAATACTAAATCACCGTTTGAGTTTGTTGTTGAAACTGTGTTGCCATCAATTGTAATGTTATCTACATCTAAAGAAGTAATACCATTTAAATCAGTTTGAGTTGCGCCTAATGATACACTATCAGAACCAATTGTGATTGATGAATTTGCTAAGTGAACATTATCTACTGAACCGTCTGTAATATGTTCTGAGTCAATAGCGTCATCAGCAATCTTAGCACCAGTTATTGCATCACCAGCTATCTTTGCACTTGAAACAGAACCATCAACTAACTGAGAAGCATTAATAGTTTTGTTTGTAAGTGTTTCTGTACCAGCTAGAGTAGCAAATGAACCGTCTTGTAATGCTGTATTAAATTCAGCAGTTGTACCAGTTAATGTGCCTTCACCTAAATCTAAAGTTAATGTGTTAGATGCACTATCAATAGTTTTGTTTGTTAGTGTATCTGTTGAATCTTCTGTTACAACATTTGAATCTAAGTTTACAGAAATCGTGTCACCAGTTACGGCAGTAGTAATACCAGAACCACCTGTAATTTTAAGTGTGTCTGATAATAAATTTATTGTTGCCGCTGTTGATGATTCGTCAACGATAGTTAAAGTAGTTGCAACACTAGCTGAACCGGCTGCTGTTAATCTACCTTGTTGGTCTACTGTAAAGGTTGGTATAGATGTAGCAGAACCGTAAGAACCTGGAGTTACTGCTGTGTCATCTAAGTCAATTGAAATTTCATTATCTGTAACACTTGTTGTAATACCTGTGTCACCTGAGAATGTAATTGTTTCACCAGTCGATACAGAATCATTTGAACCAGTATCAGCAGCTATAGAGAGAGTTTGTGTTACTGTTCCAAAAGATAAGTTTCCTGAACCGTCTGTTTGTAAAAATTGACCAGAAGAACCATCGCCGTCTGGAAGAACAAATGTTGTTGTGCTTGTTACTGCATTAGGAGCTTTTAACGCAATGTAATTTGAACCGTTATTTGTTCCTTCATTTAATTTTACTGAACCGCCAACAGTTGTTGAGTTACCTATATTGAGAGTATCAATTGCTAGGTTACTATCAACTGTTAATGCTGAATTTGCTGTGAGTGTACCATCTACATGGTCTAGTTTATCTACGAAATATTGGCCACCTATTACTGTGACATTGTTTGCAAAACCATCACCGCCGACACCACCTTCACCAATAAACAGTCTATCACCGTTATTGCCTTGGGTACCTGTTCCATATGTATAAGCAAATTCACCGAGGTATAGGTCTGACGGAGCTGAAGTATTTGCACTTCTTTTAATTTGAATAATTGTTGACATTTATCTTAGCTCCTAAAAGTTTCCGCCATTGAATATAATTGTACCTGTATTGGTCTCAATGGTCGTTTTTGTTACAAATTTATCACTAGGTGCATCATATTGCAATAAGGCGCCATCGGTAAGTGTGCTTGAATCAACATCTGTTAAACTTCTAAGTCTGTTAGTATTTGCTACAGCCAGATTTGTGCTCGGAACTTGTACTGAAACTTGTTGTGGTCCCGCTGAAGTTGAGGAGTTGATATTTGCTCTAACTCCACCAGTTTGATTAATAACTGCTTTAACCATTAATGGTCCTCTCTCTTTTGTAATATTTATAACGAAAATGTATTGAGGAAAGTCTAAACTTTTGGATTTACAGTAATAATACCTTCAATTACTCTGGTAACTGAGCTATCGGATGTCTTTGTAATGTAAACATCATAGACATATCGTGCCGGAGCATCTAAAGCTGTTGTTTGAGTATCTGTTAAAGATAAAGAAATGACACCTGTTGTAGTGTCACTAGCAATTGTTGTGGTAATCGTTGTAGATGAAGAAGAACCGTAGGCATCTGCCATAGCCGCTGATGCTGTATAACCTGCTAAATCAACGGCATCACCGTCTGAATTTGTAACAGTTACATCTGAAGTAAATGTTGCCCCTTGGTCTATTCTAAGATTTGCTACTGCTGCCATTGAATTGTTTTATACCTTCTGCAATTTTTTCGTTGTAGTAATTTGTTAATACATCAATCTTTTCCAATTCAATTTCATGTCGCACTTTAGATGTTTGTAATTCTTGTCTGGCCGCAATAGTATTTCTAAGGGCTAACGGAAGAACATCTAAATCATAATCTTTTCCGTCAATAGATATAACATTCTTTGGTTGTTCACTCATAATTTCTCCTGTCAAACTATTTATCCGTTTTCATTCAGTCTTTTGACAACAATATCGTGTTCTTCTAAAACCCGCCAAGTGGCTCCTCTATAACTGTGTATTTGGGTACCAATATTGTCTTCACTAGGATAAGTAGATAAAACTTCATTAATATTTATTGTTAAAGGTTTGCCTAAGTAAGGTTGCACACTACTGTTTTCTAATATTGAACCATTTGTAAATGTTTTAAATATACCTTTTGATTTTGTAATTTTTAGAGTTTTTAAATTATTCAAATCCACTTTATTTTTAGTTTCTTTTTCCATACTATCTCCTTATTTTTAAATAGTCTATTTGAGATTTTTTTGATAATAACTCTCCCTCAATATGAAAGTTAAATGCCATAGAGTATCTATCCATATCCGATATGTTGGCTTTTATACCGTGTAATAGAGAAGACGGAAATAAAATTATCATACCATTTTTTGGTTCTAAAGAGTACAAATTACAATTATCTATAGTCAATTCAGAAAAAGGTAAATTACAAGATACTGGAAAAATAGGCCTATGATTTGTCGGAGACTCAAAAATTATATTACCAGATTTTTCATTTGTTCGTAAATATAATACACCACTTATTAAACTATTTGCATGAAAGTGACTTTGCCCCCAATCGCCTTTTTCATGTTTATTAACCCAACTATTTTGTAAGTACCATTCTAAATGAGTATCATCCACTTTTAAAAAGTTTTTAGTGTATAATTCTAAATTATACATAATTTCTTTTTTCAACTCTTTAAATTGTTCCTTATCTAAAATGTATTTGTCTTTTGTTAGTTTACCATTTTCAGATTCCATTAATTCATAATCAGTATTGTATAATTCTTCTAAATTGTATTTTTCCAAATCTATAAAATTTTGAAATACTGGAGTAGGAAATAAATTATATACTTTAAATTCTCTATTCATTTTTATTTACCATCAGGTATAGAATAATAGAAATGTGTTATTGTCCATCTGCCGTGTCCGAAAGGCATTTTTTGTTTCATTTTTATAGGCGTTACGGAGTGTAAATATGGGCAAGGAAAAAATATAGCTCTATTATGTTTACAATTAACAGTCACATTTGGTTCTTTAAATACAAAATCGCCACCTATAAACTTTTTTGGTGTTTTGTAAAACCATACTAATTGCGTCCATTGAAATGTATCATAATGGTCGTCATAATAGTCTTCTTCTTCATAATAAGAAACCATATTAGAGTTTTTATTAGAACTCTCAAAACTTCTAAAATAAGGGTCACAAAATTTTAATTCATTTTGAAATTCATTACTTCTTACTTTGTATAATGTATTTTCAATTGGAAATCTAGGATAATGTTTATCACTATAATACTCAGAAGTATACCATCTATAAGATTTTCCTCTAGCATTACCTTCTTTATCTCTTGCGACAATAGTATCTTCAGCCCTATCAATATCTTTTAGATGAGAATATAAATTCAATTCAGACCAAATAGCCTTTTCTTCTTCTGGTGTGTACCAATTATCAACTATCAGAAAAGGAAATTTTGGATTTTCCTCGAATTTTGTAAACTTCCAATACTGTTCAATTTCTAACATTATATTATTCCTAATCAATTAATCAATAACATATTTTTTTGTACCTGAAGTATCAATTTCTTGTATTGATGTTTCGTGGTTTTTTTCAGCATTATCAATAATATCTTCATCTCTAAATGAAGCAGGCAATCCTAATAAAGGTCTTCCGTCAAACATAATATTATATTGGCCTGATTTTTCATTATAGTGCATAAAAAGTTGAGCATGATTTAATCCCATAAAAGGTTCTCTCCAATGTTCAACAATGTCTCCTCTATAAATTAACATATCGCCAGGTTTCATGTGAATGGGCAGACCTGCTGTATCTTTTGTACCATCTTTAGGTCCTACAAACATAGGCCAATCCCAATCTGGATATTTCTTTTCATCTACATTTGAATTGTCGTAACCTAAACACAATGTTGTCGAAATCTCACAACTTGGTCTGTCTTTATGTCTTTTTAATTCTGTGCCTGTTGTATAAAGTCTATGATATGTGTAAGTAGGAATTAATTCTTTACCTGTTAACTCATTCATTTTTTCTAACGATATACTCAACAAAGCGTCAAAAATAGGTTCACCGTATTTACTAAAGTCGCCAGGAGCTTGTTTATCATTAAAAGTACCCCATACATCTGCATCATATTCAACACCTTGTTCTTCAAAGAAAGCCAATCTTGTGGATTCTAACTGTACATGATGATACAATAAATTGGCCATTTCAGTTGATAAAAATTTTTCAATTTTAACCCAACCATTTTCTTCAAAAAATTTAGCTGCAGGATGTACCACAGCAGGATTTAATCCAGTTTGACCCTTTAATAAAGACATAGCATCATTTTTCTGTTCTTCAGTTAAAGCGTCCCAATTTGCAATTTTATTTTCCATTATAACTCCTAACTATTTAAATGGTTTACCTAACGCCCATAATACTAATGAATATCTTGTTCCTTTAGTAACAGGTGTAACTTGATGATATACAAATGATGGAAATATAATAATTGAACCTTGTGGTCTAATTTCAGTACATTCATGGAATCTTTTTCCTGAAGCATGAGGACCAAAGTCAAATTTTAAATTTCCTCCTTCATATTCACCTGGTTTATTTAGATTGATTGTCATTGACAATTTTCTTACTTTACCTACGAAATTTGGATTTTCAGAATATCCCGTAGGTAATCTACCTTTTTCGTCCTTTTTATGAACGCCAGGTATAAATCTTTTATATTTACCCTCGTGGTCACTATTACCATCAGCGTGCCAGCCATAAAATTGATTTAAACCGTATTTTGTAAATTGAAATGATTCAGCACTATCGAATTCGTAATGCCATCCTGATGATTTATTTGCTTTGTGTAGAAACGGCCAAACTAAATCGTATAACCATTGAGGATTCATCCAGGCAATTTCACTATCTCTAATAAATGTACCTTTTTGTATATCATTTGTAGCAATGCCTTTTTCATCTCTTAATTCTTCATATGTAACATCAGCCATTGGCTTAGAGTTTTCATCTATATCACCTTGTTTATGATTGTACCCCATTGTAGTGGCATTGGTTTCGCCACCTTTTTGTTTTGTTTCGTTGATTATATTTTCTCCCAAGTCAATAATTTTTTGACACATTTCTGGGGTCAATGCGTTTTGAAAGAAAAAATAAGAATTTTTAAGTAACATTATATAATACTCCTATCATCTATTTATCTTGCTCCCACACCATAGAATAATTACCAGATATGCTAACTCTAGTATCATCTGTCCAAAATGGATTAACACTATGTTGTAAATAAGACGGGAATATAAACATTAATCTTTCATAAGGTTTAACTCTAAATTCTGAACCATGTAGTGAATTTGGAAAAGATTCACCAAAAGCAAATATAATTTCGCCTGGATGATTTGTATTTGATATTACATACGACTTATCAAATATTCTTTGAGGCACTTTTGTAAATATAACAAAAGATATATTTCCTGTGTGGGTATGTCTTGGATTAAAATCTCCAGCTTTTTGATAATTTATCCATAGAGATTCTAATGTTAATCCGCTAGTTTTAGAATTAAGAACATTTGGGGTTAAGAACTTTTCAATATAATCTTGGCCATATTTTTCAGCTATATTATCTAAATAGTCATTAACATAAGGAGTTAATTTTTTTGATATAAACTTTGCATATTCTTTATTGTAAAAAAAACTATTACCTGTTTTCATATTGCCAGCTAAATTTCTTCTAAAATCATTTTTCTCAACATTTAATTTATCGCCTTCTTCATTTAAAGAATTAACAATGTCTTGTGAAACTTCTGTTTGATAAATTGGAGGACCAAAAGGTTTAATAATTTTAGAACCACTTGAACAAGTTTTGTGTATAGCGTTAGTATCAAATGTATTATTAATCATCATATAATTTTTACCTTATTTTGAGTGTTTTTTCAATTCTTTTATCATATTTGTTTTAGTTAATCTTTTGTCTAATTCTATACCGACTTTTCTACCAACCTTTTCAATTTCATTTTTTGTTTTCTTTTCTAAAGATTTGATTTGTTCTTTTGTAATTTGTTCTTTTGATTCTACAATGAATAAGTCAGTAATGAATTTTTTAATTTTATTAATTAGTTTCATAATTTTCTCCTTATAATTATTTATTAGACTTTTTAAAGTTAATCCATCCTGTAATTATCATCTTTTCATGTGTATCTGATATAATACCTCTATGTAAATGTGTAAACCCAGCTGGCCATATTATAGTATCGCCCTTAATACACTCAGTTGTTACATTTTGGTTTGGAAAATAAGTTCCTGCATTAGGAGTATTTGTTAAATAAGTCATAAAAACTAATTCTCTACTTCTAGTTTCAAATTCCATTCTCTCAGAATGTAATTTTTTAAAGCCACCACCAATTGGATATTTTTGAATGTTTGTGCCTTCTAATATACTCAATGGACCATACTTACCTGCATCTGTTGGAATGTGTTTTTTCAAATACATTTTTGTCATTGCATATAAATTTGTATAATATTGTTGTATATATTTTTGTTCGTCAAACTCTATTCGTATTTCTTTTGATACTTTAGTATTGGTATCAACCTTTTGGTCTGAACTTATACAACCATCTATAGCATTACTTTCATTTTTTTGATATAAGTCAATAATTTCATCACACACACTCAAAGGCATTTCATATTTTTCAATAAATGTTTCCATGTTAACTCACATTATAATTTATAATACATCTTAAATTATTTTCTGGTTGACAAGCTGTATGCCAATAATAACCATCAAATATAACAACACGGCCTTTTTTTGGTGTTATTCTTTGTTTTTCAACAAGTTCTGATATATGAGGTACTTTTTTACCGTCTTCAAAATTATTTTCGTAAATGACTGTATCGCCGTCACTATCTAAAACATAATAAAGTATTACCAAATGTCTAAAATCAGTAATATCTAAATGTGGACTATCGACAATATGTCTATCTTTAATGTTTAGGGGTAATTGGAAAAAGGCTCTTCCTTGGTGTATCTTAGAATATTGATAACCAATTTTTTTACAAGAATTTTTGATAATGGGTATTAAAGGTTCATGCCAATCGCTGTTGTCATTACCGTTTTTACTTACAAAATAATGTGAAAATCCTGGTCGTTTTTGTACATTATTTTTGATATACGAAACATCTGTATTAAAAAACCAAGGAAAATTTAAACTAAGAAAAGTGTTTTGAATATCATCTTGTAATTTAACATCAATAATATCATCAAATACCCATACTTTTTTACGAAAAAACTCACTCATTTTTATAATATAAACCTCAATCTTAGTTTTAAACTAAGAATATTTAGTATTTGACAATGACGATACCTTTACCGCCATTACCGCCGCCAATGACATTGCCTTGTGAAGCGCCACAGCCTCCGCCGCCGCCTCCTCTATTTGCTTCACCATTACTGCCACCAGAACCCATAGTTCCTGAAGCAGCACCGCCGCCTTGGCCGCCTGGTCCTGGACTTCCATCATTACCTGCAATTGCATTTTGTCCGCCTGAACCGCCACCACCTGCGTAGTAAGTAGATGTTCCTGAAATATTGTATGCTTTACCAATACCGCCTGCTCTACTTGGTCCTGGACCGCCGTTGTTTCCGGCTGCACCAGCGCCGCCACCTGAACCTGATGGTGTGCCTGGATTGCCACCTGTTGCACCTGAATTACCGAATCCGTATGTACCTGAATCGCCTGGTTGTGTTGGTTGAGTTCCACTAGGTTGTGGAGCAGCAGGTGTATCTCCGCTTCCCCAACCGGCAGTACCACCGCCTGAGCCTCCATTTAGACCCTTATTACCGGCGTAACCGTCTGGATGGTCAGGAGAGGTGACACTTCCAGCACCTCCGCCACCACCACCTTTAGCAGTTAGTGTACCAAATACTGAATCTTGTCCTAAGTTTGTAGGACCTGGATGGGATGTGTCAGCGCCAACAAAACCTTGACCTCCACTACCTACTGTAACTGAAACTGTTCCGCCTGGAGTTACCGGGAATGCTGGTCTAAAGATAAGACCTCCTGCACCGCCGCCACCGCCTGCAACTGCGTTGGTATTTGAACCGCCACCTGAACCACCACCTGCAACGACTAATACATCAACAGATGTGACACCTGCTGGTACACTAAATGTACCAGATGATGTAAATGATTCTACTACTATAGCAGTAATAGTAATACTAAATGCTCTATCACTTGTGTTTGAATTAACATCAGTAGCTCTGATTGTAAAATTTGAAGTTGTGTTTGAAACTGGTTCTGTTGGTGTTCCAGAAATAACATATCCTGAACTTGTAGAAGTACCAGACAATCCTGCTGGTAGAGAACCACTTTCTAAAGTATATGTGATGTCGCCGCCGGATTCTGGATCCGCAGCTGCAATAGTAATATCTGACCAACTCCCGGAACTTGCTGAATATAAACTTCCAGCAGAAGTCGAAAATACAGGTTGTCCATCAATTGTTAATGCGTCTGCTAATGTTCCTGCAAGACCAGATGAGTTAACAATTTTAATATCAAATGGTTCATTTGCGTTTGTTAAATTTGCTGTATTTTTTGCAACAACTAAAGTAACTTGTGTTGCACTATCTCTTGTAGTCGTATCAGGAGAAATTTCTACACCACCGTCTGTAATAATTTTAGCAGTTACACTTGTTGAGAAACCTGAACCTGTAACTACGATTGTATAGTTTCCTGTGCTATCGCCAGATAAAACATCAGAAGGTGAAATACTTGAAACAGCTGGTGGAGCGTCAATAGATTTCCATGCCGTACCATCATAATACTCCAACAAATTTGTTGTGGTATTAAATCTTAAATGTCCTTGTTCTTCAATACTTCTTTCGTTTGTAGAACCAGTTGATATACCTTTTCTTTTTGCCATAATCCTATTTATCTACCTTATGCCGGCAGCTCCCTAATATCAATTTTATCGTTGGCTGAAGGAGCCGTTGTTAGTGTCAAAGTTGTACCTGAAACTGTATAGTCTGTTCCTGGTAATAATACTAAACCTTCGTTCATTACTAATAAATTATCTTCTGATACACCACTTGAAACTGTGAAAGTTGTTGTTGAACCGTCACCTGTATAATCTCTTTGTGTTGTGGCCTTGACAATATTACTTGTTTCAATCCACTTAACTTGTTGTGCTGATAAATCATACACTAAAAATCTGTCGTCTGAGGCCGCTCTTGCAGCTAATTCTGTAAAAGAAGTAAATGATGCTTGACCTACTACAGCGCCATCATATGCAATTCCTAAGTAAATTAAAAATACATTTTCACTTGCACCAGGAGCTTCTGTGAATACGATTTGTGTACCGCCACTTCCTAGTGTATATGCTGAGTTAGGTTCCTGAAGTACACCAGCAACGGAAATTAAAATTGAACTTGTAGAAGCAACTGTATAATCTAAAGTGAAAGTAGTCGTACTACCATCAGCAGTCAATGACTGTCTTTCAAATGCTCCGTATGTTGGTTCTCTTCCTAAATATGCCATTTAATCTTTCCTAATATTGTACGATTACAATTCCCTTACCACCATCGCCGCCGTCATCAGAATTTGGTCCTGAGGTTGAACCTCCTCCGCCACCGCCGCCACGGTTAGCCGTGCCTGGTTCGCCTGTTCCACCAGCTGTAGGATGTCCATCACCGCCGCCTCCTTGGCCGCCTACTGCAAAACCTTGGAAACCAGTTTCGCCTGAACCTCCGCCGCCGCCGGCATAATAAACACTTGTGCCTGAAATATTGTATGCTTTACCGATACCGCCGTCGCCACATGTACTAGCACCTGGACTTCCAGGTTCACCAGCTGCGCCACCGCCACCGCCTCCGCCGCCTACATAACCAGCAGGACCACTATTACCATCACCACCATTAGTTCCAAATCCGTATGTGCCTGAATCTCCTGGTTGAGTTGGTTGAATACCTTGGCCAATTTTGCCAGTAAGTCCAGATTCTCCTCTAGCACCACCACCTGAACCACCTGGAGCTCCAGGTTGTGTCATACCTCGGCCGCCTGAACCACCGCCGCCACCTTTGGCAGTCAATGTTCCAAATACTGAGTCACTACCAACTGTAGCAGGATTATTTACAGCATTTTGAGCTAGGTCATATCCACCACCTGATGCACCATTACCTACTGTGACTGTAACTGTTCCTCCTGGAGTTACCGGGAATGCTGGTCTGTAAATTAGACCGCCAGAACCACCGCCTCCACCACCAGAACCTCCACCGCCGCCGCCACCGGCAACGACTAGAACATTTACTGAAGTTAACCCACTTGGTACTGAGAAAGTACCTGAAGATGTAAATGAATCAGTTACTGGTGCTTTAATTGTAATAGAAAATTCTCTATCAGCTGTGTTTGAATTAACATCAGCAGCTCTGATTGTAAATGTAGATGTAGTATCTGAACCTACGGCACTTGGTGTGCCAGAAATTACATAACCTGAACTTTGTGATGCACCTGACATACCTGCTGGCAATGAACCTGTTTCTAAAGTATATGTGATGTCGCCACCTGATTCGGGGTCAGCTGCAGCTGCTGTATAAGTAGCACCTGAGGCTCTAGCTGCATCAAAAACTGTGGCCAAAGAACCTGATGCTGTTGACCAGGCTGGCTGAGCGTCAATTGTAATTTGTTGATTTAATGATGATTGTAAACCAGAACCAGCAGTAACTCTAACACCAAAACTTTCATCTTCATTTGATAAACTTGATTTTGCAATTGTACCTGTAATCTGCGTATCTGAATCTATAGTTTGACTATCAAAAGAAACTTCTGTAGCATTATCTGATTTTATTAATTTTGCTGTTGCACCTGTAAAACCTGAACCTGTAATGACAATAGTATAGTTACCTGTGCCGTCACCAGATGTTAAATTGGTTGGTGATACACTTGAAATTGTAGGGAAGTTTAAGAAATTTGTTTGAGTAACTTTTTTAAGAACACCAGCAGATGTATCGTAAATTAAAATTTGGTCTCCTGTAGCTGCCCCTTCTCCTAAGGCAGTTTTATTTGTAATAATACCAGGACCTACAACATTTTGTGATTCGATAGCTTTTAAACTGTCATCGCTAGCATCATAAATTAAAAACTCATCCGTATCCGCAGCTTCTGAGCCTAGATTCGTTTGGTCTTTAATTGAGCCTTTGTCTAACCCGCCTTTACCTACTCTTGTTAATGCCATTTTGTTCTCTCTTTATTACTATTTATCTTCTGCCTTTGGTAAACTAGCAATTTTCTTAGCCAGTCTATTAACAAAATCATCTAAGTAATCAAGGTCAGCAGAAAATCCGATATGTGGTATTCTTATTTTATTACCCTCACTATCGGTTGTTTGTCTAAACCCTTGCATTGATTGACCAAGTCTTTCGTCTTTTGTCAATTGATGCCATACTGTATCTTCGACTTTCATCATTGGTACTGTTACCAATTGAAATCTCTCTTTTATTTCAGCTACGACCATATTTGTTGGAATTCCTGGTCTTTGCTCTAACAAATTTATAACTTCTTCTACTACCGACTTATCTCTATCAGTAATATCGCCGTAGTCAAATAAAGGTTCAATATCTTTATCAGCTTCTACATTCGATTTAATTTTACTCATTGTATATTCACTCCTTAGTTTGAATAATTAATTAATTATATTTAGTATGAAACAATTACAATTCCTTTACCGCCTGAGCCGGCAAGTCCTGGTCCTGGAGATTGATTATCTCCGCCGCCGCCACCGCCGCCTCTATTAGCCGTACCTGATTGTGCATTACCGCTACTTTGTTGATTACCATTACCGCCGCCGCCGTTTCCGCCGGTGCCACCACCTTGTGCTGCTGGTTGAGCGTCTTCTCCTCCACCGCCGCCGCCGGCATAATAAACACTTGTGCCTGAAATATTGTATGCTTTACCTACACCACCATCTCCGCCTAATGTGGGTGACCCCTGTCTGGATTCACCAGCTGCACCTGCACCACCGCCGCCGCCTGCTGGGTCAGCATTACTATTCGAACCTTGGCCACCTGGATTACCGAATCCGTATGTGCCTGAATCTCCTGGTTGAGTTGGTTGTGTAGCTGTACCATGTGAGTTGTTAGGATAACCACCAGCACGGCCTCCACCTGAACCTCCTGGAGAACCTTGATTTGGTCCTGCATCACCAGTGTTGAAAGCTCCGCCTGAACCACCGCCTTTAGCCGTTAATGTGCCAAATACTGTATCTTGTCCATTACTTACTTGAGTACCTGCTGAATTACTAGCTGTGGAACCATCGCCTACTGTGACTGTAACTGTTCCTCCTGGAGTTACTGAGAATGCTGGTCTATAGATAAGACCACCTGCACCTCCGCCACCTCCGCCTTGTTGGTCACCGTATCCGCCAGCACCACCACCACCGACAACTAACACATCAACGGTCGTAAGTCCACTCGGTACGCTAAATGTTCCAGATGATGTAAATGATTCAACTGTAGGAGCATTAACAGTAATACTAAATGCTCTATCACTTGTGTTTGAATTAACATCAGCTGCTCGAATTGTGAAATTAGATGTAGTATTTGAAACTACAGCAGTAGCTGTGCCAGAAATTACATAACCTGAACTTGTGGATGAACCAGATAATCCTGCTGGTAGAGAACCACTTTCTAAAGTATAAACTACATCGCCGCCTGATTCGGGGTCAGCAGCTGCCATTGTGAAAGATACTCCACTTCTAGCAGAATCAAAAACACCACCTAAGCTGCCTGATGCTGTTGACCATATTGGTTGAGAATCTATATCAATTTGTCCTGTTAATGATGATTGTAAACCTGTAGCTGCGGTAACTCTAACACCATAAGGTGTGTTTGCTTCTGTTAATGAAGATTTTGCAATAACTAAAGTAATTTGCGTATCTGAATCAACTGTAGAAGTGTCTGCACTTACTGGAGCCCCTCCTGTTGTTACAAATGAACCTGTTGCGCCAGTAAAACCTGTACCTGTAATGACAATAGTATAGTTACCTGTTCCATCACCGGATGATAAACTTGTAGGACTAACGGATGAAATACTAGGAAAGTTTAATAAATTTGTTTGAGTAACTTTTTTAAGAACACCAGCAGATGTATCGTAAATAAGAATTAAATCGTCTATAGCCGCACCTGCTCCTAGAGCATCTTTGCCTGTAATAAGTGTTTCATTCGGTGTAACATTTGCTGCTTGAATTTTTTTAAGAGAACCTGTAGAAGCATCATGGATTAAATATGTGTCTGTATCAGCAGCCTGTTCCGCCAATTCAACTTGGCCTGTGATTGCGTCAACATTTAATTTACCAGATGTAATAGCATTATCGGCAACGGAAGAAAATTCGCCTTGTACTGTACCTGGATTTAAGATAACAATTGCATGACCATTTGTTGGTGCGCTTGTGAAAGTAACTCTTTTGTATTCGTTTGAACCATCTACACCTAATGTATAATCATCACCAGGAATTTGTCGAACATCATTTACGAATACTTGTAAATCATTTTGGCCTGCTTCAGCCATAGCAAATTGCATATCAAAAGCGACTGTAGAACCATCACCTGTAAAAGTGTCTTTGTCGGTAAATGTTCTAAAAGCTGTACCTGGTTTATTTGCAATATAAGGCATTCTTTATAACTCTCTCTTTAACTATATTTATTATACATCTTCAAGTATGGATAATGTAGCATCTAAAGAAGTTGCTGTTCCACAACTTACTCTAATTACATCTCCTGTAGTACCATTATTTTGTAATACAATCTTGTTACCTGCCATAACTTCTAAAGCTGAACCAGCAGGAACTGTTGCGTCTTTTACAATGTAAGTATCTGTTCCATCGTAACCATCTAAAAATATGCTAGCTGTAACACCTGTAGTTGTTTTATTTGCTAAAGTGATACCGATAACTATACTTTCTAAGGCAGATGAACCAGCACCAGCAGGAGTAGTGTACAATGCGTCTGCACTAGCTTCGGTGCTAGTTGTTGCACTACTGACTTGAAATCTTTTAAAATCGTTTGCCATTTTGGTCTCTTCCTATTATTTATACTTCTATTTATACTATTTATAATATTATCCTAAGGCAATTGATTGAGCAATTGCAAAAGGTCGAGTAGCCACTCTTACAGAATTTTCTGTAATTATAGCACTTTCAGTTGTTCCAGTAGCCGTGATATTTACAGCACTTGAAATTGACCCACTATTAATAGATAAAGTGCCATCTGTTATAGTGGTTGACGAAACACTTGTTAGTCCACTTATTGTACTATTTAGTGCTACTGTTAAAGTATCAGTTGCTGATACTGTAGCAGTAATGTTTGAACCTGATGAAATTCTGAATACATCACCTGAATTAACTTGTTGAGTTGTAGATGTATCGTCAGCAATAGTAAAGGCCGTTGTTACTGCACTATTAATTTCATTGATAGCCGCAACAATATTGGAAGTATCAGTAGTATTTAAACCACTAATATCACCAACATCTGTTCCTAAAGAATTAAAGGTCGTTCTAAATTCTTCAAGTGTATTTGTTACTGCTACGCTTCTGATTGCCATTACTTGTTACCTAAGTCCTTTAATAATTTTTTAATTTCAAATAATTCTGCTTTTAAATTATTTATTTCTTTACAAGCGTTTCTTATTTGGTCACCTTGTTTTTCTCTTGCTTTTATTCTTTTCATATAAAGTTGATATTCAGATATATTTGTATTTACAATACCGTTTGAATATGTATCTCTAACTAAATCAGTATAACCTTCTACTTTTAGTTTAGTCATAACTTTATATTGCTAAAGCAATTCCTCTTAAATCTTGTATTACAGGCGGATATGCTGAGTTTGTGCCTTTCATTACTACTTTAATTTGAAAAGCAGTAAAGTCATGGATGCCTGTTGCACTATATTTGTATTCTTTAAATGTAGCTGCATCTTCAGCTGGAATAACTGTAGTATCTTCGCTACCGTCTGTGTTAAATGGAATCCAATTCAAGTCGTCAATATTTCTGACTTCTTCGGATGATGACACACGATAGTAAACTCTTACACTTGAAGTTGAACGAACATTTTGTGTTAATCTAACTTCTAATGATGTTGAATCATTTTCTAAAGTAATTGGTCTTGTACAGTAAATAGCTGCTGTTGAAGAACCTGTTGCTTGTTCATCATCTACAAAGTTTGGTGTATTTCCACTTGAGGGATTATTTAATCTGTTTTGTACAGTAATTGCACTCATTCTTTGAGTATCTAAAACTGGTGAAAGTTTAGTATTTGATGTATTAAATTCTAAAGTAACAAATAATGATTTACTTCCACTCATTTCGTTTGTTTCATTAATTGTACTTGCTACCATTTGAGGAGCAGTAAAGTAAATATTATCATTTGCAATAACTGTTTGTGCATTTGTCGAACTTGTTAAACTAAATTCTGATTCAGAACCATGAATTGATTTACCTGTTGTCGGTCTAATCTTATATGCAATAGTTGTTTCTGGTACTGTCATAGTTGCTAAGTTTAAGTCTAACACATCATAAACTCTATTCTGTGTAGCTGCAACACTTGAACCGCCAACATCACCACTAGCTGTTGCTGTGCCACTTGAAGTAACTTCATAACTATCTAAAGTTATATTTGAAATACTTGTGTATGTTCCGTTAATTTCTGAAGCATCAAGGCCGTTGTATGTGCCTGAAGCAATACCAGAAATTGTTACATTATTATCTGCACCGTGCATACCGTGGTTTGGATGTGTAATTCTAATTGTAGAAGAACCATTTGTTGTTCTAATTGGATTAGTTGCAAGTGTTCTTGTAGGTAAGTCATCATTTGTTAATGTAACTGTACCTGTAACATTTTGGAACTCACATCTTTTTAATTTAAATTTAATATCTTCGTTTTGGTCAGCAGACCATGTAGTACCGTTTTGTGATTTAAATAATACACCGGCATATGGTTGTTCTGATATTGTTCTATCAGAATTAATTTGTGTTTCACCCATTCTTGCCACCCAAGCATTATAGTTTGTTGAGTTAGCCAACACAACAAGAGCATATTCAACATTTTCTTGTATGTAAACAGGACTCTTAAATGTAAATGTTGTTGCAGCTGATGAATCTTCACTAACTGTTACAGTATCAGGATTAATTGAAACTTCTGAGAATGGTAAAATTTTCGTTGAAGGATAACCATTTACAACTTCACGGATTTGTACAGTAATCGGTACATTATCATCTTTTGTTTTGAAATATAAATCAACTGAAGATACAAATACACCACCACTATCATCAATTAAGAATGTTTGTGCAAGAGGATCCCACCAACCAACTTGTCTGTTAGTTTCTCTTGTAGATGTTCTTGTAATTTGTCTGTTATCAGTTGTACTTTCTCTAACAAGTCTTGGTTCTCTTGTTGATAAAATAGTTTCTTGTTGAGTTTCTAATAAACCTCTTGCTGTGTAGTCTGCTTCACCTGAAGTTTCTACATCTGAAGCTCTACTATCTGAAGCAGAACTTGTTAATCTGAATACTCTTGTACCTGTTCTCCATCTTGGATTTGCATCAACATTTGGGTCAGGTATTGCAAAAGTACCTGTTAAAGCACCGTTAGCATCTGTGACTAAGTTACCGCCTAATGAACCGCCATCTGGTGTAACATACGCTGTTACATCAATGTTATCAAAGAATGGATAAACTCTTGTGTTCGGTTTAAATCTTGTACCTTCAAAAGTAATTGTTCTACTTCTAATAAAAGGAATAAATGCAACATTAATAATTCTGTCGCCAATTGAATTTCTTACAGTTTGAGGTACTAAAACATTTCTTACACCTGTTCTAGTTTGTTGTACTAATTGGCCAGTCGTAACTTCTTGTCTTTGTAAAACTCGTCTTGGAACACCAAAAGCAAAAGTACCTTCTCTTACAGGACCACCAAGACTTCTTACATCTAATTCTCTTGGACGGCCTGTCCACATATCTTGCCATTCATTCCAAACAGTACCAATTTCAATACTTTGTAAGTTTGGATTGCCTGCAATCATTGTATCAAAAGCACCTTGATTGTTTAATACTAATTCAGGAGCTCTTTCTGTTTCTTTCCATTCATCACCAGGAGGTGTTAATTCAATTGTACCTACCCATGTGAATACATTGAAAGGGTTAACATTGATTGCTTTACTAGCAAATGGTTGGTCAACCAAAGTTTCTTCTGTATATGGTAATGTTAATAAGTCACCGGTCTTTTGATAATTTGCAGCTGTTCTATCAGCGGCCACAATTGCTGTGCCGTCATCATCTCTTTCAATTAATTGTACTGCATCTTCTTTAAATGTTGGTCTTAAATGTCCTTCTGCCATATCCATAGCAGCTTTGTAATCTAAATTGCCCACATCACCAATGCCGTGACCTGTGAAGTTATCAACAATAAATCCGTTTTTAAATCTATCGAAGCCATCAGCATCTTGTATCTGTAAAGATTGTGCTGATTGTTCTAACATATTTAATTGAGTGTAATACTCGACATTTTCTAATCTCTTTTCTAATTTACCAATATCTCTCATTGTGTATCTTTTATTATCAATGATTGATATTTCTACATGGTCAGTTGATAAAGTATAACTTTCTAACTGTAATGTGAATAGGTGCATTGCACCATCTAAATTTTTAGGAACTTGTGGATTAAGTGATGAAGCACCTTTAACAACTCTAAAGACACCATCTTTATCTAAGAATACTTTATCAATTCTTGGTAAATAATATTCAAAGTCAGCAGATACATCTGAATTAAATTTAATTACATCTATTGTTGAAGCACCTGTGCCATCAAAACTTCTGTCTTGGCCACCTGAATTAATAGTTGAAGCATCATCAACTCTTGGTCTAAAATCTAATACATCTCTTAACTGATAAATTTGACCTGTAGTATCTGAAGTATAACTTGGAATATCTTCATAATTAATAACACCTGAATATGAATCGACATCAAAATAATCACCTGAACCGTGTGAGAAGTAATCAAAGTCAACTAATAAACGGCCTGTTGGTGTAATCGCACCATCTTTTAATTTTAATCTACCAATGTCATAGAAGTTATCTCTTTGACCGTTATCTAAATTAAATCTACTTGTAATATCTGTATCACTTGCTGTTGCAGCTGTTGAGAAATCAGCAGACATATAAACTGCGTTGATTTGGTAAACATCTGCCTTACCTAAACCAATTGTACCACTTTCAATCGTTGTTTGGTCTGAAATAGCAACTGTAGAATTAGAGTTTAATGTTTTTGTTTTTGAACCTGCAACTGAACGGTCAACTGTTGCTAAAATTTTAACTTTATGTCCTTGATAGTTTGCACCAAAGTCAAGTGTTAAAGTTTTACCTACTGGAGAACCGCCAAGTGTGAATATTGCATCGCCTTCATGGTTGTTACCTGATAAACTTAAAACATCACCAACTGCACCAGAACCACCAGCACCAGTTGACATAATAGAAACTGAGAAATCTTTTTCTAATAAAGATGTAAATGTTTCATTAGTACCAGCAGTAATTGTTACATCACCGTTTGATGATAATGTACCTGTGAAGTGTCTTCTTACTGCAAAGTTTGTATCTGTAACACCTGAATTATTAGTTGTTTTAAGTGTTTTAATTGTTTTGTATGGTAACTTAAATAAAGAAATATTTTTATTTGAATCTTGTACTTTTGCTCTTCTTCTTACAACAATTGTTTTAGTCGAAGCTGCCGCTGTGACACTTGAAAGTGTTAAACTTGTATTTGAAATAATTGCTTCAACAATTTTAGTTTCTGTATTACCACTATCGTTAGTAAATGAAATTGAATCACCAATATTTAAATCATCTGTAAATCTTGTACCGATACCTGTAACATCAGCAGAACCTGAACCTACATCAATAACACCTACGATTTGTAAATTTTGTCCGTAAGTTGCATCTAAAGCCGCATCAGCAGTATATGATGGTGAACCTGCCATACCAACTTGTTTGATACTTGGTAAATCAAATGTTCTAACACCTGGCAAACCAACTGCATCTGTTTGAATTGTTGCTGTGTTAGATGAAGTACCGCCTGTGATTGTTTCGCCAGCTGTAAATGCACCGTTAACACTTGATACAATAACAATACCATGTCTTACAACACCACCTGAAGTATAAGAAGTTACATTGGCAATTGTTGTGCCGTCACTTTCATATAATTCAAAAGTATTTGTTGCTGGATTTCTTACAGTAAATACTGTTGCATCTGTAATTGCTGATGAATCAACTTGGAAACCTGCGTTTTCAATTGTAATTTGTTGGCCTTCTTTTAAACCATGGCCGTTTGCTGTTACAGTTGAAACAACACCTGGATTATCTGTGTTTGAAATAGCTGTGATTGCAACACTTGTTGTAGTTGAAATAGATTCAACAATACCAGCTGCACCTGAAGTACCACCTGTTACAACTTCGCCTGTTGTAAATGATTGGTCAGTTGTAATATTTAAATGATTGAATAAGTTAATATCAAATAGATAATGTTTGTAAACTGCACCTGTTAAAGCGCCACTAGCAAAAGTATTCGATACTGCTGTTCCTGAATTTAATTCAAAACCTCTGGACTTTGCACGGCCAATTGTGTTGATACTTGCACCTGAACCTGTGTTTTCTGTGCCTCTACTTGATGTTGCTTCAGAATAAAGATTTACTCTTTTAAATGCCTCAACATCACCTGATACGAAACCAACATCTGGTGAACCATAAACATTTGTAACATTGATATAGTTACCTACATTAAATCTTGTGTTAAAATTGTTTTGTGTTTCAAAATCTCTTGCTTTGTCAATATCAACATATGTTGTACCAACAGTTTCAATTTCATAACCTTTAACATATGCTTTACCTGGAGAAATACCAGCTGCAATTTTACTTTCAACACCACCATTACCTGAAGTGTAAATACCTCTATTATTTCCAGCAATTAAGTGTTCTCTTAAATCTAAATCAAAACCTCTAACTGTATAATCACCTGATTCGTCAAATGTTCTTCTAGCTAAAGTATCTTCTAATACGGCATATTCAGTTGTTCTAACTCTATTTTGAATGATACCATTTTTTAATCTTAATAATTCTACAAAGTTTTGGTCTTCTGTACTTGTTAAAGTTTTCTTTGCAAGTGTTAAATTAATTTTAAATCTGTGAGCGCCAGGAGCGTTAACATTAGAAGAACCAGCCGCATTATCATTTAAACTTGTGTCATCATTTGGAGTTACAAAAGATTCTGTAACTTCTAAACCAACTCTATAAGATGGTGAATTTGTATATTTGTCTAATACGATAATTTGTTCTGAAACTTGAACATGAAAGCCATTAATGTAGTAAACACCTTCGCCAATATATGTTGATGAACCTGTTGCTGTTGTATCTACTGTTACAGTAGCCGCTGTTGAATCTGCAAGTATACAATTTAATGTTTCGCCGTCTGTAAATGCGACTGTGGCATTATCTGTACCTGAATTTGTGTATTTTACGAAAAGAGTATCCGGGTCAGTACCGTCTGTAGCGGCAACACCGACAACATTTGCTGTTACGCCTGAAGTTGCGCCTGTGACAACTAAACCATCATAGTTTGTAATTGAAGATGCCGACTTTGCTGATAGTTTTACAGCATAGTAATTTAAATCATAAGAAATTTGGCCAGGAATGACCATTGCACCTTGCTTAAAGATGTGGTCAGATAATCTTTCAATCTGATTCTGTAAAATCGTTTGTGATTGTGTTAACTCTCTCGCCTGTACTGCAAATGATGGTCTATAAAGAACTCTATGGAACTTTTTAGATTCAGCATAATCATCATAATAAGGCGTGAGGTTAAAGTCAGTTGGACTTGGCATCTATTTCCCTCTTAAAATTCAATAATCAATTTAACATTTTCTGTTTGGTCTGAAGCTCTAGTAATTGGCGCTCTGTTTTCAATATAGATAACATCACCTGCGTCTGCGTCAATTTCAGAACTTGCATAACCTGAAGTAAATGACACACTATCAGTTGTGCCAGTTGTTGAAGAAGGTACACCAGTTGAACCTGAAGATTGTCCTGTGATTGTATTTGTACTTGAAAAAGCCGTTAAATCACCATTACTATCTACACCCTCATCATTAAATCTAGTTTGTAAGTAATATAAAATATTATTTACGGTATCGTGTTCAATTACTTTACCTACAGCACCTGTTGTTGCTTGATTAATTTCTTCGTCTTTTGTAAATGTTCCTGAGTTACTTGCTAATAGAACTGCTTTTGTGCCTCTTAATGTTGTAGAAGTTGAAGCAGAACCACCTGATTCGATATTTCGAATAATTGCAACTCGTCTAAAGTCGTTTTCTACTGTAAAGTCACCAGAGTTTGAAGATTCATCACCCTCAAAGTTGGTGTTTGTCATTACATAGTAACCACCTAATTGTTGTACTGCATTAAAACCGTGGCCACCTTTTGGTTCAATAATACAATCTAATTCTGCACCTGTAATACCTGTACCGCCAGCTGCAATAATGTCAGCCGCTGTAATATAAGCATAAGTGTAACCTGAACCTACATTTGTTACTGTCACCGCTGTGATTGCACCAGATGAAATTGTTACTGAAACTGTTCCTGAAGAACCATCACCTCTAATCGGTACACTTGTATGTGTTCCGTCTGTACCACCTGAACCAGCAGATTTAATTGTTACAATATTAATTGCACCATCTGTTGCAGCTGCTGAAACTGTACTATCAGTTGCAACGGCCATAAAGTCAGTTGATAAAAAGTTAACTTGTTGTGATGCTGATAATGAGTACATATATTTCCACTTGTAACCATCACCTGTTGTTAAAATAGATGTAGATGTGCCAGTTGGTTCTACAGTTGAAGATGAGTTACTATTATTATCTAAACATTTGTACACATTATTGTTACTGTTTAACACATAAAAAGTTGAATCATATAGAGTAGATGCACCACTATTGGAAGTTTGAGTAGTTGTTGTGCCAGTTATTCTATTTCCATAGTCGTGTCTGTACATATCATAAGTTGTGCCTGTAGTCCAGTTTCTTCTTGGAATACAATATGATACATCTGAAGCTGTAATTCTTTTTGCAGCCAATAAGTCGTCAAAATAGTAGAATTCGTCTTTGACTGAATCGACTGGTGTTAATGGAGAAGTGTCAGAACCTTCGTTTTCTGTTCTACTATCACCTCTTGTCTTTGTGCCATAGGCCTGTGGTCGGCCGATAGCCATATGATACACAGTAGCTGCAGCTTCATTGAAAGATTCAACAAACTGTTCAGCATTGTGTATTCTAAATTTGTTAGTAATTATCGCTGGCATAACTTCCTCTTTTTAATTCTAATTATATTTATACAAGTTTTTAGTAACTAATGGAGATTTCCGTAGGATGTGTAATATAAGTTTTTAAATCGTCCACTTCCAAGTCTTGGAATTGAACAACCTCACCGTCAAGTGATGTATTTTGTAATCCTATTAATCTCATATCTCCCCAATTGACCAATTTCATTGGTGTTATATATGTGGTTACTGTACTATCTGCTCCAGCAGCTGCTGTTTGAGTATATGTATGATTGCCGCCGTATGGATTAGTAGAACTAAAAATTGTATCAATATTTAATGACTTCATACGAGGTCCACAATATGCGTAACCGAATTTTTGGTCAGAACCTCTAACATTAATAAAGATGTCTGCTGGTTGTCTTATTAACTTTATTTTACGAGTTAATGTTAAATCTCTTGTATTTGGTGTAAAGTGTTCACTTGTACTATCATCAAAATCAGGATCCACGCCTAATTCTGGATTTGCTCTTAATGTTGTACCATCATCTGTTGTTCCTAATCTTCTACCAAAGATAGTAGAGAATAGTGTTGCAATAACACCATAGATTGGACTTTCTTCAATACCAGAAACAATACCTTCAACTGGTGAAGTTATTTGAGCACTAATTTGACTTTCAATATTAACTTGACCTGTAAAATAGAAACCTGCTGTGTGCATAGTCTTTTTGAAACTATCTCGCCAGTCATTAATTGTTCGGCCAACTTTAATTACATACGAGAAGTCTTGGTAATATAAACTGTCTTGTATTCTCATTGCATCTTCAGAAATCCATCCATCTTGGTTTACAAAAGTACCAGCTGTATCTGCAACTGCTGTAACTGTAACACTTGAAGTCGCACCATCAACTTTTGCAATTGTAGCTGATGCACCATTACTAAATGTAATTTCTCTATCAACTTCAAAAGTACCTGAAGCACTTATAACTTTAACAATTTGCAAATCAGAATTAAAAGAACTTACTGTTGCTGTAATACTTGAACTAGAACTATCTAATGATGTCGCTGTTGTATCTGCAACAATCGAACCTGAAACATCTTTAACTAAAATGTATGTTGGTAATGTTAAAGTAGGTGGTGTAGGAGATTGTTGATACTCAGCCCCCGATTCTACAATTTTTAATCCTTGAACTTTACCAATTTCATCACCATAAGCAATAACTGAAGCATCTGCACCACTTGTACTTGTAATTGTGATTGTAGGTAAAGTTGTATAGTTTGAACCTGCATTAACGATACGAATGTCTGTAATATCGCCGACACCTGTTCCACTTTCTTGGACTAATTTATTTCCTGTATAGTTATCACCTTTTACAGTTTCATCTTCTAAAACAATATGGTCATCTTCTGTTGAAGTTGATACTTCTTGTGTAAAACCACCATTAACCACGGCTACTTCAGCCGAAGCCGCACCACCATTTGTATTTGCGTTATTGAAAACTAAACTGTCACCAATTTCATAACCTGTACCTGCATTATCAATAATAAAATCTGTAATACCACCATTACCAATTGCATCTACTTGAATGATTGAGCCTGTTCCACCACCTATAATTGTTACACTATCATTTACATTATATAAACTACCGTCATTTGAAATTGTAATTGTTCCAGGAATACCTGTTGTCGTCAATTTAATAAATGTATCATCAATACCTAAAGCTGTACCTCTTATAACTTCACTTGTTTGAAAAGTACCATTAATACTATCATCATTTAAAATAAATTCTGTAACTAAATTTTCACCAATTTGAAATTGTTGTACACTTTCTACAATAGCAGTCGCACTTGAAGTTTCGCCTGTGATTGTTCTACCTACTAATTCTGTAGGGTCACCAGATTGATTAGATGATTGTATTGCTCTTAAAACTTTATTTGTTGTCCATTTACCATCAGAAACACGCAACATATTTTCTCTAGGATAAACTGTTTCTGAAGTTAAACCAAATAACAATCTAAAGAACATTTGGTGGCCTCTTGCCGTACCCTTTGCTCTGTAAACTGATTTAATATTTTTAATTAATTTTCTTTTATCAACATTGTCACCTAAAGTTTCAGGTAATGTATTTAAAAATTCATTTCTAAATTTTGTTAAGAAGTTAGAAATTACTTTGTCAGGATCCCTAAAGTTTAATAAGTCTTGTATGTTGTTTACGGGATTTGGTCTGTAATCATCAACAATAGCATGAGCGTTTGATGATGCACCAATAATAGCTTCACCGATAATAAATTTGTCTTGTGCAGCTATGTAAAGCTTGCCATTATCAATGTCTTCGGTTAAAATGGTGGATGTTGCACCAGATGATTGACCTGTTATGGTTTCTCCTCTAGTAAATTTTCCATAAGTTGTATTCTCTAAAAGAATTTTATCACCAGAATCTAACTGTGTTCTATCTGTATCAATTCTGGATGCGTCAATTAATAATGAAGATTGACTTGCTTCAATTTCTGTTTCTAAACGAATACCATCTGTCTGTTCAACACTTGTCACGGCCAATTCTGCCGATTCCATAAATGTGTAATATGCTTTTAGAAATTCTAAAAATTTAGGGTGGTCAGAAACGACAAACTCTGGCGCCTGACTGTTTAGAAGATTGGATATTTTATCAGTAAACTTGGCCATCTGATATTATCCTATGTTCCATAACTAGATGATGTTGTATATCCTACACCTGCGTCAGCAGAACCGCCAACAAATGTATCCGCTTCTACTGTGATTGATGAGTTAGCTGTATCAATGTTTATGATTTGGTCTCTAACTGGAATAATATCGTTTGAGTTTGGTTGTACTGTTAATTCAATAACAGTTGATGCACTACCTCTAATATTTTCGATTGATGCAATGTTTAATGAATTAATTGTAATTTGGCCTGTTGTGTAATCAATTGTACCTTGTGTATTATTTGCATAAACACGAACTGCACCATTTAAACTGTATCGTCTAACATTTCCTTGGCCGTCATCATCTAAAAAGAATATTGTTGATGTATCACCATTGATTTTAAAACCAGAAGAAACTAAAATACCACCTTGTTCTGCTTTGTGACCAGAATGTGGATTATATAAACCATTTCTAAAGTAAACATCATATCTTGTAGATGTGCCAATAGTTGGTGTAAATGTTTTTCTAATTCTTAATGTAGTAATATTAGAAACAATACTTGTATCTGTGTTATCAATTAAACCTGTCACTTTTGAGTATCTGAATACACCATCAAACTGATTTAAAGTATCTGTATTATAATTTGTTAAAGTTGTGATGATATTTGATTTTAAAGTATCAGCTGTTTTTGTAGTTGTCTTATCATTATATTTTACAGTTGAAGTTAAAAGAATTGTTGTTGTTTCAGGATCCACAATTTCTGGTCTAACTGAAACCACATTATATCTTTTTAATTGTGTCTTAATACTTTCTTTAGTTGTCGTTGTTAAAGTTGAACCTGAAATAGGATTGATTGCAATTTTAATAACACCGTATTGTGGTGTTTCATCATCTTCTCCACCCCATGCACTAACTGATTGTGCATTTGGATAAATTGATTTGACAATTGTTTCGTAATCTGAAGTTGTTACGGCTCTGTCTTGTGTACCATAATTTAATGGTGCATTATATCTAATAGATTCTTTTGTTTGTGATTCTGCACCGTTAGCTGCGTTTGATGTAACTGCAATTGTAACATCTGAATTGCCATCAATATCACCTGAAAGTGTAAATGAACTTGCACCGTTGGCTTCTGTTTTATTTGTAACAACATATTCTAAGATAACAATATTACCATCATTTAAAGATTTACCTAAAACTCCATCACCAAAGTAAACTTCAAATTTATTATCTTCAGCTTCTTGTGAAAAATAAACTGTAGATGTATCTGATAATTCAGAATAACCAGATGCTAAAGAGTAAACAGTTGTTGTTGTATCTGATACTGAATTTTGAATTGAAACTTTTAAAGTAGATGTATCTGCTTGAGCACTTGGTATCAAAAATCTTTGGTCAGGATCCGAGGTGTCAACTGTATATTTAAAAGTAACTAAAGTACCTTCGTAAATGTTTACACTTGAAAAATTATAAACACCTGAACTTGGTTGAATTGTGTAAGATTGATTTGTTACAAACTCATAACTTGTGCCATCAACTGTTGTGGTAAAAGTTGTGCCTTTGTCCATTGTAATTGATGATGTGCCTGGTGTTACGCCGTTTACTGTAATAGATAAATTTGCTATTGGTGCTCTGCAAGAGTTTGGTGTGTAACCTAACATCTTAGCTAATGAAACAATATTTTTTCTTATATCTGCACTATCTAAGTACATTTCATTAGCCAACATATTGGCGTTAAATCCTAGGTAGTGGGTGTTATAGGCAAGAATATCTAAAAGAACGGCAAAACCAGAACCTTCAAAATTATAGTCCTGAAATTCTGATTGACCTTGTAAAAAAGTTTTTAGATTTGCTTTGACATTATCAAAGTCGAATTCTGATACTGTAAGTTTGTTTGACGCCATTTATTTACCTAATTCTTTGTAATGTAGTTGTGACAGAAACGGGATTTGGTAGATTTAAAACATAAAAATTAACTTGAACATCAATTGCGTTTCTATCAGGTTGTTCGTTAACTGCGATACCAGAAACTCTTGCTCTTGGTTCGTAGTTGTCTAAAACTTCTTGTACTTTTCTTCTAATAAAAATACCTGTTAATGGTGTATAGTTTTCAAATAATAATTCCCTAACACCACAACCTAATTCTGGATGAAAAGGCCTTTCATAGAAGTTTGTATTGATTAAGTTTCTAACACTTCTTTTAACTGCGTCAACATCTTCAATCTTAACCACATCATTCGTTACTGGATGACGAGTGAAATCTAAGTCTAAGTCTTTATAAGTCCTTACACTTTTTTTACTTTTATTTGTGCTTGAAGCGTCATAACTTGCCATAACGGTAATATTTATACACCTTTTAGGAATTAACCTGCAAAAACATTTGAAGAACCACTAATCATGGCTCCGGCATCTGCACTATCACCTATACGACCAACAGGTATACTATTAATTCGAACTGTGCTTGAACCAGCATTTAAAAAACGAACATGAGGTGGACATGGTGGTATTGGTGGTGCTGGGTGTGATACAGTTGGGGCTCCAACTACGATAGCATTAATACCATTTACTTTAACAGTACCATCAGTATTAGATGAAGCTATTGTAGTAACACCTGTACAAGCATGACCTGTTGATAGTGAATCTCCTACTCTACAAACTGCTGGCATTTAAGCCCTCGCTGCCTCTAATTTTGCTTTTTTAGCAAGTCTTTTCTTTTCTTGTTCTATTGATTGTCTT
>Ga0222715_10000987_pt1 | contig 28048 bp, 42 predicted proteins | sample C33_9DmetaG_FD_165056 | JGI IMG/M metagenome (GOLD analysis project Ga0222715, IMG submission 165056) | Estuarine water microbial communities from San Francisco Bay, California, United States - C33_9D | ecosystem: Environmental > Aquatic > Marine > Unclassified | place: USA: California...
TACAATATTAATATGCAGAAAAAATTAAAAGAACTGTTAAACTCTGAACAGTTTGAAAATTTAGCTAGAAAAATAAAAATATTAAGAACGCAACAATTAGCGATGAAAGTAGATCCAACGCGCACAGCTGCAACTGCGTCTAGGGAAGCAACGCAAGCAGACCAAAATAGCGTTATAAATGATGTTGCAAATGCTACGGTTAATGCTGTGGCTGGTAATCCGGCAAATAGCGTTGGCTTCATAGGGCGTATGTTTAGAACAATAAAAGAAAAATTAGGCTTTACTCCAAATTTAACACGCGAACAACGTGATGAATTAGCTAGCTATCTATTAGAGCAAGACGTCAACAAAGTAAAACAATTTTTAAATCAAGTTATACGACGCACACAACCGGCTAGCGGTGGCGCTCCAGGTTTGCTTTTAAATCCAACCTTTGGTAGTCAAGTTGCCCCAGGTTTACTAGGCGCAAGCACCGGCTCTAGCGCTAACACGTTGGGCAATCAATAATGAGCCTAGCACCAGGTTCCCTACTAGCACAGGTTCGACCCTCGAACACAACAGCCGCCACCGCATTTACCGCAGTGATTCAAACAGAAATCCTACGCGTCGTAATAGCAAACACTACCAACTCATCTGCTACTTTTAGGCTTTTCCATGACGTAGGCGGTTCGACCTACGATGAGTCCAACGCATTAGCCTGGGACGTTATTATCGATAAAAATTCCATTAGTGATTCCCTGCAAGCCTATGGCTCAGGATCAGGGTTTACGTTGCTACCAGGCGACACACTGGGCGTGCGAACTAGTGTAAATAGTGCGCTAACATTTAACTTTTATGGCGTGGTCGCAAGTAGTCGCTAAAAATTTAATTTTAAAATTGCATCTTTAGTTACTTTTGGTTTTCCACGCGAGTCTATAATGTGTTTTATTTTTAACTTACGCAAATACTCACATTGCTTTTTCTTTTGACGCCAGCCAGTCAGCTCACGAATATCGTTTTCATCTAAAAATTCAATAGCCATTATTTTATCCTAAAACGGTATGTCGTCGTTTAAAGGCGCGTCGTTTTCAGGTTTTGGCGCAGGCTTTAAAGCATCTTTTGGCGTGAATTTAAAATTTAATGCTGGCCTATTAGGTTTAGCGTCAGGATCACGTTTCCATGCGCTGACCCGATATTCGATGTTATTGATCGTTGCATCGCCAGTAAAATGCGGGTGTTTTTCAGTTGAGCGTTTATCGTTTTTCCAAATAGCTCCCTGGTTATTGTTATCATAATCACTCATTTAATTACCTCCAAAACAGTATAATTAGTTGATGGTTTTGTGTATTTATCTAAATCAATATCATCGCCAAGAGCTGCTTTTATAGTCAGCTCAATCAGCTTTTTATCTATCCCGCCTTTTCGCGTCCTACGTTGAACTTTCAAACCCATACCCTGATAGCTTTTGCGCTCATCAAGATCAGCTAATATTCCATCCTGCGCGGTTTTCATCATTTCAGCAGCTTCTTTTGCAAGCTCTTTGCCTTTTAAATATTGCTCTACTAATGGAGCTAAATCGTCAGGCAACGGCTCGTGCGTTGATAGCTCATTCTCATTCAAATCCATCAACGGCTCAAAATCCTTCCAGGCTAGTTTTAATTTCTTTTGTAACAGCTGGTCGGGAAAAACATCTACAAGGTATATTTCACAATCGTCAGGGTTTCTGACCGCGTAAATACACTTGTCTGCTTTCGAAACCATCAATTGATGCTGGATCTGATACTGGTGCGCTAAGATAACACGACCTTCCATAGCCCATTTCACAGTAGCGTTATTAGACTGAGGCGCCTTGATTTCTAAAATTGTATCTCGTTCCCAGCTAATCCCATCCAAACTTGCCAAAAACTTACCTCGAACCAAAACTTCAGGCTCAAATTCAAGGTCTGTTTTCAACTCAACTTGAGCTCTTATAATTGGCTCAAGCCGATGGCCTTCCTTCATCGCCTGGCTAACAAAAGGGTTCACATATCCTAACTTTTGTTTGGCAAGGTCTGTTGGGTTGCGAGGAAAGTACGGGTTGACTGACATTACAGCTGGTGCCTCGCTAGCGCAGAAATGCTTTTTGCGCACCTCCAACCATTCCTGGCTACCCTGTTCTAAATTAAGTGTTTCTGGAAACATCAGCTTTCTCCTCAAATCTTTTTAAGACTTTTTCGTATTTTTCTTTAGGCAATTTATCAAGTGTTTTAATGTTGTAAAAATTTAAAACTTTTGACGTGTCGGTATCACTAGAGTCAATTAGTTTAGCTAAACTATCAGCTTCACTTTTTGTAATTGTTTCCGGCTCTCGACTAGCCAGCTCACCATCATCATCAGGCTCGCCAACAATGTTTAATATGGCGGCATACGAATAGCGCCTAGCATACGTCATAGCCGAGCCGATACCCTGGGGATCGTTTTTAGTTGGCGGCATGGGTAGCGTAGTTTCAATGCTAGCGCCTGAAACATGGGCTAATACGGTTTTAAGCGCGAAACGTCCGTCCAAGTCGGTTGGTAGTTGCGCAATCATCAAACCATTTGCAGATAACGCATCAATAGTTGCGTCGTGCATACTAGCCAGGCTGGCAAACTTGTTTTTGAAATGAGGGTTTACTGAATCAAATTTAACTTTAGTAAACTCGGTTCGCGCCTTAGCTAAGGCTTTATATAGCTCTATATTATCCATTACGTTATCTCCGCCATATCAGTTTGATCATCATGCCCATCCCAATAATCATCAAGGTTATCAGCCAAATCGTCGTATTGATTGCCAATATAAGCCTCGTAATAAGCGTCTTTATTAGCTTTTAATAGAGATGGAAGGCTGGCAAGGTTGCTAATGTCGCCATTGGTTAGTTGCTCTAAAATGTCTAAAATTAGCTTGTTGTCGCTGTCAATATAAACATCCCTTGGATCTGCAATCATAGGTTCATGCAATCTGCGCAAATAATTTTTTGTAAGGCTGTTTAGATCAGACCAATGCGTTTCATTGTCTTTGCAAACAATTTCTAGCATTTCACGTTGCATTAAATTTTCATGCTCTAAAAAATTCATAGCGTTACCCCTAACATAATTATTATGTTTACAGCGATTAAAACTGCGATTAATCGGTTATCTACAACAGGCAAAAATTTATTACGTTTTTTAAAACGATAAATTTTCAAGTTAGGTGAAAAGTAAGTGGTTTTCATTTGTTTTGTCCCTTTTTGATTAAAACAACATCTCTAATATAATCTAAAAAACATAAAAAACCAACAAAATATGCAAAAAAAGTAAAAAATATACTGTTGCAAAATAGTCCAGAATAATTTACTGTCTAGTTTCCACCTAAAAATTGGAGGAAGGTTATGGAGAACCTGCAAATTGGATTATTTGAAACACCTGCGCCATTTCAGCGTAGCAGTCGCACATCTAAGGCGGCGGCAAAAGCTATTCAGCCCAAAGCGCCAACTAAACGAGCCATTGTTTTAGCCTTCGTTAAAGGCCGAGCCCTCCAGGGAGCGACTAACAATGAAATAGCTGAGTGCAATGGAATGAAATTGCAGACTGTTTGCCCTAGGGTGAATGAACTTACAAAAAAATACTTATTACGCGATTCTGGTCGGACTAGGGATGGTTCTACAGTTTGGATTGCTGTTTAAAAAATTTGTCAGGACTGGGCCGTTTAACTCAGAGCCGCAAATGACCGAGCGGTATAGCAAGAAAGGTTACTCGGATTGGCCAGCGTAAGAACTGGATAGGTAACTAGACCCGATCCCTCCAATGTCATTTGCAAGCAGACGGAGATAAACATCGAGATAAAGAGTTTGCAATTTGGGACGGGTGTTAAACTATGAGGAAAAAAAATGGTAACAGACACACAAATAGCCAATAGATTTTGGGAGGCTATGGAGGAGATATACGGCAAAGCCTGGATCAAACAGTTTGGCGATAAGCCTACACAGATTTGGACAAGAAAACTTTATGAACTGGGGATGGAGAAAATAGCATCTGGAATAGACTATTTAATTGATAACGATTACAAATTTCCTCCCTCCCTCCCTGAATTTACAAAAGTTTGCAATATAAAAAGACCTGCTTACCACGGTAACGTCGTGGCTATTACTGAAAAACGTACTGAGGAACAAAAAACAAATGGCCTCAAGCACATCAAAAACATTATCCAAACGCTGGAGAAAGGTGGATAAGTATGTTCTTGAAAAAGGTGAATTTCGTATTGTTGCTGGAAAAATTACTGATAAATGGAGTTATTTGGTCTATGAAAATGCAATTATTCACAAGAACTTTTGGCGATTGCCAGAAGCTAAGAGTTACGTAAAAAGTGTCCTTACCGAACGAACATATGGTGGAGAAGTGGCTAAATGATTTAGGTGAGTCAGACCACGCTTATGCTAATGCTTGCGCTGTCTATACTGCTGCCAAGGAAGGGCTAAAGATAGCTAAGGCATCTGCTATGCCAGACAAAGGCACCGTCGCCGAACGCGAGAAACAAGCATTGATTTCTGCTGAGTACGAAGTTGCCGTTAAAAAACTAAGTGCTGCTGAATATGAGAAAACATTGCTTCATTTGCAAAGAGAACAATGGATTATGGGCATAGACGTCTGGCGTTCGCTTAATGCGAATCAAAGAAGATCATGATCAAACGCGACGCCTTAGACAACTGGTTTTCTTTATGTATAAGAGAACGAGCTAATTGGACGTGCGAATCAACACAATTAGTTTTTGATGAAGGACAGATTAAAGGCAAGTGCCAGGGGCTTGAATGTTGTCATATTTACGGCAGACGCAATAAAACGGTTCGTTGGAACGGTATGAACGCCGTTGCGCTCACCCATTATCAACATCGTTTTTTTACCGAAAACCCACCTCACTTTATCGCCTGGTTAAATAATTATCTAGGAGAGGGACATATGGAGCTGTTGAGGGAGCGAGTCAACGACTCTCGCATTAAATATTCTAAGGCAGATAAAAAAGAAATGTCGGAGCATTACAGGGAAGAATACCGACGTCTTAGAAAGTTACGCGATGACGGCGTTACAGGGTACCTGGAGTTTGTTAATTATGATTGATTTGCGTTTGCGTGTAGTTGATACCGACGAAACTGATTTATTGCAGTTAATTGATGGTCGGCGTGTCGTGCTGGAATTTAGAACATTTGATGCAGAACAAACGAGAGACGGAATACTAATAAGCGAAACAGACTGGACGGAGGTGTGCGTTGAAGAATGATTGGCTGACACCATTATTAGAGGATTGGGCGACGTGGTTTTCTAACGCTGAAACCGGCAGCTATCCATCCTCGACTGCAATTTGGCGCATTTTACATTCGCCAGGTGATACCGAGTTTTGCGGCAGTTTACCGAAAGGCGTCATTCCACCAGCCGGCCTTCAAAAAATAAATTTAGCTATGAACAATTTAATTCAAAGCGACTGCGGCTTGGCTGTAACGGTGGTTCGTAGTTTTCACATTAACGGCAAAGACAAAACGATTGAAGAATTTAAGTTAAGCCAGACGCGTTTTTACACGTTAAAAAGCCAAGGCGAAGCGTGTTTGAAAGGATTTTTAAAAGCTACGTAGGAGAAAAAAATGGATCTAATACAAATTATATTTATAGGCGCGGTTGGATATGGGCTCTATCGGTTAGTTCGTGCTTATAAAAACAAATCGGAACTTGAAATTAAACCGATGGCAAAAGTTGAGCCAATTAAGAAAAAAAAGAAAGTAACCAAGAAAAAACCGAGGGGCGGTGATGGCTAAATATACAATTGCTTTCATTATTTTTGTTTTAGCTGGTTGCGCTACGCCAATTGCAAAAGTTGAGGCGCAAACCAACACCATATCATCGACATTATCTGGCACGACCACCATAGACCGCACTGTTGCCTCGGCACAAGCTCCAAATATCATTAGCTCAATACAGGATACCTGCGCGGTAGGTGCGAGCGTAGGCGTTCAGGGAACATTCGTGGGCTTGGCGGCTGCTAAGACGTTCGAGGACGAAAACTGCAAATTAATAAAACTGTCGCGTCAGCTGTACATGATGAATATGAAGGTTGCGGCAATTTCTGTTTTATGTACTGACCCGACTGTTTTTCAATCAATGCTGCACGCAGGCACGCCATGTCCTTACCAGGGGCTTATCGGCGATGAAGCAAAAGCTAAGTGGGATGAAAATCCACATGAAAGGCCGGATTGGAAAGAGTTGAGAAAAACCAAATACAAGTCTGGGCGATGGCAACGTCATAAAGGCGAGGTCAAATATGTTTACGACGATTAGCTTGTTGTTTTTTGTTGGGGCCGCGTTAGCCGATGACAATGCGACCTGTACCAGTTTGGCTAATTGCAATGTCGAGACAATCACAACGCAAAGCACCAGCCCTGGCAAAACAGAAAACTTAGTGCCAGGCATATCGACTTGGAATACATCGGGCGATGCGACCTCGACTGCTAACGACTCTTTTAATTATTGCGTTACTGGATCGAATTGCACAGGGTATCAGGGCGGCACGTTTTATAGTGACAAAATTAAACTTAACGACAGCATGTCAATCGAAGAAATACAATCAGGCTTTACTTTAGATTATGGCGCTACTATTAAAAGCCATAGCTCAAATGCGTCATTGCCGCTATGCGCTGATACGAATGGCGACTGTAAGGATAGTTTAACGATTGCCCTGGAGCTATTTAATAACGATGAATCGGTCGAAAAATACACGCATAATTTTGTCATAGATTATGGCGGTTTAAAAGATTACGAGTTTAGCCAGGACATTGCGCCAAACACTTATAAAACACTCGATGCACTAATGTCTCTTACAGGTAAAGACGATGGCTATGGTTCTGGTCTTTGGGGGCCACAATTTAGCGATGCGTTTGTGATTAGTACGTATACGCAAATTGAATACATCAGCTCAGAAATCTACCGGCTGATTGAAAATACGTTGATGGATGATTACGTTTTAGATGTTACTAACTCTTTAGACGACCGATTGGCAAGGTTATCCACATTGGAAGAAGCCGAGGCGTTGCGCCTAGCAGAGATTGAGGCTGCAAGATTAGAAGCTGAAAGAATTGAACAAGAGCGCCTGGCAGAGATTGAACGTTTAAGGCTGGTTGCTTTAGAGGAAGCTAGGTTAGCCGAGGAGGCGCGATTAGCTGAGATTGAGCGATTACGTTTAATCGAAGAAGCACGTTTGGCAGAGGAAGCGCGATTAGCAGAAATAGAGCGTTTGCGCCTGGAGGAAGAGGCAAGAATAGAGGAAGAACGATTGGCAGCGGTGCAAGCGGTTGCTGACACCGAAGCAGTTGAGCCGGAAGTAGTTGAACTGCCAACGGTTGTAGAGATTGAGTCACCATCAATTGTGAACTTCGACGATCAAACGGATGTGACAACACAAGCTGTTATGGCCCAGGTAAGTGAGCCAGTGGAGGTTCCAACTGTTGATACGCCGACAATGGAGTTAGAGCCCGAGGTTGAAATAGCGCCAATCGAAACATTTGATGCAGAGGTCGAAGTTGAACTAACTGTAGAAAGTTTTGATATAGAGCCTGTTGAGCCTGAGCCAGTAGTGGTAGAAAGTGAGCCAGTTGAGGTAGAAAGCCAGCCGGAAGTCGAAAATAGGCCAGTTGAGCCAGAAAATGAAGCGCCTACGGCGACACGAACAGCATCTAGCCCCAGTGAAAGCGAAAAGAAAGCACCTCAGACGTCCAAAAAAGTAGCAAATCAGCCTAAAAGTAAGCCAAAACCAACTAAACAAGAGATCGCTAAACGCGTGGCAACGGCAATTGTAGCTAAGTTGGCCGAAAGTTACACAACCTCCCAGGTGCAAAACGTCGCATTAGCGGCCATGACTTACGGCACAGACATTTCAAGTTACAACAATCAGCTCGTTGATAATCCAACCTGGTATCAATCAAGCGAATTGCCAGGCGGTACAAATTACGATCATCCTTATTCGAGGTTTTGGTTTGCGACAGAAAACGAGCTTTATTTACGCATGGAAAAACAGCAATGGCAGAAATAGAATATGGCGGCATTAAAATTGGAGGCTCAAAGCTGTTATTGATTGTGCCTTTAATCGGCACAATTATCGGTACTTTATGGGGTGGCTTTGAACTATATAGCCGATACGTTTCGATGGAGAAAAAAATACAAAGTTACGTCGCGCCAGATCTGTCGGGTATTGAGGCGACGGTTGAGCTATTTAAGCAAGATAACGAAGCTACAAAAGAGCTAGTGGTCGATATGCGCAATCAGACCAGGGAAGATATAGCGACGCTGTACCGAAACCTAGATAAACAAGATTTAAGAAATCGGGCTAATGTAGAGTCTGTTCGAGAAATGATCACAGCTTTTGAGGGACGGTTAGCAGATAAGATGGCGCGATTGGATGATCAAATTGATGGGCTTGAGGAAAAGTTAGACTTGCGAATTAAACGAGCTTTAGAAAATCCGCTAAACAAATAAAACATAGTTTGTCAAGGCACTAAAAGATCATGTTTTAGTGGGATGCAAATTAATTTTACCTTAAATAAGTCCAAGGAAGTACATAAGGCATTGAATTGTATACATATATTTTTTATTAGTGTACATTTCAAAAATGCAAAACGAAAAAGCAAAAGTTGAGTTAAAAAATTTTTTTATTTAAAAGGTGTTGAAATGGAAGAGCAAAACCAAAATATAAACCTATCAGCGGAGGACATTAGTTACCTGCGAGATAGATTGTCAGCTCAAATTGATAGTTGTGCAACTGGAGATTATATGGCTGGAAGCTATACAGAAAGTGAGGCCTTACAAGAAATTGCAGCGGCAAATAGTGTATTAAGCAAATTATATTAATGTCATCCCACTAAAAGATTGTATTTTAGTAGGATGCGGAAAACGTATAAAAATGCTTGCGTTTTCCGTAATTAATTGCCACAATTTGTCTATAATTACGATTTCTAACTAAAAAGCTGGCCGAGTGCTGGCTTTTTTTATGGGCGGCTTATATGGCTATCAGTGAAAAAGATGCTCAACTGATAGCAAAAGCTATCGAGCAATCACAAAACACCTCAGAACACGCACAACATCATCAATGGTTGCGCGATGAGATTGAGCGGCAAGCAAAACGTACTAAACGATGGGAAAAATTATGGCACAGTGCCATAGGCGCTGTTGTCTTGGCTGTATTCTCAGGGTTAGCAAGTATTGGTGCATGGGTGATAGATCGCAATGGACAGTAGTAAATATTTTTCTAAAGCTGAATTGCAATGCAAATGCGGTTGCGAACAAGCGCCAATGGATTCTCAGTTTTTAATGATGCTCGATGAGTTGCGCGAAAAATTAAACAAACCACTACGTGTCTCGTCTGGTTTTCGGTGTCCATCACATAATAATAAGGTATCAGGGACAGGCGAAACAGGCCCGCACACTACTGGTATGGCCATCGACCTAGCTGTTGACCGTACATTTGCTCATGAAGTGCTAAAAATTGCAATGTCAATGGGCTTTACAGGGATTGGCGTAAAGCAGAAAGGCGGTGGCCGCTTTCTACATTTGGACACAATTACTGAAGGTTTACGACCTACTATCTGGAGTTATTAATGTTTCAAGCATTTTTAGGGCCAATAGCTAGCCTGGCATCTACTTTCATGGAAGGCCGGAACGAAAAAATTAAAGCCAATACTCGCGTAAAGGTTGCGACGGCAGAAGCCGAAGCTAAAGTGATGGAAAAACGCGCTACTGGTGAAATCGAATGGGATGTTGAGCAAGCAAAAGCCAGCGCAGGGAGCTGGAAGGATGAATGGCTAACGGTTGTGTTTACCTTGCCAATTATTTTATTGCTGTTTGGCCAGGAAGAACGAGTCAGCAATTTTTTTGAGGCGTTAGATAAAGCGCCAGATTGGTATCAATATTTGTTAGGAACGATTGTTGCGGCAAGTTTTGGGTTTAAGGGTGCTGCTCGGTTTATGGGCAAAAAGAAATAATGCCTGTTCAGAAAGTGCGCGGCGGTTATCGCTGGGGTAATTCTGGCAAGGTCTACAAGACTAAGGCTCAAGCAGAGCGTCAAGGCCGAGCTATTTACGCTAAAGGCTACAAGAAAAACAAGAAATGAAATACCCACGACGAGTCCAAGTACAAGGTCAACGTGTCCTGGTAAAGAATCCGCAGGAAGAAAGGGAGCTGTTAGAGCGCAGTAAATCGCAAACTAGCGATGAAGCTAAGTTAGCTAATGCGCTAGGTGATGAGAATCTAGGTTTATTAATTACTCGCAAAACCAAACGTATTGATAACCGATTGGCTGGCCCCAGCAAAATGCGTGCTGATGCTTGGCAAAAGAAGTTATTAGATGACGATGAGTTATTTTTATTACTGTAGGAGATAAGGGTGGCTAAGCCAGGTTTATATTCAAATATCCACGCGAAACGCGAAAGAATTAAAAAAGGTTCTGGCGAAACAATGAGGAAGCCTGGCACAAAAGGCGCTCCAACAGCCAAATCGTTTAAAAAAGCATCTGCCACAGTAAAAAGAAAAAGAAGGAAATAATCATGTCATATGGAAAAGGGACGTACGGCAAGGTTAAAAAACGTTTGCCAGTAAAGTCTAAACCGAAACCAATGGGTCGCAAAACAACAAAAGCAAAAACTAGAAAAAAATAATGGCTTTAACAATACGACAGAAAAATGCTTTAGCACGCCATAAAGAACATCATACTGCTAAACATATGGCCGAAATGCGTAAAGCCATGCGTAAGGGAAAGACCTTTACTGAGTCCCATAAAATTGCGATGAAAAAAGTAGGCAAGTAATGGCTGAGTATCGAGGCCGGACGGTTACGTTAAACAAGCCAAGAAGATTGCGCCAAGGCGACGTCAGTTACGGCAGAAAGAAAAGCGAAGTATTTGTTCAGGAAGGCGGGAAGGTACGTCGGGTAACATTTGGTGATCCTAATATGAGGATTAAGAAAGACCAACCTGGACGCAGAAGTAATTTTAGAGCTAGGCATAACTGCGCAACACCTGGGCCAAAGACTAAGGCTAGGTATTGGAGCTGTAAAGCCTGGTGATGTTCCACGTGGATCGTTAGCGAGAGTTAATAGGTCTACAATCTATCGTGGTGAGAGCCAATATGAATAAAATCAAAGACTTAGCGTTATGAAAGTAGACGCTATAAAAGAGATTGAAGTCGAGCAGTTAATACCGTATTCCAATAACGCCAGGACACACTCTGACGATCAGGTTGCGCAGATAGCGGCAAGCATTAAAGAGTTTGGTTTTACTAATCCAGTGTTAGTAGATGGGGATAACGGAATCATTGCTGGTCATGGTCGAGTACAAGCGGCGCGCTTGCTCAATATGGCAACTGTTCCCGTTATAGTTTTAGATTATTTAACAAAATTACAGCAACGCGCTTTAGTAATAGCGGATAATAAATTAGCTTTAAATGCGCAATGGGATTATAAATTATTAAATTTTGAGCTTTCTGAATTAGAAAATAATAACTTCGATTTATCGTTAACTGGTTTTGACATTAATGAAATTCCAGATCTTTTCGACAGCCCAGAAATAAATCCAACAAGTAGCGCTAAAGAAATTGATGTTGAACAATATCATTTAAACGCAAAATGCCCAAAATGTGGCTTTGAGTTTGATCATGAAACCTGATTGCGCTTGGATGCTTTCAGATTTAGATGGTGTTCCACAAAACGGAATAAAAGTCATGTCTACTTTTTCGTGTGGTGGTGGCTCAAGTATGGGTTATAAACGCGCTGGATGTACGATTGTTGCAGCTAATGATATTGATGCGGAAATGGCTTGGCATTACAAGCGAAATTTAAAGCCATCACAATATTTTTTGTGTGCTATTGACGAGTTAATAACAGCAGATTTGCCTCCAGAATTGTTTGAGCTGGATATTTTAGACGGATCACCGCCATGTAGCACGTTTAGTATGTCAGGAAGTCGGGAGCAAGCATGGGGAAAAAATAAATACTTCCGAGAAGGTCAAGCAAAGCAGGTCCTTAGTGATCTATTTTTTGATTATTTAGATTTAGTTGATCGATTACAACCTAAAGTTGCTATTGCCGAAAACGTCAAAGGAATGATTATCGGAAACGCCAAAGGTTATACAAAAATGATCATGGCTAGATTTAAAGAAATTGGATATAGACCTCAATTATTTTTATTAAACGCAGCTGATTGTGGCGTTCCACAACGTAGGTTGCGAGTGTTTTTTTGCGCAATAAGAAACGATATTGACGTTCCTTTTTTACAGTTAGCGCCACAAAGTCGGTGGATTAGCGCTATTGAAGCTACAAAAGATCTACAAAATTTGTCGGAATTAGAACAAAAAGAAACACAATTTACAGCTAATTTTGACAAAACATGGTGGCCAAAAACCAAACCTGGCGAAAGTTATTGCCACGCAGTGAGACGTGCTGGCTTTAAAGACAAATTGTGGAATGATCAAAAATTAAGCGGTAGATTACCAGCTTGTACAATTACAGCTAGTGACGTTTTTAAGCATTGGTCAATGCCCAGGTGCTTTACATTTCGTGAATGGAAGCGCTTTGCTTCATTTCCAGATGACTATCAAGCGAAATCAGATAAAATTGGCAAATACCTGATCGGCATGAGCGTTCCACCTAAAATGACTGAAGTTGTTGCTCGTTCTGTTATAGAACAATGGCTTCAACCCATTGCCAAACAAGATTCTTTATGTCTTGAGGCGGCGAATCATGGTTAATAAAGTATTTGATCCAACCGATGAACAACGCAAAAGCGTTGAAGCGATGGCTGGCTACGGCATCCCTGTTGAGGACATGGCTAAAATGGTCATTAATCCCAATACAGGCGAAGCGGTATGTAAGGCCACGATGTATAACAAGTTTAAGAACGAGCTATCGGTCGGCATGACAAAAGCTAACGCAAAAATAGCCGAATCGCTGTACCGACAAGCCACCGGCGGCAATACAACAGCCGCTATATGGTGGTCTAAAGCACGTATGGGCTGGAAAGAAACGCAAAAGCAAGAAGTGGACGGCGGCATTACGGTTAAATGGTTAGATGGCAATAGTTGAGATCCCTTACAGCCCCAGACCATTACAACGCGAAGCCCACAACAACCCAGCACGTTTTAAATTATTAGTTTGCCATCGACGCTTTGGCAAAACCGTATTCGCGGTGAATGAGCTGATTAAAGCAGCTTGCATTAGCACTAAAGAAAATCCAAGGTTTGCTTATATTGCGCCTTTGTACCGGCAGGCTAAGAGTGTTGCCTGGGATATGGTTAAAACATTCTCTCGACCTATCCCTGGCATCAAGTACAACGAAGCCGAGTTGAGGGCTGATTTCCCAAACGGTTCACGCATTAGCTTATACGGTGGTGATTCGCCGGATACGTTGCGAGGCATCTATCTCGATGATTGCGTGATGGATGAATACGCGCAGATGTCAGAGCGGTTATGGCCAGAAGTCATTAGGCCAGCATTAGCCGATAGGAAAGGTGGCGCCATCTTTATTGGTACGCCAATGGGACACAATGCTTTTTATGACATGTACCAGGATGTCAAAGACGATTCTGATTGGTACGTCAAACTGCATAAAGCCAGCGAAACTGGATATGTTGAGCAGGAAGAATTAGACGCTGCTAAAAAAGCAATGTCCGAAGAACAATATCGACAAGAGTTTGAGTGTTCCTGGCAGGCAGCGGTCATGGGTTCCTACTATGGTCGATTGCTTGAGGAAGCAGAGACAGAAAGCCGTATAGGCAAAGTGGCCCACGATACCGCGTTAGAAGTTGAAACCTGGTGGGACTTAGGTATTGGCGACAGTACAGCTATTTGGTTTGCTCAACGTGTTGGGACTGAAGTACGGCTAATTGATTACTACGAAAACTCAGGCGAGCCGCTAAGCCATTACACGCAATTACTTGATGAGAAGCGACAAGGCGGCTATCAGTATTCGCACCATGTATTTCCGCATGATGTTAAAGCCAGGTCGTTAGATACAGGTAAAACACGAGTCCAAACATTGCAGACGTTAGGCATAGAGCCGCACGTGATGGCGGCAGATAGAGTTGAGGATGGCATCGAGGCAGTACGCCGAATGTTAAAGAATTGCTGGTTTGATGAGTTGCGGTGTAAGCGCGGTTTAGATGCGTTACGCCAGTATCGAGCCGAGTACGACGACAAGAACAGGACATTCAGATTAAAACCGAAGCACGATTGGGCGTCTCACGCCGCTGATTCGTTTCGCTATGGTGCGATGTTTAAAGCACCGAATATTAGTTGGCAGCCGTTAGAGTACGGCGAACAAGGAATAGTTTAATGGCTAAAGCACAACCAGTAACCGACGACCAAATAGCAGCGATATGTCGATCAGAGATGGACAACGCGGCAGGGCGCGATGGTGGTGATATATCAAACGAGCGTGCAGAAGCGCTAGATTACTATTACGGCGAGCCTTACGGAAACGAGGTCGAAGGTCGTTCTAGTGTTGTAACACGCGAAGTAATGGAAACGGTCGAATGGATGTTGCCGTCTCTGGTCCGCATATTCACTGATGTGGATAACATGGTGCAGTTTGATCCGGTCAACGGCGACGACATTGAGCAGGCTAAGATTGAGACCGAGGTGGTCAATCACGTTTTCTGGAAACAGAATCGCGGATTCTACAACACCTATACCATGCTTAAAGATGCCTTACTGTCTAAGACCGGCATATTAAAAATATATTGGGATGATACGCCGGAAGAAACAAAAGAAAGTTATACCGGCTTAGATGAAATTCAGTTTGGCCAATTAATGATGGATCCAAACGTCGAGCGGGAGCTGCTAGAGATTGAGGAAACTGAGCCTGGCGTGCTTGATTGTACTTTTAAAGAAACCATCTCAAAAGGCCGGATACGTATAGAGCCTGTACCGCCGGAAGAGTTTGGTATAGCGCGTTATGCTAGAAGTCCGTACGCTGAGGACACTAACTTCTGCTACCACAGAACGCAAAAATCATTCACTGAATTAGTGCAGATGGGTTATGACATTGACACCATCCGCAGTCTGCCGTTTGACGACGACGTATTGACGCCGGAAGAGTTAGCCAGGCGCAATGATACCGATGAACAAATGCCGTTCGACTACTCAGAAACCGAGTCGATGCGGATGTACTGGATCAGTGAGTGCTACGTTGATGTGGATAGGGACGGCGATGGCATCGCAGAATTATTAAAAGTTTGCATGGCTGGTGGCAATTACAGCGCGTCATCTAGCCAATTGTTAAGTATTGAACCAGTTGATTTTGTGCCGTTTGCTTGCGTTAGCCCTATCCTGATGCCGCACAAGTTTTTTGGTCTGTCGATTGCAGACCTGACAATGGACTTGCAGTTAATCAAATCAACATTGACTCGCTCGATGCTCGATAACACCTATCTAGCAAACAACAGCCGAACGGCAGTTAATGATCAACACGTCAACCTTGATGACTTGCTGACCTCGCGCCCTGGGGGCGTGGTGCGGTTTAAAGGCGATGGCGGTGCAAGCAGTTACATCACGCCAATGCCACACAATAGCCTGCCTCCAGAAGCCTATAACATGGTTAATTACCTGGATGAAGTGCGTAAACAACGTACAGGCGTAGGCAATGAGGTGGCTGGCTTAGATAAGAACAGTTTAGCCAATGTGAATACAGGCGTTGCGGCCCTAGCGTATGACTCAGCACGCATGAAAATCGAACTGATTGCACGCATTGTTGCTGAAGTTGGATTTAGAACAGTCTTTAAACTTATCCATAAATTATTAATGACGCACCAGGATAAAGAAATGGTGGTCAATGTATCGGGCCAGTTTGGTACGTTTAATCCTGCGCAATGGCGTGAGCGGGTCAATACCACGATTACGGTGGGGGTTGGTACGGTATCACGCGAAAGACGCATGGTAGCGCTTGACTCAATCATGGCGAAACAGATGGAGCAAGTACAGGCCGGTGGATTAGGTTCCATCGTACAGCCTTATCAGCTGTATCAATCGTTAGCCGATATGACCGATGCGTTTGGCTTAGAGCCAAGTGCTTATTTCACAGATCCTAGAACTATCCCACCTGCACCGCCGCAACCCGATATGCAGGCCGAGTTGGCTAAGACGCACGCACAAGCGTTAATGATGGAAGCGCAAAGCAAGCTCGACGCGAACCAGGTCAAAATGCAACAAATGCAGATGGAGCAGCAATTAAAGATGCGCCAGCAAGAGTTGACCATGCAAGAAACGCAGTTAAAAGCCGACATTGAGCGGATGAAAGCGCAATTAACACAGTTTAAGAACTCGAACGATTCGGACGCCAAGATCGCAAGTTTAGAGCTCCAAATGGAAAAACAAGACACCGAGCAAGCCCTAGCGCGTTTGAACTTAGAGTTAGATGCGGTGCAGTCCGAGCGCAGCAGTGAGGTAGCGCAATACAAGGCGCAGTTAGACAACATCACTAAGCTAGTGACCTCGGAAGCTAAAGTGGAATCGCCGGTCGATTTATCTGAAATGCGGGAGCTGATTGGTAGTTTGTTAGCGCAGAATCAAGAGATAGCCGAGCGGATTGACGCTATTTCTCAAAGCTCATCATCGCCTAAAACCATTGTGCGGGATGAACAAGGGCTGATTATACAGGTTGGCGACCAACCTATTATTCGTGATGAGTCTGGCCAGGTAACGCAAATTGGATAAAAACAATTTAATCAAAGAGCGTGAGCGTGCGCACCAAGCGCAAATTTTAATGAGCAATCCGTTGTTCATCGAAACTAAAGAAATGATTACTAACAATTTACTAGAAGCCTGGCAAACCACCAGCATGAATCAAAGTGAGGAAAGAGAAAAGATATACCAAATGCTAGTCGCATCGCGTTCAGTGTTTAGCCACATTGAAAGCGTATTGACGACCGGCAAAATGGCACAAATGGAACTTGAAAAAACACGCTGAGAGGCGATAAGGAGTACATCATGGCTGAGAGGCAACCAAGTATTGAAGAACGTATTAGCGCTAGTTTATCGCCAGAGCCGGTAGCAGAAGCACCAGCTGAGGCAGCGCCGGTAGAGACAGCGCCACAACTAGAGGCGGTTGAGACAGAACAACCAGCAGAACAAGCCGAGCAACCAGAACAAGCGGAGCAAACCGAAGAACTGCCACAAGCAAGTGATGAAACGGCAGAGGCGGTTGAGGAAGAAGCGTTAGAAGTCAGCTCAATTAGCGACTTGGCTGAACATTTAGGCGTAGAAACAGCTGATTTATACAATGTCTCGATTCCAATAACCGACGCTAATGGCGAGCGCAAGGAAGTTAGCTTAGGCGAATGGAAGGACACGTTCCAGAACAACGAGCGTGCGCAACGGTTAGCGCAAGAAAGCGAAGCGTTAAAAGCTGAGTTACAGTCGCAACAACAACAAGCGGCCGAGGCAATGGAAAGGCAAGCGCAAGAAGGCGCGATGTTTTTAAACCAGGTCCAGCAAACATTACAGGCTGAATTTCAGTCTGTCGATTGGGACAGTTTGCGTATCAACAATCCGACCGAATGGACGGCTAAACGACAAGAATTTCAAGAGCGCAATGGCAAACTACAAGCCATGCGACAACAAGCCGCTCAAGCATACGAGCAAAGCAAAGCGGCTATTAGTGAACAGCATCAAAAAGAATTAGGCCAAGTTTTAGAGCGAGAGGATCGCGCTTTAACGACAGCCATACCATCGTGGAAAAATAACGAAACACGCCAAGCCGAGCAGGCCGAGCTAGTCAATTATTTACTCGATCAAGGTTACAGCCAGCAAGACGTAGACAGTTCCTACGATCACCGCACTATTGTGTTAGCGCACAAAGCGATGATGTACGACAAGTCTATGCGAAAGACGGATGTGGCCAAAAAGAAAGTGCTTAAGTTAGGTTCTAAGGTTTTAACGCCAGGCGCCAAACGTTCAAAAGCACAACAAGCGGTCACCGCAGAAAGCGCGTTAAGAAAGAGTTTGCGTAAATCAGGCTCAACCGAAGATGCGGCGGCGTTGATCAAACATCGACTAAGTAAATAGAGGAGTCAACCTAATGGCTACACCAGCGGGTACTTTTACAACTTTCCTCGCAGTAGGCGAGAGAGAGGACTTATCGGACATTATTTACGACATATCGCCTATGGATACGCCGTTTTTGTCCAATGCAAAACGCGGTAGTGCGACAGCAACTTTTCATGAGTGGCAAACAGACTCATTAACGGCTGCTGCGCTTAACGCACAAATAGAAGGTGACGACGCAACCACTAATACAGCGGTAGCGACTAATCGTCTAGGTAATTACACGCAGATCAGCACTAAAGTGCCTCGTGTTACTGGAACATTGCAAAGTGTTTCAACGGCGGGTCGAGCTGATGAAATGAGCTATCAGATCTCAAAATCTGGACGCGAGCTAAAACGCGATATGGAGACAGCTTTAACTGGCCTTCAGATCGGTACAGCAGGTGGCGCAACTACTGCCAGACAACTAGCAGGTATCGGCTCATGGCTATCAACTAACCAGGCGCAGTCAGGTGCGACTACTACTACACCTGCGACAACTTCTGGTGCTCCGGCAACTGCTCCGACCCCAGGAACAGCAGCAGCTTTTACCGAAGCACAGTTAAAAGCATGTCTAGCGTCTGTCTGGGACTCAGGCGGTAATCCTGGTGTTGTTATGTGCGGAAGCGCAAACAAGCAGCTAGCCTCAGCGTTTGCAGGTATCGGAACTCAATTCCGAGATGTGCAGCCTAATGGCCCAGTGGCGCCAGGTTCAATCGTCGGTGCGGCTGACATTTACATTTCAGACTTTGGGCAGTTACAAATTGTAGCTAACCGATTCATGTCTGCGGTGAATGTTTATGCGCTTGATATGGACTACTGGAGTGTTGATTATCTCCGACCTATCCAAACTGAAGCACTAAGTAAAACTGGTGACTCAGACAGGTCTATGATTATTTCCGAGTATACGCTTTCTTCATTGAACGAGGCGGCGTCTGGAAAGATCTACACGACTACATAAACCCTGCGTTTCACTACGCAATAGCGTTGCAACTCCATTTGTAGCGCGTCCCCTGATGGGGGCTGAAAGGCCCCCATTATTTATTCTACGAGGTAAATTATGAAAGCGGACTCTAAAAAAGATTCATTAAAGAACTTTAAGAAAAGCGGCAAGCAAGACATGAAAAATACTGGAAACTTTAAAAAAACCATGTCTCAAATGGGCAAGCATGCGACATTTGGCAACAAGTCTAAGACTCACGCATGAAACGATTACTTGATTACGATGCTGATACTGGCATTCAGACCTGGCACGATTACGACCACCACACTAAAGAAACCGTTATAGCGGAAGTGCAAGACGTGGCGCCAGTACTCGAAGCTAATAAAGTTGCTAGGAATCAGGGCAATGGTGGTGCTAAAGGGCTAAATGAAGTGGCCCAGCGTGGTATTAAAAACAACTGGTGGCACGCGGCGAGCGTTCCTAATTCCGTGATTTTAAAATGGAAGAAAGAGCTAGGCGTTGATATATACAATAAAGATCACTTGCCTGCCGTTAAAAAGTTATTAAACGATCGTGATTGGGCGTATTTGAGGACAGGTACAGGGCGTGTCTGAGTTGTTGGCTGATTGCGATAAAGCAATTGAATACGGCGATTTAGATTTTGCAGGTCATGGGTTATTAAAGGTTCTTTCTCAAGATCCAACTAATCACGAAGCCTGGACAACATTAGCGCGTTTTTTAATCGATGCTGGTAAAGCGCCTTATGCGTACCCGATAGCGGTGGCGGCGGTAAGCGAAAGCAAGACGTGGCGTAATTTGTTGTTGCTTGGTTCTGTCCAAGCGGTATTACAAGAAGCCAGTGAAGCGTGTAAAACCTTACACCAGGCGCTTGATTTAATGCCTGAGAACGAGCCCGATAGCAATAAAGCCATTGTGTATCGACAATTAGCCAGTGCGTATGTTCAGGGCTATAACTTTAAAAAGACCAAGCATTACGCCAATTTATCGCTAGAGTTAGAAGATCACCACCAACCTAAAACCTCACTGGCGTTTGCTGCATTGCACGAACGTGATTGGGAGACAGGATGGAAGTTATACAGATCACAATTAGGCACAACCACGCAACGCGAGTTGCAAGATTATGGCCTGCCTGAATGGAAAGGCGAGAAAGACGCTAGCGTTTTAGTGTACGGCGAGCAAGGGTTAGGCGATCAAATAGCCTATATGTCAGCGTGTCCGTTTACGCCATCTCAGATTGTTTGCAACCCAAAACTAGAAACGCTGTTCAGTTTATCGTTTCCGTTTTCTGATGTGCATGGAGCGCAGTTTAGCGACTTTAAAGGGCGTGTTAAAGCAACGCATCAAATATCAATGGCGAGCTTCATGCCTTATGCGGAAATGAAGCCACGAGGCAAATTTTTAAAACCTCGCAGACAAAAAGAGATTCAATGGGCTGGGTTGTTATCCGCGCAAGGACACAACAAACCAAAGATCGGCATCGCCTGGACAGGTGGCGCGATTAAGTCAGATGGTTGGAAAAACAGAAACCTTGCGCTGCATGACTTAAAACCAATACTAAAACTCGATGCGACGTTTGTTAGCTTGGAATACAAAGACCGCACCGAAGAAATAAACCAGTTTAAAAAAGAAACCGGCATTACGATCCACGATTGGCCCTGGGGTTCCATGTCAAATAATTACGACGACCAGGCGGCATTAGTTAATTGTTTGGATATGGTAGTATCAGTACCGACAACGATTTACCACTTAGCCGGAGCGTTAGGCAAGCCAGCAATGGTATTAGTCCACGACCAACCGCATTTTCACGAAGGCATTGCGGGCGATTGTCCGTGGTGGGAGTCGGTAAGATTTTACCGCAGGCCAGAATTAGGCACCGAAAACGCTGTTTTAGCGGTTCGAGACTCAATTATTAACAGTTTACGCGATACGCGCACTGGCGAGGTTAAAGTCGGATGAATTTTTACGGATTATTAAATCAGCCTGATCCATTATTTCCAGATAATTCATCTGTAAGTACAAATTTAATTAATGATTTTTTTGTACCTCCAACGCCTAATCCATATATGTTTAATCAGAAATCTAAGTTATCTACGAATCGCGCTAACAACACAAGGATCACTGGAAGTAAAAAATCACAGCGAGGTTTTTTAGGGCCAATACCTAATTTTGTTGATAACTCCATTATGACTGAATTAAGCACTAATAATGATGAGGTATTAGGCGGTCAACCGTATCCATTAATCGTTCCAACGCTAACAGCCGAAGAAATAAAAATACTGCAAAACATGGCAGTAAAAGGCAACGCTAGAAACGTACCTAAATCGATTAGAGCCAAAGCGGAGCGACACGCAATAGAACGAGCGGCGTTAAATTTACCGCTTTTTTATGAGGATGAGGTGGACGGCCGTTTTCAATTAGACGGTTTGTTGTCGCGACGATGAGAGTTTATATAGGCATAGATCCAAGACAGCCGGTCGCCTTTAACGTGTTGCAATGGTCAATCACTAGGCGCACCAGCAGACCACTGGCCATCGTGCCGTTGGTTCTGCCGACATTACCTATTACACGAACAGGTTTAACTGATTTTACTTATTCGCGTTACTTAGTTCCTGCGTTATCGGGTTTTCAAGGTATTAGTGTGTTCTTAGACGCTGACATGTTGTTACAGGCTGATATTAACGAGCTAGAAACATTGATTAATCCAGATGATGCGGTATCGGTAGTCAAAAGCGCGAATCGATTTGAATGGCCGTCGATGATGGTGTTTAACAATGAGAAGTGCAAAACATTAACGGCTGATTACATTAACGACGAAAACAATCATCCCAGTGATTTTAGCTGGGCAGGATCGGTTGGCGAGTTGCCTGGCGAATGGAATTTTACCGTAGGTTACGACAAACCTATTGAGCAGCCTAAATTAATTCATTACACCGCTGGAATACCGCATTTCCCTGAGACTAAAGATTGCGATTACGCCGAAGCCTGGACTAAAGAGTTTGATTCGATGGTGGGTAATTGCAGTTGGTTGGAATTGATGGGCGACTCGGTGCACGCCGAGCTGGTCTTAAATAACATAACGGAGAGACGAAAAGCATGGCAATCTCGACATACAGTGAATTAAAAACAGCCATTGCTGATTGGACTGCGCGAGACGATTTGACTAGTTACATTGATAATTTTATCGATCTTGCTGAAACCTATTTAAAACGTGCGCCATCATTGCCGCGTTTGCCGGAGATTGGTGGCGTTCGAGGTAACATCACGCGATTGTCAGGCTCGCTTTCGACTTCAGCTAATACGCTTGATTTACCGGCTGATTATTTGGACTCGTACCGACTTACATTAACCTCAAGTGGGGTGACCGGTGTAATACGTTACGTCGATCCAACGCAATTGAGCATTTATCAACGTGATGCGGCTGGTTTGCCGAGGTGGTACACCATATCGGACAAAATAGAATTTGATTGCACGCCGGACTCAACTTATACCTACGAGCTAAGTTATTTTCCGAGCGTAACGGGTTTAAGCGCGTCTAATACAACAAACTGGATATTAACGGACTATCCTGATGTGTACTTAGCCGCGTGTCTTTTTCATGCGTTTCGTTTTACTCAAGACGACGCAACCTCAAAAGATTGGCTAGATCAATACAAGGTGGCTGCCTGGTCCGCATCTGAGACGTATCGGCAAGGGCGGGTCAATCAAGGGCCAATTAGCGTAAAAACGGATTCAATTAATCCATGATAAAACCAACGACTTTAAAATTTGGCGAGTGGTTGCCCGATCAAGCTGCTTTGTCTTCTCCAGGCGTGACGGAAGCGCAGAACATACAGCCACATGGCACAGGCTTTCGCAGTTGGGGTTCACTTGCCGTTGATTCAACAGCGTTAAGCGATAAAGCCAGGGGCGCAGTTGCAATGATTGATGGCGACGCTAATGTGCGCATGTTTGCCGGTGATGCGACAAAGTTATACCGATATGATGGTGGAACTTACACCGATAAATCAAAGTCAGGCGGTTATAACAATGACACGCTTGATAATTGGAATTTTTTAAAGTTTGGCACGCAAGTAATTGCAACTAATTACGCAGATAATATACAGATAGGCCCGATTGACGGCTCATCTGATTTTGCCGATCTCGGTGGAAGTCCCCCAAAGGCTCGTTTTATCACAGGCGTGCGTTCTTTTGTGGTAATCGGTGATATTTTAAGTGGTTCCACCGAGTACCCTACAAGAGTGCAATGGTCAGGCCAAAATAACGAAACGAGTTGGGGGACTGTCCCTTCTACACAAGCTGATTTCCAAGATCTAGTCGGTAACGGCGGCAAAATAATGGCGATTACTGGCGGTGATATTGGCGTGATATTTCAAGAGCGCTCGATATGGGAGATGCGCTACGAGGGGCCGCCTTTAGTTTGGTCGTTTAATGAGGTTTCGGTCGGGATTGGCACGCCTTCTGAGGGTTCTGTGGTGCGTTACGGAAACAGTGTTTTCTTTTTATCAGAATCCGGCTTTCAGCGGTACGACATAGGAAAAGGCACAACACCAATTGGCGACCAAAAGGTTGATCGCTGGTTCTTAGACCGCGTTAATAAAGAAAGTTATTACACCATTTCATCTGCAATCGATCCCGCAAACTCCAAAGTAGTCTGGTCGTATGCTAACGGCGCATCGGGTAATGATGAACTGTTAATTTACGATTGGAAATCAGGGCGCTGGGGTTATGCGGTAATCGACACAGAAATTATATTTGATGGCTTGTCGCCAGGTTACACGATGGACTCGTTAGATACGGTGGGTGGTAACACTTATACGCTCGATAGTTTGCCAGCATCACTTGATTCTGACTTATGGAAAGGCGGTGCAGCTGGTTTATATGGCTTTAATACCAGCCATAGATCAGGCGATTTCACCGGAACAGCTTTAACAGCACGCTTAGAAAGTGAGGAAGTGGGAAGCGAAAACACCAATATTTTAACGTGCAACAACGTATTGCCGTTAGTTGAGGGCTCAACCGCTATTAATACCGTTTATGTGGCCACTAGAGCCAATCAAAACTCAGACATTACTTACTCGTCGGGTGTGACGGTTAATAGCGCCACAGGGCAACACAATTTGAGAAAGAGTGCGCGTTATATGCGATTTCGAGTTGATATTGCCGGTGGTTTTGATCATGCGCTTGGTGTTCGAGCCAATATAGCAGCGAAAGGACTTAGATAAATGTTAGCAGCAAATAGTTTTTTTGGTTTGTTAGGCCGCACAGGCCGTGACTTGCCAGGCAACATTGAGCCTACCGAAGAAAATTTAAAAGCGTATGAGCAAGGCGTTGATGTGCGCAACAAATTAGCGAGTATGTCGCTTGAGGACGCTAAAAACGACGACTCAACAGCTAGCAGTATAATATTTCATCCTGACTACGTGCCAGATAGCCGCGAAGTGCAAAATCAAAAACAATCATTACGTTCTGCTGGATTTTCTGATACGGCGCTGTGGAACTTGCCCGACAACGTAGAAGCGGCGGCCTATTATGTTAAGCCTGGGCAATTTGACGCAAAAGAACTTCCATACAACATGGTTGGATTAGGTGCGACAAACTACGGCGTCGATTTAGATAACGTCACAGACCGATTTCAGAACATTTGGGAAACTTACGGGCAGTATGCCGAAGGAGTAAAACCCTGGTCAGAAAGCCCGATCCCTGAATCAGAAGCCAAAATGGGTGGTAATAAGTCTATCTGGAACGGGATGAAAGACTTTTTAGGGCCGCAAGGTAGTGGCTCGCGTGGTCGTTATGGCCCCGAAGCGGCGGCAGCTTATGAGAATTATTTAAAAACAGGTCAGATCAGTGATGCTTTGCCTGTTGGTTTTGCTTTTGACGCTTTTGATTACGGCGGCCGTTATACTGGAAACAAATTCCAGAATAAAAAAGGCTCAATATTTGATCGATTTGTAGCACCAGTTTTAACAGCTGGCGCAACAATTTTTAATCCGTACTTAGGAATGGCGACAGCCGCAGGTATTGGGGCGGCACAAGGGAAAAGCCCTGGGGAAATTGCGCTTAATGCAGGACAAGCGTTTGTAGGTGGTGGCGGCTTGAATCCCACTACTGCATTGCAACGCGGTGTAATAACAGCAGGAAACACAGCGGTTACTGGAGCAAGAACAGATTTTGATCCGTTATCAATGGGTTTAACAGCTGGAACGACATATTTAGGCAATGCGCCAGAAATACCAACAACAGCAACAGATTATTTAAACCCAACAGCTGATATACCAGATCCATTATTTCCTGATGGTTCTTCCGTCAGTACAAATTTAACTAATGATTCTTTTGTTCCTCCAACGTCTAATCCATTTAATTATGTTGGAACGAGTAGTGTGCCAGGCTTTTCATCAGTAATACCGCCGACTGTCGATATACCAGCCTCAACAACATCATTAAGCCCAACAGCACCAGGACAAGGTTTTGTAAGCCCTGATTACAGCTTGCCAATACCAACAGCCGAGGAAGGATTAACTAATAGTTTGTTTCCCGAAGGCGGTACGGCAGAGGCCACATTACAAAATAATATTAATCCAACGACTTTAGTTAATAACACATTTACTGCGCCAACAATTCCTGACCCAACAGTTGATTCATTATTTGGAGAAGGTCAGTTTAATGTTAATAATCCTTTTGTAGAACAGCCCGATTACAGCAAATTTATAGATCCTGCGTTTGAATCGCTCGACACACTGCCTAACGATTCTATTTTAGACAAAATAAAAGACAATCCATTTGAAGCGACTAGGCTTGCGTTAGGTTTAGCTGGAGAATTTTTGCCAGATGGAACTGCAACCGCAAGCGGCAATCCTTTCGACATGCCAAAAGCGCCAGCAGTAACAGGGCGCCAGCCAATAACGTATGAATTAGGCTACACGCCGATGCAATTTACACCAATTAACTATCGTTCTTTTTATAATCCTTTTATGGGAGCATGACATGGCCCTTGAATACGCCAATTATCGACCAAATTTAAACCCATTGAATATGGGCGCAACTAACATGAACACGTCAGGCATGATAACTACTAGCGCAAGCTCAACTCCTTATTCTGGCCAACGACCGTATTTAGATGAAAGTTTTGCAGAAGCACGCAGACTTTATGAAACTGGTGGCCCGAAAGGTTTTGGAAAATCGATGGTCCCAGATTTTAGTGCGCCAACCGAATCCGCATTGCAAAGCATACAAAATACAGCAATGGCAGGCAGCCCCAATATTGGCATAGGTCAAAACTTGTTAGGGCAAACATTGTCAGGCGATTTTTTAAACTCAAATCCTTACCTAGACCAAATGTATAACCAGGCAGCTGATAATGTCACGCGAAACTATCGTGAAGCGGTTGCGCCGTCTATCGGCGCTAATGCAGATGCGCAAGGTCGTTTTGGCTCAGGGTTATATCAAAACATGATGGCTAATTCGCAACGTGAGCTAGGCGATTCTTTAGGACGCCTTGCTACCAATGTTTATGGTCAGAATTACGCGACCGAAAGAGGTCGACAAGATGCGGCGATGGGCAAGATACCCGGTATGGCTAACCTTAATTACTTTGACGCAAACCAATTGTTAGGCGCTGGTCAAATACGCGATACACAAGCTGGAAACGTAATAAAAGACGAATACAACCAATATATGTTTGATCAAACTAGGCCAGGGCGCAATTTAACTAATTATCAAAATGCAATATCTGGAAATTTTGGTGGAACTAATGTTATGCAGCAGCCCGATTACTCAAATTCTACGGCTAGCAATATTGGCGCTGGGCTTGGTATAGTTGGCGGTTTGATGGATTTATACAGCAATTATAAAGCATTAGGTACGTAACAATGGCAGAAATTAAAGATTATTCAGTTACAGCTGATGACAATAACTCGGCAAGTCCAAATGGTATGCCTGAGAACATGGCCCCATCTGGCGTCAATAATAGCTGGCGTGAATCGTTTGCCAGAGTCAAGCGCTGGTATGAGGACATTAACGCGACTAAAAGCACAACAGGCAGCTCTAATGCTTATGTATTAGCGGCAGCTCGAACAGTAACCGCGTATGCCCAGGGCGATGCGTATATGTTTAGAGCCAATCACGCCAACACTGGTGCGGCAACTTTAAACATCGATTCGGTTGGTGCGGTGGAAATTGTTAATAACACGCAATCTGCATTAGCCGCTGGCCAAATACAGGCGGGCGGTATTTACCTGGTTGCTTATGATGCGACTAATAGTAAATTCCAGCTTGTAGGTGCGTCGGCAACTTCCGCTAGTGGCGATAATATATTTGTGTTTAACGCTAGCCCTTCGGTAACTTTAAGCAATAGCACCGCAGAAGATTCAGATGGTGGGCGCGAGAGCACTATTCAGTGGAAAGGCTTACAGTCAGGCTCGGAAGAATCCACGCTAGTAAAGATCATTGGTTCGCATGACGGTTCGAGTGACGACCAAAAAGGCAAGTTACAAATTTATACTAATGATGGAAGTGATGGCGACAGCCCGACTCTCCAGGTAACTATTGATAGTGCTGGATTATGTACTTTAGTCGGAGCGGCAAGCATTGGCGGCTCGCTAACAGTTGCAGGAGCTACTCAGCTTAATTCGACCGTAACAGTCGGAGCTGACGATCAAGGTTACGATGTGATTCTTTATGGCGATACGGCGTCTGCCAATGTCACCTGGGATACTTCAGTCGATGATTTAATTCTAAATGGCGCGGCTGGCTTAATTGTGCCAGATGGCCAATTAACATTAGGTTCTACGGCGGTAACGTCAACTGGAGCTGAGTTAAATTACAACGATACAGGGGCCGCTGTTGGAACAGTTGTGGCAAGTAAAACGGTCACAGTTGATGCTAATAAAGACGTTTCTAGTTTTAGAAACATCACGCTTACTGGCGAGTTAGACGCTGGCTCTTTAGACGTATCAGGAAACGCCGATATAGATGGTACGCTTGAAGCAGATGCAATTACTTTAAACGGCA
>Ga0222715_10000988_pt1 | contig 28037 bp, 27 predicted proteins | sample C33_9DmetaG_FD_165056 | JGI IMG/M metagenome (GOLD analysis project Ga0222715, IMG submission 165056) | Estuarine water microbial communities from San Francisco Bay, California, United States - C33_9D | ecosystem: Environmental > Aquatic > Marine > Unclassified | place: USA: California...
TGAGCTGCTACGGTTAAACCGCGCAAGTGTGCTTCGGTGATGAGCGCTTGCATTTCTTCTAACGAAAATTGCTGTGCGCCCACTTTTGTTCCTTTAGATAGTACACCACCAGTGGCACAGAATTTAATCACATCTGCGCCATATTTAATATTTTGACGTACCTTGGTACGCACTGCCCAAGGACCATCTGCCACACCTTCTGACTTTACGTCGTATTCGAACGGCAATAAGTTGTTATCACAATGCCCACCGGTTACTCCGATAGATGGTCCCGAAACATACATACGTGGACCGATAACATCACCTTCATTAATTGCATCGCGCAATGCAACATCAGCATAGCCTGGTGCGCCGACATTACGTACCGTGGTAAAGCCCGCCATAAGCGTTGATTGTGCGTTTTTGACACCTGTGATCGCGCTACGCGGAGTCGATACTTTTAAACGGCGATAACCATGTAAATTTGCATCGGAGGTTAAATGCACATGCATATCCATTAAACCAGGCAATAACGTATGGCCCGATAAATCTAGTATTTGCGCATTATTTGGAATCGTGTGTGAGCCTTGTTTGCCAACGTACTGGATTATGTTGTTTTCGACAATCACTAAGGGGGAGGTTAAGACAGTATTGTTGTCTACATCGACTAATGAATCGGCTGTGATCACTAATGTATCAGATACCACATGCGAGCTAGCAAACAGGGCTAGTAACAAAGTGCATACTTTAGTTTTGAGTAATTTGCGGGGTAACACGGGCTTAGCCGTATTAATGGAAAAAAATCGCTGCATCATGATAGTCTCTTAGTTGATCGTAATGATATAAAATAAAGCCCTAGGATAAATAGCATCCACAAACTAGCTAAAGCTAGTGGAATAATATCACCATATTGACGGTATAACGTTGTATTAGAGGGTGTCATAACAGTATCAACTAAAACACCTTCAGTAAATTGGGGTAAGCGAGATTGGATCTGGCCGTGATGGTCAATTATTCCTGTAATGCCGTTATTGGTGGCGCGGATTACCGGTAAACCAAATTCCAACGCGCGCATTTGTGCGATCTGCATATGTTGGTGTGGCCCATGCGAATCACCAAACCATGCATCATTAGAAACGGTAATAATGGCATTAGATTCAGGGGTAATATTGGCGCGTATTTGGCGTGGGAATACAATTTCGAAACAAATAGCAGGGACAAACCACACCCCATTAGCTTGTAAGTTTTCTTGCACGTATGCACCACGAGTAAATGATGACATAGGTAAATCAAAAATGGGTGCTAAACCACGCAGCCAATTTTCAAATGGAATAAATTCACCGATAGGTAACAGATGATGCTTGGCAAAACGGTTGTTATGTCCATAGTAATATTGAGGCTGGTCAAGGTTGGTATTTTTTCGACCCAAGCTAATCAGTTGATTGAGGATCATGTCACGCCCAAAATCATAATTAACGATCCCAGTAATCAGAGCGGTATTGGAAGCGTAGGCTTGCGCATCTACCTCATGTAAAAATAGCTGGGCTTCAGATTCTAATTTAGGGACTGCAGCTTCAGGCCAAATCACGACATCATTTTGCCATAAGATTTCACTGAGCTGGAGATACTTATCCATAATGGGCTGGTCTAGCTCTGGCACCCAACGCATAGATTGTTCTATATTTCCTTGAACGACACCTACAGTGAAAGATTTATTTTGTGCATTGGTATTTTTGTTATTGTGCGTGAAATGAGGCATGAACCAGGCACTGTGTAAACTTAAAAGCATAGCACCGTATGCTGATAATTTGATGCTAGATGATTGCTGTTGAATCTTGTTGGAACGTATAAGTAAAATAAGATATGCAGCGCAACTGGCAAGAATAACCAAGATTGTAGTGATACCTGTTTCACCAATTACCGGTGCTAATTGACCGATTACCGTGTTAGTTTGTGAGTAGCCTAGTGATAACCACGGAAAGCCTGTGAATAATACTGAGCGTAAGCTTTCCATAGCGAACCATAGAGCTGGCGAGGCTGACAATGGTAACGCGTAGCCAAATTTTAATTGTAGTTTGTGTATTATTAAGCTAAAAAGCATGACAAACAACGCTAAATAGCTCACTAATAACCCCATTAAGAATAATGAGACAATTAAAGGCACGCCACCAAATTCAGCTATGCTTACATGTACCCAACTGATACCTGCACCAAACCAACCACAACCAAATAGAAAGCCAATGAGTTTAGGATGTTGAGTACGAGATATTAAGACAAGAAAAGCGGTTATACTAAAGAGGGGGATATAGGCATAATCATAAGGAGAAAATGCCAATGTCAGTGATAAGCCAAGGCACAACGTTAATACTGCTTGTGCCCAGACATTATCCAACCAACGCATACTTAAGGTCGTTCCTCTGGCAAGGTGACTTTTAGTTGTTGAATGCGTCGCTTATCTGAGTTGGTTACTTTAAACTCGATATCTTCAAGGGTGATTTTATCACCCGTTTCTGGCATGTGGCCAAAGCCTTTTAGCACGATGCCAGCAATCGTGTCGGCCTCGTCTTCACTAAATTTAGTCGCAAAAAACGTATTAAATTCACTTACCTGAGTGAGTGCTTTAACTGAATAAGTGAGCTTGTTAAGTGGTCTAATACCATCTGTCTCTTGATCGTCAGCGTCATGTTCATCTTCGATTTCACCAACAATCAGTTCTAAAATATCTTCGATAGTGACTAATCCAGATACGCCGCCATACTCATCTACGACAATGGCCATGTGATAGCGTTGTTGGCGAAAGTCTTTTAGTAGGACGTCTACTCGTTTTGATTCTGGGACGATGACAGCATCACGTAAAATGTCTTTAAGCACCAGTTCTGCTTCTTGGTTAAACACGTACGCTAACAAATCTTTAGCAAGCAAGATGCCCTCAATGTGGTCTTTGTCTTCACTGATAACAGGGAAACGGGAGTGAGCAGACTCTATTACTTGTGGAATAAGCTGTTCTGCTGTTGCGTTGACATCAATAGTGATCATTTGCGCGCGAGGGATCATAATATCCCGCACTTTCATTTTATTAACTTCGATAACACCCTCGATCATCTCGCGGGTTTGTGGATTAATTACGTCGTTAAGTTCAGCTTCATTTATGACGTCCACAAGTTCTTCGTGGTTTGTCGGTTCTGGACTAAAGGTGTCTTTGATTTTATCGATCCAACCTTTGGGTGCAGAACCGTTAGTAGAGTGGGGGTTATCGTCGCTCATTATGTATGTTTTTTCTCAATTAAATAATAAAAAATGGTTGTGTATAAGTGTAAATTAATCAACTTGATACGGATCGTCAATGCCTAATTTGTCTAATAGTGCAATTTCATGTGCTTCCATGACATTAGCATCTTGTTCTTCAATATGGTCAAACCCTAGTAAATGCAATACTCCATGCACGATAAGATGTTGATAATGAGCATGGATTGCTTTGTTTTGTGCTGATGCTTCTTGGCAGACCACAGCGTGGCAAATGACTAAATCGCCCAGTAATGGTGATTCAATAAAATCAGGGAGTTCGCTGGGAAAAGATAACACATTAGTCGGTTTATCTTTGGCACGATAAGCTAGATTTAAGCTTTGTGATTCTTCTGTGTCAACGAAGCGAACAGTCAGTTCGCCTTGCCCATCATTATGTGAAGTTAATACCTGCTCAACCGTTTGTAGGATGAGTTGATCGGTAATCGGCTGCTCATTAGCGTCTGCAATGTCATCTAACGCCCATTGAATATCAACATCGATGGAATGACTCATGATGGTTTAGATGCTGGGTTTGTTTGGGTTGCGTTAATTTGAGCAGCAGATAATGCGTCGGCTTTTTCACGCTCTTCTTGTTTGCGCAACGCCTTGGTTCTAGCTTGTTGGTCATCGTATTTTTCATATGCTTGAACAATGCGCGCAACAACAGGATGGCGAACCACATCTTGAGCATTAAAGAAGTTAAACGATATTTCTTCAACATCCGGTAACACCTCAATACTGTGACGTAAGCCTGAGCGTACTCCACGAGGTAAATCAATCTGTGTTATGTCACCAGTGATAACGGCTTTTGAGTTAAAGCCAATACGCGTTAGGAACATTTTCATCTGCTCGCTAGTCGTGTTTTGACTTTCATCTAATATGATAAACGCATCATTTAATGTGCGACCACGCATGTAAGCAAGTGGGGCAATTTCGATCACATTGCGTTCAATTAGTTTCTCGACCTTTTCAAATCCAAGCATTTCAAATAAGGCGTCATATAATGGACGTAGATACGGATCGACTTTTTGTGACAAATCGCCAGGTAAAAAACCCAACTTTTCGCCCGCTTCAACTGCTGGTCGAGTTAATAGAATACGACGTATTTCTTGGCGCTCTAAGGCATCAACGGCGCAGGCAACAGCTAAATAGGTTTTACCAGTTCCCGCAGGCCCAATACCAAATGTAATATCATGATTCATGATATTAGCGACATATTCGCCTTGGTTGGGATTTCGAGGCTTGACGACACCGCGTTTAGTTTTGATTTGTACTTGCTTACCATAAGGATGATCATCGTCGCGAGTTTGCTCCAAAACACGTTGAGTTTGGATAGCAAGATGAATATCCTCAGGGTCTATTTCCTTAATTACTCCGTGCATTGGAGCCGTTTCGACATAGAGTTGTTTCAGTAATTCAATCGCAACTTCGTTAATTACCGCATTACCGATGAATTTGAACGCATTGTTGCGATAGGTGATTTCAACCCCTAAGCGACGTTCAAGTTGTTTGATATTATTATCATACGGTCCACATAAGCTGGATAAGCGTTTGTTATCTTCTGGTACTAATAAAATTTCTCTAACGTCTAAATTACTCAAAAATGCCTCGATAGGTAATAAATTAACTAAACTTGCGCTGAAGGTGTAACAACATTTACGCCTAAGCTACTTGCTTGTTTTTGTAATATGCTTTGTGGTGAAACAGCAATACGCAGGCCCATTTCACTTTCACGGCGTAATACATCACCGCGTAACGAGTTACTAAACACATCAGTGATCATGACATCGATAAATTGGCCAATCATGTCCGGTGTGCCTTCAAAGTTAACAACACGGTTATTTTCAGTACGACCAGTTAACTCCATTGGATTTTTCTTGGATGGACCTTCGACTAAAATGCGTTGTTCAGTGTTGAGCATATTACGCGCAATGCGTAACGCACTTTGGTTGATACGGTCTTGTAAGATCCACAAACGTTGTTTCTTTTCTTCTTCGCTGACATCATCGGGTAAATCAGCTGCTGGTGTACCAGGACGCGCCGAGTAGATGAAACTAAAGCTCAAATCATAGTCAATATCATTAATCAATTTCATGGTGTCTGCAAAGTCTTGTTCAGACTCGCCAGGAAAACCAATAATAAAGTCAGATGACATCGATAAATTTGGGCGGATTTTGCGTAATGCACGAATTTTGGATTTGTATTCGATAGCCGTATGGCCCCGTTTCATTAGATTTAAAATCCGATCTGACCCACTTTGTACAGGTAAATGTAAATGATCAACTAGCTCTGGGATCGAGGCATAAGCTTCTACAATATCATCTGTAAATTCAACAGGATGAGAGGTGGTATAACGAATACGGTCAATCCCATCAATAGAAGCGATGAGTTCTAATAGTTCAGCAAAACGACAGACGCTGCCATCATAATGTGGGCCACGAAACGCATTAACGTTTTGTCCTAGCAAGTTCACTTCACGGACACCTTGTTCAGCAAGTTGTGCGATCTCTAATAATACATCATCAACTGGGCGTGAGACTTCTTCACCGCGGGTGTAAGGAACCACGCAGAAAGTACAATACTTAGAGCAACCTTCCATAATCGAAACAAACGCACTAGGACCATCGGCACGAGGCTCTGGCAAGCGGTCAAATTTTTCAATTTCAGGGAAGCTAACATCGACTACGCTTTTTGAGCCGCCTTTAATGTCTTTGATCATTTCAGGTAAGCGATGTAACGTTTGTGGACCAAAAATTATATCGACATAAGGAGCGCGTTGACGAATATGATCGCCTTCTTGTGACGCAACACAACCGCCGACACCAATAATTAATTCTGGTTTAGCTTGTTTGAGGTTTTTCCAACGGCCTAACTGGTGAAATACTTTTTCTTGCGCTTTTTCGCGAATAGAACAGGTGTTAAGTAAGATAACATCTGCTTCTTCGGGCTCTTGCGCAAGTGTATAACCATGCGTTGCATCTAACAAATCTGCCATCTTTTCCGAGTCATACTCGTTCATTTGGCAGCCCCAGGTTTTGATATATAATTTTTGGCTCATGATCGGACTTTGTGTCGTTTATTATTGTTGCATATTTTAGCCTGTAATTGCATGAATGACTAGTGTTGTGCGGACAGTCTTGCACCTTAGCATCTCCTCCATCATAATAACCCTATTGCTAATTCGTTTTAATCATCATTTACCTGCACTAAGGAACACCATGTCTCAAATGCAAACACAATATGTGGTCGTCGGCGGCGGCATGGTCGGTACTGCGATGGCGCTAGGTTTAGCGCGTTTAAGTAAAGATGTCATATTGATTGAAGCTTTTCCAGCGAAAGCATTTTCAGCTAAACAGCAACCAGATTTACGTATGTCAGCATTAGCCCAAGCGAGTGTGGAATTTTTAACCGATTTAGGTGCTTGGCAACATATCGAGACAATGCGTACCCGTCCGTATACAGGATTAGCCGTTTGGGAACACCCTCTTGCGCGCACTGAATTTCACGCTCCTGATATCGGTGCTGAGCGCTTGGGTGTGTTTGTTGAAAATCGCATTACCCAACTCGGCCTAGCTGATGCCTTGGCTGATAATAAACATTGTCGTGTAGTGAATGCCAAAGTAGTCAGTAGTGACGCGAAATCTGGTGTAGTGATTTGTGCTGATGGCACCCATATCAAAGCGCAAACGATTATTGCTGCCGATGGTGTTAAATCAGGCGTGCGCGAAGCCGCTGGGATCAAAACTCAAGGTTGGCAATATGGACAACAAGCATTAGGGATCACCATTCAAAACCATTATCCTGATAGCGCTAGTGCAGAGCGAGGGCAAAGTGTGACTTGGCAACAATTTACGCCATCGGGACCACTTGCATTTTTACCCATGCATGAAGATTTTGCATCACTCGTTTGGTATGACACGCCTGAGCAAATTAACAGATTATTAAAATTAGCAGAACAAACGGATAAAACCGAATTACACGCTGCTATCCGTAAGCAATTCCCCAATGATTTAGGTGAGTTTAGTGTATTAAATTGTGCTGCATTTCCATTAACTCGGATGCATGCAGTACGTTATGTCAAAGACAAAGTAATATTAATTGGCGATGCTGCTCATGCGATTAATCCGTTAGCCGGGCAGGGAGTCAATATTGGCTTTCAAGATGTGAAATGCTTATTAGAGGTTATTGACCGCGATGGTGATGTTGTTGCTGAATTTGAAAAAACACGCCAACGTGCCAATTTACAGATGATGACAACGATGGATGGGTTTTATGTCGCGTTTTCTAATCACAATCCTATCTTAAAAGCATTGCGCAATATTGGATTATTTACTGCTGATAAAGGTGGTAAACTCAAACATGCAGTCATGAAAAAAGCCATGGGGATCTAACCAATGACTATTATTTATATATTATTGATTTTGTTTTTGACATTGTTTGTGGTGACTAAGGTCATAGAAAATTCAAAGATGCGGATATCTGATGAGGACACGAGCAAAATTAGTCGCTGGATCTTACCCTTAGTTGGCGTGGCGTTAATAGTGCAGTTGATTATGTTCATGCTGAGATAAGTAGCTAGTTTCTACCCAGATAATTAAGCGGCTTAGCTTGTCTTGTCTTAATCATCTGGGCAAATTATAAAGCATACTTAATATTGGTTACCTATTTAACGTTATCCCAAATCCCTTGCTCAGTGTCACCTTGGATCTCACAATCACCAGTTTTATATGTGATTGTTTCTTTGCGTTCAAGCTTACCAATGTAATCTTTAGTGATAGACACAATTGTGGGTGTCATCATTACGATGGCAATCATATTAATGACCGTCATTAATCCTAATGCCATATCTGCGGCAGCCCAAACTTGTGGCATTGCAGCCATCGAGCCCCACAAGATCATTACTAAATAACCTGCGGTATAACAACCACGACCGATTTTGTTGTCGAGTTTAAACATGTGTAAGTTACTTTCGCCGTACGCATAATTAGCCACAACAGAAGTAAATGCAAAAAGTGAAATAGCCGCAGCTACAAAATCAGCACCACTATCACCTAAATGAAACTCCATCGCTGATTGTGTCAGTCTGATCCCTTCCATTTGTTCACCTGCACCACCACCTGCTAGAAGGATAATGAATGCCGTTGCCGTACACAAAATCATGGTATCAACAAATACACCTAGCATTTGCACATAACCTTGAGCAGCGGGGTGGTTTGGATTTGGTGTGGCGGCAGCTGCTGCATGAGGCACACTACCTGATCCTGCTTCATTAGAATACAAACCGCGTTGTACACCATTGGCAATTGCTGCACCAAATGTACCAGCTACCGCTTCTTGCAAGCCAAAGGCTTGCAACACGATATCACTGAGTACACCTGGTAATAAATCAATGTTAATTAGCATAATAGCTAAGGCTACTAAGACGTAACTGACACCCATAAAAGGGACAATCCATTGCGCAAAATTAGCAATTGCACGAAATCCACCGACAACAATAAGTGCAGCTAACACAATGATGACTAAACCTGAATACAAGGTATCGATGCCATAGGCATTATTTAATGCATCGGTAATGGTATTGGCTTGGACAGCTGAAAAAATAAAGCCGTATCCCAAAAACAAACACAATGAAAATACTACCGCCAACCAGCGTTTTTTCAGTCCTTGTTGGATATAATAAGCAGGGCCACCACGGTATTCACCATTGGCATCTTTTACCTTGTATAATTGTCCTAATACACTTTCAGCAAACCCCGTCGCCATGCCTAGAAAAGCGATAACCCACATCCAAAATATTGCACCAGCACCACCGAGCGATATTGCAACAGCAACACCTGCTAGGTTTCCTGTACCAACACGAGCGGATAGGGAAGTACACAAGGCTTGAAAAGAAGAGATACCGGCTTTATCAGAAGCCGTTGAATTGCGCATGATCCCAAACATGTGTGTGAAATGTTTGACTTGGATGAAGCCAAGCTTCCATGTGAAAAAAAGTCCACCAAGTAGCAGAATATAGATGAGAACTTGGCCACGTCCCCAAAGAACAGAATTTATTGCGTCGATGATATCAGTGATCATGGTAGGCTCTTTTTAAGATAAGTTAGTATGATGAAACTATTAGCTAGGACGATAGTGTATGATAAAACACCTACAAAACCTATTTTGAATAGGATAGTGGTTATTTTTTGATAAGGATATAATATTTCAAGGATGATATAAGAGAATGGCTGGGGTAGCAGGACTCGAACCTACGGATGACGGGATCAAAACCCGTTGCCTTACCAACTTGGCTATACCCCAGTAGAAAACTAATTCACTGGATGATATGTTTGGCAACATATCTACTTAACAATGATGTTAAGAACACACTATAATAGAGAGAATGGCTGGGGTAGCAGGACTCGAACCTACGGATGACGGGATCAAAACCCGTTGCCTTACCAGCTTGGCTATACCCCAACAATGGTGCGGAAGGAGAGACTTGAACTCTCACGCCGTGAAGCACTGGAACCTAAATCCAGCGTGTCTACCAATTCCACCACTCCCGCACGGAGTTTGCTCTCTATCTCATTTATTTCTACAAGAAAAATAAATGGTGGCTAAGGCGGGATTCGAACCTGCGACCCCATCATTATGAGTGATGTGCTCTAACCAACTGAGCTACTTAGCCACTTACTAAACGAACAATCTTGTCCGTTGAAGCGGGGCGTATTATGCGTATTGAGACAATGCGCGTCAACCCTTTTTTGTGTAAAAAAGGTATTTTTCATCTAACTTTGTTTCAAATGCCTGAAATACACACAATTATGAGGCGTTAAAGCCGTCAGTGACGTAAAAATACACAATAAAACTTTGATGTCACTTTGATATAACACAATATTTAGCGAGATTTGTTGGAGTAAAATAACGTCAGATGTATCATTTTATTTTTTCTTTACTATTACTAATATCGTTATCGGAGCTAAGTCTATGGATTGTTCAGTATTTATACGTCATACATCAATTATTACGTTATGCACCTTTGGGATGTTAACTGTCCAAGGTTGTACTGCAAAATTACACTCGCAAGAAACAAAGCAAGCGTTAGAAGCTGAAGCTCAATTAATTACACAGCGATTTGGAGGAACGTTAAAACCCAAACTTAAAGCTGCGATACAATCTGGTGGTTTAGTACACGCCGTTGATATATGTGCTGTTGAAGCCCCGGTCATTGCACAATCATTAAGCAGTGAAACGGGATGGGAAGTACAAAGGGTAAGTTTACAGCCTCGAAATACTGAAACGGCCACACCTGATGAACATGAACGTACAACACTCGTTTGGTTTGCAGAGCAACAAGCAAACCAAAGTGAGGCAGGCATGCTCAAATCATCACAAATCGTCAACAACACTTATCGCTATATGCAAGCACAACCAGTTGAAGGTGTGTGTTTAAATTGTCATGGAACAAATATTGATCCAGCAGTACAATCAATAATAGAAAGTAAATATCCAAGTGATATGGCAACCGGATATCAGTTAGGACAAATACGTGGTGCATTTAGTTTGGCAAAATCGTTAGAGTAAGTGCTAATGTAGAATGGTTGCCACACAGTATCATCAGTTTAATACTCATTATTGAGCATACTATAGTTGGAGAACAGTCATTCTACTTTTAGAAAATTTTATTCTATTGTTTACCGAGACAGCGCCGTATTTATTATTAGGTATGCTGATTGCTGGTATGATCCATCAATGGCTACCTAATGAATTGATAGTAAACACGCTAGGTGGCAAACAATCCAGTAGCATTCGCTCAGTCGTGACTGCTGCGTTGATTGGAGCACCCTTACCTTTATGTTCCTGTTCTGTTATTCCTGTTGCGATGGGGATCCGTCGAAGTGGAGCGACTAAAGCCAGTACGGCGAGTTTTTTGGTTTCTACACCTGAAACAGGCGTCGATTCAATTGGGATCACGTACGCGTTGATGGGGTTACCGATGGCGATTGCCCGTCCTATTGCAGCAATTGTTTCTGCTATTATTACTGGAATGACCATAGCAATATGGGGAAAAGAAGAACCCGTCAAGCCTGATAAAGAGAAGGCGACGAGTAGTTGTTGTCATGCTAAAAGCACTTGTGGCAGTGCATCCAGTGAGACTACTGATGCCAAACAAGATACTCCAAAACAGCACTGGCTTGCCAGCGTGACAGCCGTCTTGTCGTATGGCTTTGATAAGTTATTAGTCGATTTTATGAAATGGCTATTAGTTGGATTGTTTTTTGCTGCCATCGTATTGACCTATGTGCCGAGTAATTGGATGGCAAGTTATGGCTCTGGGCCGTTAGCTATGCTGGTGATGGTTGTCATTTCTATTCCAATGTATATTTGTGCAACTGCTTCTACGCCTGTTGCAGTTGGGTTAATGCTTGCTGGGATCTCACCAGGTGCGGCTTTGGTATTTATGTTGACGGGTCCAGCTACTAATATAGCCACTTTGATGATCATCAAGCATGAGCTAGGTGTACGCGAGTTACTGTTGTATTTGTTTGCCTTGATAAGTTCTGCGCTTTTAGCTGGCTGGATCGTTGATGCGATTTTTACGCACTATGATATCAGTATGCACTTAGTACATGGTTCACATGATGACATGCTTGGCACGATCCATCAGCTAAGTGCATTTGTACTATTTGGGTTGATGGTATGGCAAGGTATAAAAAAGCTGCATAAATAACCCTCGTTTACAATACTTACACATTAAGATTACAAGGTTTATACACATTGCGTTAATTGTGTTAATATAAATGTAACCGCTTACATTTTATTTAGCTTGTTAGTTTTAGACGCTAGGATCTGAATAATAATGGGGCATTTCGTTACTTTTATATTGAGAATGTTTATGCAAGCAATCACTCGCACTTCCTTATTATTAGGGATCACTACCTTAGTAAGTGCCACACTGTTAAGTTCACCCGCTAATGCAGGCTGGGAGCGTACTTGGATTGAAAAATTTGACGGGACAGGTGTCAACTTTGACAACTGGACTGCGCAAACTCAAGCCAATTATAACAATGAAATTCAATGTTATACCGACGATGAGACCTCAGCTAATCGCAATTATGAGGTATCCAATGGCACCCTAAAGATTACTGCTCGCAAGCAAAACATAGCATGCCCAGGTTTAAACGGTTTAAATAAATCTTGGACATCAGGTCGTTTGAATTCAAAAGACAAAGCGGAGTTTTTATATGGACGGATTGAAACCCGTTTAAAATTCAATGAACTGCGTAATGGCACTTGGCCTGCTTTTTGGATGTTAGAAGGGCGTATTCGCGAGCAACCTTTTGCAAATGATAATGATATTGTCGGCTGGCCTAATCCTGGTGCAGGTGAAATAGATGTATGGGAATGGCATGGTAATGCCGGTAATTCATTCATCACGGCTTTTCATAACGCTAATCTCAGCCAATGTGGAGGCACAGTTCGCTATAACTACCCTGGTGGCGCACCAGATGTACAAAGCTTTAATACCTATGCTATAGAATGGAGCGCTGATGAGATCAGTTTGTATGCCAATGATAATTTAGTTGTGCGTCATGACATGACTAATTGTGCGCAATACGAAGAGCCTATGTTTTTATTGCTCAATGTCGCTATTGGCGGAACACTAGGTGGGGCAGTGGATCCCACTTTAAGCAATGCCACAATGGAAGTCGATTATGTCGCACGTTGTGTCGCAAATGAAGCGAGTTCATTTAGTGGGTGTAACGAATCTACTCCCATAGCGCTTGATAGTGATATGGATGGCGTTGCTGATATTGAAGACCAATGCCCAAACACATCAGTTAATACGACCGTAGATATTAACGGTTGTGGCGTGACGATAACCACACCTACTCCTGTCAGCCCTGATACTGCGCCATTAGCACCAACTCATAATGCAAGCGACGTCATATCACTATTTAGTGATGCATATAACAACATTGACACGATTGATTATAACCCTAACTGGAACCAAGCGACTCAAGTTTCTCAGGTACAGGTCGAAGGCAATACGGTACTTAAATATGCCGGGTTAGATTATCAAGGTACTGATTATGGTGATAACAAGCAAGATGTCTCTACTTATGATTTTATTCATTTAGATTATTGGACGGCGAATGCACAAAGCTTAGAGTTGTTTTTAATTAGCCCCGGCCCTCAAGAAACTCCTCATGTAATGGATGTAGTGCAAGGTTCATGGCAGCGAATTGCTATTCCATTAAGTACATATGCCAATGTCGTAGATTTAAGTAATACATTTCAAATAAAAGTTGTAGGTAATGGTGATGTTTTTTTAGATAATATTTATTTCAGTAAAGCATCAGATAATGAGGTAGTAACTCCGGTCAATGCAACACCTGTGATTACGAATGTATTGGCCATGCAAAATAATACAACGATTACGCAAATTGATCCGACAGCAGGAACTGTTACTATTACTGCCACGGTGAATGACACAGACGGGACTAATGATCATGTTTATTCATGGAGTAGTGCATCAGTATCAAGTCAAACAGTCAGCAGTGATGGTCTAAGTGTATCGTTTGAACCTAGTGCTGTTTCGGGTAGTTCTGTCGATATGGCATTGCAAGTAAATGATAATGCTGTTCCCGCATTAACTGTAACTAATAATATTGTGTTGAGTGTGGCAACTGCAACAAATAATACAAACAGCAATAACAACAGCAACACAAATAATGACTCAACTTTAATAAGAACGCCTTCATCAGGAGGAAGTTTAAGCTTTTGGGTATTAGGCTTGTTTGTATTATGTATACGCAGATTGAGATGAATAATTAAAAAATAGTGAATCGAAAAACAAGTTATTAAAAAAGCGAAATACCATGACAGTATTTCGCTTTTTTGTATCAACGCTGATGTTGAGCGTGGAAGAGCGTTGAGTGTTTTTCGCTTTTGCTTAAACGTTAAAGCGGAAGTGGATCACATCGCCATCTTTAACGATATAATCTTTACCTTCTAAGCGCCATTTACCGGCATCTTTAGCGCCTTGCTCTCCATTACCAGCAATGTAATCGTCATAGCCTACGATCTCTGCACGGATAAAGCCTTTCTCAAAGTCGGTGTGGATCTTACCCGCAGCTTGTGGTGCAGTAGAGCCTTCAGGGAATGTCCATGCACGTACTTCTTTTACGCCAGCCGTAAAGTAAGTTTGTAGCGTTAATAATTCATAACCACAACGGATCACACGATTAAGACCTGGCTCTTCAAGACCCATTTCACTTAAAAATTCGTTTTTATCTTCATCTTCAAGCTCTGAAATTTCAGATTCAATCGCAGCACATACTGCTACCACTACTGCATTTTCAGCTGCTGCAATGGCTTTTACTGTATCTAATAATGGATTGTTTTCAAACCCATCTTCAGCCACGTTAGCAATATACATAGTTGGCTTGATAGTCAAAAAATTCATGTAGCTGATAGCTGCCAACTCTTCTTTTTCAAGCTCTACCGAACGTAGCATTTGCCCTTCATCAAGGTGAGGCTTGATTTTCTCAAGGACTTTCAGCTCAAATTTAGCTTCGCTGTCGCCACCTTTAGCGCGTTTACCAATGCGGTTAATCGCTTTTTCAGTGGTATCCAAATCAGCTAAGGCTAATTCTGTATTGATAATTTCGATATCATCAGCAGGCGATACTTTTCCTGAAACGTGAACGATATTCTCATCATCAAAACAACGAACCACATGACCGATAGCATCAGTTTCACGAATATTGGCAAGGAATTTATTTCCCAGACCTTCACCTTTAGATGCACCAGCAACTAGACCCGCGATATCAACAAATTCCATTGTCGTGGGTAAGATCTTTTGTGGGTTAACAATTTTGGCTAACGCATCGAGACGTAAATCGGGAACGGGTACTACGCCAGTATTCGGTTCGATAGTACAGAACGGAAAGTTCGCCGCTTCGATACCTGCTTTGGTCAGTGCGTTAAATAAGGTTGATTTACCAACGTTGGGTAAACCAACAATGCCACATTTAAATCCCATGGGAATATTCCTATCGTTATTCAGCCGAAAAGCTATGTAAGCGCTGCTGGGCAGCAACTAAATCTTCTTTAATGAGTATTTCAGTGCTGCGGATTGCTTCATCAATCGCAGCATCGATTTTTTCTTGTTCGTTTTGTGGTGCTTTGCCTAAGACATAACCGGTTACTCGGCTTTTATGCCCTGGGTGACCTATGCCTATGCGCAGTCGGATAAAATCTTTTTGGTTACCCAAACGAGAAACGATATCACGGATACCGTTTTGACTTGAGCTACCACCCACTTTAAATTTGGCAATGCCAGGGGGTAAGTCGAGTTCATCGTAAGCGACCAAAATGTTTGCTACCTCAATTTTATAAAACTGTGCAATCGCAGCAACGCCTTGACCGCTAAGATTCATATAAGTAGTAGGGTAGAGCAAGCGCACATCTCGTCCAGCAATAGTGGTTCGGCCGGTTAAACCAAAGAATTTGCTTTCAGGTTTGAGGGTACAAGAAAAAGTGCGTGCTAGGGAAGAAACAAACATTTGACCCGCATTATGGCGAGTGTTTTGATATTCGGGGCCTGGATTACCCAGACCCACGATTAGACGAATGTCCGTCAACGCAGATTATTCCGCGCTGGCTTCTTCGTCTGCAGCGTCATCGGCGGCTTTGCCTTTAGCTGCTTTAATAGTTACTACTGCTAAATCATGGCTTTCACCTTTAGCAAGTTCAACTGATGTAACACCTTCAGGTAATACAACATCAGATAAATGTAACGTTTGACCTAATGCAACGTTCGTCAAATCAACTTCGATAAACTCTGGAAGGTTACCTGGTAAACAAGCTACTTCGATTTCGTTTACGTGATGTTCTGCATGACCACCTTCAGTTTTGATAGCTGGCGCAGTTTCTTCGTTGATGAAGTGAACTGGAACATTTGTGTGCAGTGCTTTAGAAGCGTCAATACGTAAAAAATCCACGTGCATGATTTTTGGCTTGTACGGGTGACGTTGCATATCTTTAACTAGCGCTTCTACTTTTTCACCAGCAATATCAAGAGTCAATACGTGTGAATAAAAAGCTTCAAACTCTTGCGCTTGCATAAGTTTGTTGTGTGCTAGAGTAATAGATACTGGCTCTTTGTCAGCGCCATATACGATTGCTGGTACTTTGTCTGCATGACGTAGGCGGCGGCTCGCACCTTTCCCTAGGTCAGTACGGATTTCTGCTTCTAAATTGAAGATTGCTTCAGACATAATAATGTCTCCAAGTTGTATACAAATAATGTATTTTTATAATGTTGTTGGATTTTGCGACCAAATCCAACCTGAATGCCCCGGATGTAGTACTATAGAAAAATTATATTAAATTACCATTGCACTACGACCCTAAATTTAAGGGCGACGAAGTCTACCATTAATGGACTTATCAAAGCAAGTTATACCTTTATTTAAGCAGGATGAACAATGTTTATATTACGTCAGGGTCAAGTATCAGATGCGCATCCACTTAACCATTTAATTTTGGCGTCCGAGCCAACATTATTGCCCGCTATTTTTGGCGAAAATCAAGCTGTAAAAACCTTCTTAGCACATGCATTAGTTCAACCTGACGGACAATATAGTGCGCAACGCCATCAGGTCATTGTCATGCGTGACGGTGAAACCCACCAAGAACGGGTAGTCGGTAGTATGACACTCTGGGCTGATGAACTAGATGATGAGTTTTTACATCATACCCTTGATGCAATTGCACATAGTTGTTCCAAAGAACAGATTAAGCATATAGGAAGGTTGAATCCATTTTTACAAGAAGTCTTTTTACCTCCTAAAACCGAGCAACTTGCTTTAGGGCATCTTTCAGTATTAGAAGATTATCAGGGTTTAGGGTTGGGTAAAAAGCTAATTGCCTATGTAATTAGACAAGCCAAATTACGCGGTAAGCAACAAGTCGTGCTCGATGTGGATTGTGATAATGAACAAGCGGTGAGCTTTTATTTAGGGTGTGGGTTTATTGCTACAACAAAAGCATCGCTTGAGCAAACGGGTCAAACGTTTTCGCGCATGGTGTATACAGTTTAAACGACAAAATCATCCTGTGAGTATTGCTGTACTTCTATGATAGCATCGGTATTTAATTGACCATAGATATGTGGAAAATCGCCATATTCAGAGACACTTGCAGATTCATATTTGATTTCTGCGGTAACCAGTTTTGGGTCGATAATTAATAATGTGATATCAGGTACAGCACTGTAAAATCGTTGCACTACATATGGCACTTGATGCGTCAAACATGCATGTATAAACCCTTCTGATATTAATGAGGGCGGAGCAAAATGCGGTTGTGCTAATACAGCATCGATATCTTGTGTGGCGAACATTAAATATAAGGCGTTGGGTATATCCGCTGCTTGTTTTGTCATGATTACATCACCTTTATTATTAGTTATGTGTAGGTCTAGATTAGCCAGTTTTTGTTAATTGGGATAAATTCACTCGCCGATTGAATTAGGCTGTTTGCTGTTAACGCTTCAACACCATATACAGTTGTTTTACAGCCGTATTTTTCAGTTACTTTATCTAGTAATAACGCAAAGTCGCCATCACCAGATAATAAGATGATTTCTTCGACATGCGGCGCGGCCTCTAATACATCGATCGTAATACCCACATCCCAGTCGCCTTTGGCACTGCCATCACTGCGTTCAATAAATGGCTTGAGTTTCACATCAAAACCAATGTGGCGTAACGCACTTTGAAATTTGTGTTGTCCATCATCATTGCGGGCAATAGCATAGGCATTTGCTTGAGAAATTTGCCGTTCTTTTGCCACTGATGCATAAAATTGGCGATAGTTAAATGGCCGACCAAAAGTATCGCGCGTAGTGTAATAAATGTTTTGAACATCAACAAAAATAGCCGCAGTAGTCAGCGATTGAGTAGTAAAAGATTTGGTAGCCAGTGCAGTGATAGTCAATTCCTCACATAAAAAAGCCTCGATGTTTACATAAACGCTCGAGGCTATAGCAATCTATTGGCTGATTGATTTAGTAATCAAACATCGCGCTGATAGATTCTTCATTAGAGATACGACGGATCGTTTCTGCTAGCATATCAGACAAGGTCAATTGTTTAACTTTGCTCACTTTTTGCATTTTGTCACACAGTGGAATACTGTCAGTTACAATGATTTCATCAATCATTGAGTTCTGTAGGTTTTCAGCTGCATTTCCAGAGAAAATTGCATGAGTAGCATAAGCATAAACTTTGCGCGCACCATGATCTTTCAATGCTTCAGCAGCTTTAGCCAAAGTACCACCAGTATCAATCATGTCATCGACAATAATACAGTCACGACCTTTAACATCACCAATAATGTTCATGACTTTTGCTACGTTGGCTTTCGGACGACGTTTGTCAATGATCGCTAAATCAATGTCGTTTAATAACTTAGCTGTAGCACGTGCTCTTACTACACCACCGATATCAGGAGACACAACGATAGGATCATGAAAATCACGTTTAACCATATCCTCTAACAACAGCGGGGTGCCAAAGGCATTATCTACTGGTACATCGAAGAAACCTTGGATTTGTTCAGCGTGTAAATCAATCGTCAAGACACGGTCAACACCGACATTAGATAAAAAATCAGCAACAACTTTCGCGGTGATAGGCACACGTGCAGAGCGCACTCGACGGTCTTGGCGGGCGTAACCAAAGTAAGGTATGACAGCGGTAATTCGGCCAGCAGATGCACGACGTAAGGCATCGATCATTACGATTAATTCCATTAAATTATCATTTGTCGGCGCACAGGTTGACTGGATGATGAACACATCCGAACCACGTACATTTTCATGGATCTCAACAGAAATCTCACCGTCGCTAAAGCGGCTAACAGTGGCATTTCCAAGTTTAGTGTAGAGTCGTTCTGCTACTTTAAAAGCTAGCTCAGGGACCGCGTTACCGGCAAAAATCTTCATGTCTGGCACAGGTTATTCCTCAGTGCGAAGGTTATGTAAAGAGAGTGGCTGGGGTAGCAGGACTCGAACCTACGGATGACGGGATCAAAACCCGTTGCCTTACCAGCTTGGCTATACCCCAATTTTATTTCCTTAGTCCCGAACGTTAAATATCGACTTTATTATTGTGTGCAGTGGTGATTCTGCTACCCCTTTGCAGATAAATGCATGGGTTGTATTGTCTAATATTTGGTGGTCTTGCAATGTTTGCAATACCTGTTGAGCTGAAGCTTCCTTGTCAAAAACTGCAAATACGCAAGCACCCGTACCTGTCAATCTCGACGGTGCGTAGTGTAACAAGTGCTGTAATAAATTTGCAACCTTAGGATACAAGTTTACGACTAATTCTTGGCAATCATTGTGGGTTTTGGCAAAAGTATAGTCTCGAAAATCGAGTTTGGGGGAGTTTCTGCACAATTGTGGATCAGTAAAGATTTGTTGAGTCGAAATATGCACACCAGGATGAATGACTAAAAAAACAGCATCTGCACCATCATGTTGAGCAGGTGCAGGGGTGAAATGTTCACCTACACCCTCGGCAAACGTAGTTTTACCCTGAACAAAAACAGGCACGTCGGCACCAAGTGCAAGGCCTAAATGAGCGAGTTTGTCTAGAGATAAACCACATTCCCATAACTGATTGAGTACAACTAACACTGTGGCGGCATTAGTCGAACCGCCGCCAATCCCGCCACCCATGGGGAGTACTTTTTCAATGCGAATATCGACGCCAGCTGCAATGTTACAGTGTGTTTTCAATAAACGCGCAGCTTTGACAATCAAGTTACTATCATGCTCAACATCGGGGAAAACGGTTAATAAACGCACTGTTCCTGTGTTGTTAGGTGCAAATTGCAGCGAGTCGCCATAATCGGTCATTTGGAATAAGGATTGCAGTTCATGATAACCATCTGCACGACGTCCGGTTATATGCAAAAACATATTTAATTTAGCCGGTGAGGGCCATGCATACGCTTGATATTGAGCTAATAGAGACATGTTAGCGCCATTGTTGAATTTTTATTTTGAGGGTTTGCTGGGTTAAGCCGTTGGCTTGCAATGTCACACTATGAGGCAATTGTAACTGCTCAACTTGTCGGTATGCAGCATAGTTAATCAAATAATCAGTTGTGCACTGGGTTTGTGAGCAATTAGGGATAAACTGGTCTATCTGTCCTTGCGCATTACGAATAATTATCCCTTCTTCGGCGGATACATCGGCTTTAAGCCAATCACTTAACTGGTCCATAGGAAGCCACCAACCGGTTAAATCGAATACAAGTTGCTCAGGGTTGTCACCTTGGTAGGTATTTCCTTCAACAACAATCACTAATCCTTCGGTGTCGCGTTTAACCGTTAAAACATTGATCCCCAAAAAAGTATTAAAGTAAGTTTTATAATCATCGTTATGTTGCAGCCAGTTAAAATTAGCAGATTGGCGTTTATTTTCACTGATAATGGCTATCTTGCCATTGGCTTGCCATTGCGTAAGCGCCTGAATATTCTGTGCCTTAATTAAGTTAGCACTTGGTTTTCCGTTGGATTGGAGTGATGTACATCCGTTTAAGCCTAATAGCACGAGGCTTATCAGCGCAAATTTAAACAATCCAAAAAAACGATGGGGCACTGGGTACATGTATAGTATTTCCGATAGTGTAATACAGCGAGCTAATCTTGGATGGCATCACTCATGCCATAAGAGATTAGAAGAATATAATCTCAAGAATAATGAAAAAAACACTTATAGTAAAATTTAAAACACGGCTACTAGAACTTATTGGTTGATAGTCTTAGCGTGAATAGCTTTTAATCACTCCACCTTTTTCGTACAATACCCCCGATATTTAGCTACCGAATAGTTTCATGACTGTAATTGCCATTGGCATCAATCACAATACCGCACCCGTTGCACTGAGAGAAAAAGTTGCTTTTACTCCAGATGCGATGACCGATGCTTTTGCCAGTTTGCAAACGGTAGAGCCTGTTGCGTCTTCCGTGGTACTGTCTACTTGTAATCGTACTGAACTATATATACAGCTAAATGATACGGTTGAGTCTAACGAGTTCTTGGTGCGCTGGTTAGCAGATTTTCACCAGTGTGATTATGATGAATTAGCTAAACATACTTATATTCATCAAGATGCTGCTGCGTTGAATCATATTATGCGTGTTGCGTCTGGTTTGGACTCGTTGATCCTAGGTGAACCGCAGATATTGGGGCAAGTTAAACAAGCGGTGAGTGATGCCAAACGTCATGATGCGTTAAATACTCAATTTCAACGCATTTTTGATCACACTTTCCAAGTAGCAAAAAAGGTACGCACCGACACTGATATTGGTGCAAATGCAGTTTCTGTAGCGTTTGCAGCTGTACAATTAGCCAAACAAATCTTTGGCGATTTAGCGCGTTCACGAGTGCTGTTAATCGGTGCCGGTGAAACGATTGACTTAGTCGCCAAGCATCTTCACGAGCAAGGGGCGGTGAATATAGACGTCGCCAATCGAACCATAAGCAAAGCTCAAGAAATAGCGGATCGCTTTGGTGGACAGGCAATGACACTGAATCAGTTGCCCTCGCATTTACCATTAGCAGATATTGTCATTTCATCTACCGCTTCACAATTACCATTAATTGGTAAGGGGTTAGTAGAACAAGCCTTAGAAAAACGTAAACACAAGCCAATGTTAATGATCGATATAGCTGTACCGCGTGATATTGAAGGTGAAGTGGCAAAATTAGACGAGATATATTTATATACGGTCGATGATTTGCAACACATCGTTGCGCAAAACATGGCAAACCGTGAACAAGCGGCCGAGCAAGCGCAAACTATGATCAATGCGCAAATTCACCTTGTAACCCAGTGGCAACAAGCGCAAGAAAATGTCGATATGGTTAAAATATATCGCGAGGCACAAGCCTTGATGCGCGACAAATTAATTACCAGAGCCTTGAGCCAACTTCAAGAAGGCATGGCTCCTGAGCAAGTTTTACAAGAATTTGGCTATAAATTAACGAACCAAATGATGCATGGTCCAACAAAAGCACTAGCGCAAGCGGCGCAATTGCAGGATAATCGCACACTTGAACTATTAACTGATGCACTTAACGTTACTTTAGACAAATAATATCGTCTTAAATTAACGCAGATTACTGCTATTTAACCATTATTGGAACTACATGAAACCGTCTGTCGTACAAAAACTCGAAACCCTCGTTGAACGATTTGAAGAAGTGCAAGCACTCTTGAGTGATCCTGATGTCATAGGTGATCAAAACCGTTTTCGTACATTATCTAAAGAATACGCTCAGTTAGAAGATGTGGTTCGAAGTTTTCGCGAGTATCAAGACGCGCAAGACAATCTCACTTCTGCGCATGAAATGATGCAAGAAGATGATGCTGAAATGCGTGAAATGGCGCAAGAAGAAATTAAAGCCGCTAAAGCGCAAATTGAAACGCTAGAACAAGAGTTACAGATTTTGTTGTTACCGCGTGATCCGCAAGATGACAGTAACTGTTTTTTAGAAATTCGAGCTGGAGCGGGTGGTGATGAAGCGGCGATTTTTGCAGGTGACTTATATCGCATGTATTCTCGCTATGCCGAAACTAAAGGTTGGCGTGTTGAAGAAGTATCGGCTAACGAAGGTGAACACGGCGGATACAAAGAAGTCATAGCCAATATTATCGGTGATGGTGTCTTTGGTGTGATGAAATTTGAATCAGGCGGACATCGGGTGCAACGTGTTCCTGAAACAGAGAGCCAAGGGCGAATTCATACTTCAGCATGTACGGTTGCTGTTTTAGCGGAAGTACCAGAATCAGAAGCGATTAATATTAACCCTGCGGATTTGCGTGTAGATACATTCCGCGCGTCAGGCGCAGGTGGTCAGCACGTTAACAAAACCGATTCAGCCATTCGTATTACGCATTTACCAAGTGGCGTAGTAGTAGAATGTCAGGATGAACGCTCTCAGCACAAAAACCGTGCTAAAGCGATGTCGGTACTACAATCTCGTCTTAATAACATCGAACAAGAAAAACGCGACGCTGAAGAAGCGAGCACACGTAAGTTATTAGTCGGTAGTGGCGATCGTTCAGAGCGTATCCGTACTTATAACTATCCTCAAGGTCGTGTTACTGATCATCGAATCAACCTTACTTTGTATAAATTAGATGATGTTGTTGCAGGTGATGTGGATGCGTTACTTGAGCCGATCCGTCAAGAGCACCAAGCGGATATGCTTGCTGCATTATCTGAAGATTAATCGCGAATATCGTGTTTCGCTTACCGCCATCAAGTACCATTGCAGATGCCATTAAAATTGGGGCTGAGCAATGCTTGTCGGGACATTTGGAGCTAAAGCAAGCAGACGCAGATGCACTTGCAGATGCAAAAATTGACGCGCAAGTTTTGCTATGTGCCGTGCTTGATTGCAATCGCGCCTATCTTCACACTTGGTCAGATAAAACCTTATCAGACGTGCAAACCAATCAATATCAACTGTTTTTAACAAAACGCCATAGCGGTATGCCTGTGGCCTACATCCTTGGTTATCAAGAGTTTTATGGCCGTGAGTTTTTAGTTTCTCCAGCAACTCTGATCCCACGACCTGAAACCGAACAATTGGTTGATATTATTATTAACAAAATTGCTGAGTCATCTGGCTGTAGTGAGTTTAGTGAACTTGATGCTGCACCAAGGGTACTGGATCTAGGAAGCGGAACCGGAGCGATTGCTATTAGCGTTGCCTTAGAATGCCCAACTGTTAATGTACAAGCTGTCGACTTTGTACCTGAAGCGGTGACGTTAGCGAAGCACAATGTTGAGCGTCTTGTGGTTAATCATGCTCAACGTATTAATATTTTACAAAGTGATTGGTTTAGTCAGGTTGATGGGACATTTGATATTATTGTATCTAATCCACCTTATGTAGAGCCCGATAGTGAATACTTAGCTCAAGGTGATGTCAGGTTTGAACCCGATAGCGCGTTAACCGCAGCTGATAATGGTCTAGCTGATATTAAATTGATTATCGATCAAGCGCCTGATTACTTAAACACTAATGCTTGGTTACTCATAGAACATGGGTATCAACAAGCTGACAGTATACAAACATTATTTGCTGCTAAAGGCTTTAGTCACATCGCCACTTTGTGCGATTATGCAAAACACCCTAGAATTACGCTGGGGCAGTGGGCACAATAAATAACAACTATATTGAGATTACTTCAATAGCATCTAACAATTAATAATAACTTAAATAGGAATTTATCATGTACATGGCTTTTAAACACTTACACTTAACCGCAATTGCATTGTCATTATTATTTTTAATCTTACAAGTGGTGACACAGGTAATGGATAGTAAAATGAAAGATGCAAAATGGTTAAAAGTATTACCGCATATCATCAATACTGTATTGATTATCACAGCTGTTGGATTATGTGTGACCTTAGCTCAATATCCATTTGTTCACGACTGGGTAACGAGTAAGTTGATTGGCTTAGTAGCATATGTATTGTTAGCGATTGTTGCCGTAAAGTGGGCACGCACCAACGCTATGCGTGTGTTTGCGTTGATTGGCGCGGTTGCATGGTTAGTGTTAACGGGCAAGGTTGCTATCAGTAAAGCACCATTATTTTAATATTATAAATTATCAAATTAAGGAAAATACATGACGATTACCTCTTGTCAGGTCGGTGGCTTAACTGTCGCTAATGATGCTCCATTTGTGTTGTTCGGGGGCATGAATGTCCTTGAGTCACGAGATTTAGCGATGCGTATTGCAGAAGAGTATCAACGTGTTACTGAAAAATTAGGCATTGGCTATGTGTTTAAAGCCTCGTTTGATAAAGCCAATCGCTCGTCGGTAAATTCATATCGCGGACCTGGTTTGGATGCTGGCTTAAAGATTTTTGAAGAAATCAAAGCGACATTTAATGTGCCTATTATTACTGACGTTCATGAACCTTATCAAGCACAGCCCGTGGCGGAAGTCGTGGATGTGATCCAGTTGCCAGCATTTTTAGCGCGTCAGACTGATTTGGTTGTGGCAATGGCAAAAACAGGTGCAGTGATTAATGTCAAAAAACCACAGTTTTTAGCTGCGCATGAAATGCGTCATATCATCAATAAATTTGCAGAAGCGGGTAACGAAAACATTCTGTTATGTGAGCGTGGCTCTTGTTACGGTTACAATAATTTAGTTGTTGATATGTTAGCGATGGATGAAATGAAATCACTTGCACCGGTGATATTTGATGCAACTCACGCATTACAAAAACCAGGTGGACGTGAATCTTCAGCAGATGGTCGACGTGCTCAAGCTGCGCAATTGGCTCGCAGTGGTATGGCATTGGGGATTGCAGGATTGTTTATTGAAGCGCATCCTAACCCAAATGAAGCTAAGTGTGATGGGCCATGTGCATTGCAACTTGATAAGTTAGAACCGTATCTTGCGCAAATGCTAGCGGTAGATGAATTAGTTAAATCCTTTCCACCGCTTGATACCAGTGCTAACTAGTCAGTTAGCATCGCTGTAACATTTGAATAAATGGGGTCAGATCCAAATAAATTAAACGCATAATTTGACTCTGACCCCATTAAATCATTCTTGGTGATGTTGAGGCTATGCTTTAATTTTGTAGCAATAATTGCTTTAACTTGTGATTTACCGATAACATTGTGGTTCAGCTCTTGCGCTTGCGCAACCTTGGCTGGCGCACTTGTTACATTTGATGTAATTGGCGCAGACGCAAAGTGAGCTGTGGTTTGAACGCTTAGTTTATTTAACGCAGCAATGGCTAAATCATCTTGATTTACACCTGCAGCATGTACACTATTTGAAGCAATAACCGCAAAGGCAACAACTGACACAAATGGTACTACGGACTTTTTCACAATTTTCTCCAAGAGGATGTTTCAAATAATTTCTAGCCGTTGATATAAACGCTCTAGGTTTTCAAAGGTTAAGGGCCATCCCTCAACGAGATATATAATAGGTCTAAAACACTACCTTGAAAAATGAAAAGAATTATGTCTTTTCCATTAGAATAACTAATGCTATTATTAACAAATCATTAATAACTGATAATTGCAATGGCTAAGAGAATACCCCCATTAAATGCCCTGAAGGCTTTCGAATCAGCGGCTAAGCACTTAAGTTTCACCAAGGCGGCAGATGAACTTTTTGTTACACAAGCAGCTATCTCTCATCAAATAAAGTTATTAGAAGATTTTTTGTCAATAAAGTTATTTTTACGTAAAAATCGTACTTTATTGTTAACAGAAGATGGCCAAGCGTATTATTCAGATATTAAAGATATCTTTTCTCATATTGTCGATGCCACCGAACGATTACTGACACGAGGGGCCAAAGGAGCAATTACCGTTGCCATGCCTCCTAGTTTTGCATCCAAATGGCTTGTGCCACGCATCAGTCAATTTTCAACGTTGTATCCCGATATTGATGTTCGAATTAAAGCGGTTGATTTTGATGAAGGTTTTTTAGATGAAAGCACTGATATCGCAATTTATTACGGGCGAGGGCGTTGGCAAGGATTGCATAGTGAGCAGTTACATAAAGAATATCTTACTCCGTTGTGTTCACCGATGCTGTTTGCATCAGACAAACCATTAGAAGAGCTCAGCGATTTATCTCAGCATATCTTGTTACATGATTCATCCCGTGACAATTGGAAGTACTGGTTAAAACAGTTCAACATTAAAAATATTAATGTAAATCAAGGTCCAATTTTTTCTCATTCGATGTTGGTACTACAAGCTGCTACATTAGGTCAGGGGATTGCGTTAGGTAATACCTTATTAGCAAAACCCGAAATTGATGCCGGACGATTGATATGTCCGTTTGAAGAACGAGTAGAGTCTAAAGATGGCTTTTATATAGTGAGTGAAAACAGTGATCATGAACAAGAGAAAATCACCTTGTTTCGCGAATGGTTATTGAGTCAAGTCGAAGAAGAGGAAGAGGAATATTAGTATGTCGAGTCCAACGCCGAATTCAACCCCTGCTTCTATAACGAATACAGTAACTACCACGATACCTAATTTGGTAAAAAAGCCGAGCGCTGTTCCATCGAAGTTTCATTTGCTTTTTGCTCATGGTGCTGGTGCAGGATCACAACACCCATTCATATTATCTTTAGCAGACGCCCTAAATAAATTAGGCATTCATGTTTGGTTATTTGATTTTGCGTATATGGCGCAAGCAATAGTTGAAAATAAACGGCGTCCTCCACCTCGCTTACCAAAGCTAGAAATTGAGTATTTGCAAGCCATTAAGCATGTCCAAGCACAGATTGGCGACGACCTACTCTGGATAGGGGGGAAATCAATGGGAGGGCGTGTTGCTTGTCATGTGCTCAACTCTTTATCCAATGAAGATACTGCAAAGACAATAACTGGTGCCACTGTGGTTGGATATCCTTTTCATCCCGTTGGAAAACCCGACTCTTTACGCCTAGCAGTGTTACAATCCTCTACTGATCCTATATTGATATGCCAAGGCGAGCGCGATACATTTGGCACGTCTGATGAGATTGCAACCTATGCACACCCCGATAATGTTCAAGTAACGTTTTTTGTTGACGGTGATCATAGCCTCAAGCCACGTAAAGCCAGCGGCTTGACTCAGGGACAACATATCTTAGCTGCTGCACAAGCTATTGCTAATACGATAAAAACAACGGGTGTAAACAATGTCACTATTTA
>Ga0222715_10000991_pt1 | contig 27968 bp, 26 predicted proteins | sample C33_9DmetaG_FD_165056 | JGI IMG/M metagenome (GOLD analysis project Ga0222715, IMG submission 165056) | Estuarine water microbial communities from San Francisco Bay, California, United States - C33_9D | ecosystem: Environmental > Aquatic > Marine > Unclassified | place: USA: California...
AAAGTTGAACGGGCACCAACGGTGATACCTCCAGACTTGGATACCAGTTCTGTCCATCCCATCTCCCCGACATCCGGCATGCGTGTTGTTGCCTGATGGTTAGTTTCTCCACCTGTTAAACGTGCTTCAAGGCCTTCATACTCACCCTTCCTTAGCGTCGAAAGAAGGTGACGGTCGTCGTGAGACGCTGCTGCACCATAGAGAAAAAGAGGGACTTGAACGACACTTGCCACTTTGTTGACTGCTTGCCTCGCAAGGTCAGCGGCTTCCTCCATATTCATGTCCCTCAATGGTATGAAGGGACATACGTCAACAACCCCCAAACGGGGATGTTCACCCTTGTGATTGCGCATGTCAAGCGTCTCGATACTCGCGAGGATCAATGCGACTGCACCTTCTAGGACTGGTCCTGGTGGGCCAGCGAATGTGATGACTGTACGGTTGTAATCGTGATCCGGTTCAACACCGAGGACTGTACACCCTTCGATGCGGCGAACTGAGTCAACAATACGTTCAATCTTCTCCAAATCTCGACCTTCAGAAATATTCGGTACGCACTCAACCAAAGGACTCATCATGAATCCTGTGCATATCATACGGCCTTTGAATGTTCTTTCTTCTTATCGCAATTAAGAATACAATGCTTCGGGAGACCGCACGGTTGACCCTTGTCCTCGCTTCTTGTCAAGACGGACTACGGCATCCAATACATCACTTTGAGTAACGGAGGTTCTACCGTCTCGAATCGCTATCATCCCTGATTCAACACAGGTCGCTTTGAGTTCGGCACCGGAATATCCATTCGTGCGTTCTACAATGCGTTGGATGTTGATTTTCTTTGTGTTCATTGATTTGAGGTGAACCTTGAGAATGGATTTACGAGAGTCATCATCAGGGATGGGGATTTCAATGACGCGGTCGAATCGGCCTGGTCGGAGGAGTGCATCATCAAGAATATCGGGGCGATTGGTTGCCGCTATGATCTTCACATCTTGCAAAGCATCAAAGCCATCCAGTTCAGCAAGGAGTTGCATGAGTGTGCGCTGAACTTCTCTGTCCCCACTGGTTGAGCCATCCAACCGCTTGGCACCGATAGCATCAATTTCATCGAGGAAAATAACGCTGGGAGACTTTTCTTTTGCCAATGAGAAGAGCTCTCTAACCATTCGTCCACCCTCGCCGATGTATTTCTGAGCAAGTTCACTTCCAACCATTCGTATGAACGTTGCATCGGTATGGTTGGCAACTGCCTTGGCCAAGAGTGTCTTTCCGCAACCTGGAGGACCAACCAGCAGAACGCCCTTTGGTGGAACAATACCGACCTTTTCAAAGAGTTCTGGTTTCAACAATGGCAGTTCAATGGCTTCACGAACTGATTCTACTTGTTCGTCAAGGCCAGCAACATCGTCATACGATATACTTGGTTTTTCTGTCATTTCAGCACCACTGACCATCGGGTCCCATGCCTCATGGAGGATTTCGATAACTGAGAGGCTGTCTTGGTTGAGGGCGACACGTGTACCGGGTTTCAATCGTTCAGGGTCAAGTCGCTGGTTAAGGGATACTTGGAACACAGTACCGTTTGATGAACGAACAATGGCTCGCTCATGATCGAGGACGTCCTGCAAATGACCAATAATAAGAGGGGGCATCTTGAGAAGATTGACATTTTCATCAAGCCGTTCAACCTTCTTTCGCAAGGTGCGAATTTCAGCCTCAAGCGTGGTTCGCTCGTTGATGAGTTGTTGTGAATCATCACGTAATTTAGCATAGGCTTCTTCCAATTCTTTGATGTCATCATCTGATGAACTCGGCATGCCAGTATCGTTACGTCCGACCTCAGTCCCCATAGCAATCAAGTTTACCAAACGGCAACCATCTATGAACTCATTGCTTCATTGTTGTCGTGATAGACCAATCAAAGGGTTCAAAGACAGTCCCCCGTCATTTACCCTCATGGGTGAATGTGAATTGTGTGGTGCAGTGAAAGTTGGCGTTCGCAGCGTCCGTACGGGGAAAACAGAAGTCACGGCATGCACAAAGTGCATTGACCGAATGAACCTCCTGCCAAAATCAGAAGCTCCTGGTTTAATTCAGGCGAGACAGGCTACGACTCGTCAGGATAATCGGCCGAGAAAGAACAACATCATGACGCGTTCAGAAAAGGACCTCGCAGATGATTTTTCACAGCGTATTACCAATGCCCGTAAACAACGAAATTGGACGCAGCAGCAATTAGCAAAACGAATGGCAGAGACTGCTAATATCATCAAAGCTGCAGAAAACGGCAAGCGACCTACGGATTCAGTAATCCGCAAATTCGAGCGCACCCTCTCAATCAAATTGATGGTTGAACATACACCCAATGAAACCCGTCAAGTAAAGTCGGGACCGTCACGCGGGATGACCTTTGGCGATTATCTCAACGACACGAGGTGATTGAATGAATCCCATCGCAGTCCACGCGATTTGGCTTGCTCAGGATGATCCTAAAAAGAATACAGCAGTTCTGTCAAGCAAACGTGGCGACCTTCAACTTCACAAGAATTTCAGAACGCTTCCTCGGAAGGGAATTATTCTTGAGCCACTTTGTGGGAAAGTGTTAGGTCCCGAAGACCACCATCTTTTGACCTCCCAGCATGGCTCCTTGGTAGGCCTCGATTGCAGTTGGGCACAAATTGAAACCAGTGTCGCCACCGTCATGAAACGCACACGACTTCAACCACGGATGCTACCTCTTTTGTTGGCTGCGAATCCTGTGAATTGGGGGAAACCAGGTCGATTGACCACTGCGGAAGCTCTTGCTGCTGCGCTCTATATGGTCGGTGGGGAGGATCAAGCCAGAGATACATTGGGTGCCTTTAGATGGGGACCTCGATTCTTTGAACTCAACCAAGAACCTCTTGATGCCTATGCTGCTGCAACAACAAGCGAAGAATTGGTAAATCTTCAATTCGAATTTTTTGACATTGACCGCGATGCAATTGGAGCGGATGATTCTTGAGCAGTCACCAAACTTCGCCCTCACATCGATGGGTTGCAGGAGAATGGATTTCAGAACTCGAGCCGGTCGCCAATGAAACGCTTGTTTCAATCCATGTGAATCAAGAAAAAATAACCTCTCTTTTAGCATCTGACAATCATTTGGAAGCATTGTATCGCGGCCACATCGCCACAGAGTACGATTGTATTGTCCAAGGCCAAATCAAGGACTACAGCGTTAGAAGGACCGAGGGTTCGATTGAACTTCACGGTGCAATATCATCATTCAAACCAAAGGTCATCCGTAAAGGGCTCGTCACGACATCATGCAGTGCTTGCGACCACGACCAACTCCCATCACTTCTTTCCGACATCCCGCGTGTTGACGAACCTCAAACAAAGGTTACCATGGAATCTATCTTAGATGCCCTTTCTGAAATGCGCAAACTTCAACATGGATTTCAAGCAACGGGAGGCATGCATGCTGCAGCGATCTCGTTCCTCCATGAATTGACACCTACCATCGATGTAGTCTGCGAGGATATTGGCCGACATAATGCGGTGGACAAAGTCCTTGGAGAGGTATTGGCTATGGACGAGACTCTACGTCCACATGTTCTCTTTCTCTCAGGTCGATGTGGCTGGGACATTGTTGCAAAAGCAGCGAGAATGAATATACCATTCATAGCTTCAATAGGCGCTGCATCGGACTTGGCGATTCAAACAGCACGAATGACCAACATGACCTTGATTACCTTTGTCCGCAATGAAAAAGCAGTCATATTTGGGCGTCAAGAAGGTCGTTTCCAACCAAAGGATTGAGAAGGTCCGGCCGCCCCATTGGATTAGGAAGTTGCTGTCATGAGGAAATCGCCAAGAGCAACAACACCACCTGATAGAGCCAAATTAACTCTCAAAAAACCCAAGAAGAAAGCCGCTGGAATTCCCGCAGTACTCTCATCAGCCTATCATGGGATGACGAAAATGGGAGTTACCAAGACAGTCAAAACGTTGGTCACCGTCAATCAGCAAGAGGGTTTTGATTGCCCAGGGTGTGCTTGGCCAGACCCAGAACACAGGACAACCTTCGAATTTTGTGAAAACGGAGCCAAAGCGGTAGCAGATGAAGCGATGAAGGCACATGTAAATGCGTCTTTTTTCTCTCACCACAGCATCCAAGAACTCGCAGAATTAAGTGATTATGAACTCAATCGCAAAGGCCGCCTCGCAGAGCCCATGTATCTGGGATTGGGTGAATCACATTACAAACCAATCTCGTGGGACGCAGCATTTGATAAAATTTCAGGTGCATTGAAATCATTACAATCATCAAACCGTGCAGTGTTTTACACTTCAGGTAGAACCAGTAATGAGGCTGCTTTCCTTTACCAAGCATTCGTACGCGCCTATGGGACCAATAACCTTCCCGATTGTTCAAATATGTGCCATGAGAGTAGCGGCAAAGGGTTGGGACAAACCATCGGTATTGGTAAAGGAACTGTCACATTAGATGATTTTAATCATGCCAGTGTAATTTTGGTCATTGGTCAAAATCCCGGGACCAATCATCCGAGAATGTTAACTGCGTTAAGAGACGCAAAGAAGAAAGGGGCACGTATCATTCACGTGAATCCCTTGCCAGAGGCAGGACTCGCCCGATTCAAGCATCCGCAAGATTACATGAAAATGGATCTCGTCTCAACTCAACTTGCTGACGTCCACCTTCCAGTCAGAATAGGTGGCGACGCTGCTTTACTCAAAGGACTCATCAAATTACAACTTGAACTTGGGGCAGTTGACGAAACATTCGTTCAGGAATATACTTCTGGTTTCCAATCAATGAGGGATGCAGCCCTCACAACAACATGGGGGCAAATCATTGAAGATTCTGGAATCGACCGTGATTTGATCCAAGAAGCCGCAGAGATGTTGTCGTCATCAACCGCAACCATTGCCTGTTGGGCAATGGGATTAACTCAGCACAGGAACAGCGTATCGGTGATACAAGAAGTGGTGAATTTACTTCTCTTGGGAGGTCATGTTGGTCGGCAAGGTGCTGGATTCTGCCCCGTTCGAGGCCATTCCAACGTACAGGGCGATAGAACCGTAGGCATATGGGAGGCACCATCGGATGCCTTCATTCAACGAATGGAGCAAGGACTTGGATTTACCATTCCGAAAAAGCATGGATACGATGTCGTACGCTCGATTGAAGCAATGGCAGAAGGCCATGTTGATGTTTTCTTTTGCATGGGAGGCAATTTCTTGTCAGCCACGCCTGATACTGAGTTCACTGCCAATGCCATTGAGAAGATTGGTCTTACGGTTCAAGTTTCGACGAAATTGAATCGTTCCCACCTCGTCACAGGTAAAGAGGCCTTGATATTGCCATGTTTGGGCCGTACTGAACTTGACATACAAAACGGTAAGCCACAATTTGTTACGGTTGAAAATTCAATGGGCATTGTACATCGGTCTCAAGGGACACTCCAACCTGCTTCACGAATGTTGCGCAGTGAACCTTGGATTGTCACCAGGCTGGCAGAGGCTACATTGGGTGATGGCCACCTTCCTTGGTCTGAGTTAGCATCAAATTACGATGGAATCCGTGATTTGATGGAAGCGTCACTCAGTGGCTTTACAGATTACAATCAGCGTGTACGAACGGACAATGGATTCGCACTACCGAATCCACCGCGTGACCAACGTATCTTCAATACTCATGATGGGCTGGCTAATTTCACCACACACGATTTACCTGATGTGTCCGTAGATGAAGGTCAATTCGTCCTGATGACTTTGAGGAGTCACGACCAATACAATACGACGATCTATGGATTGCATGACCGATATCGTGGTGTTCACGGACATCGCCGTGTTCTATTCATGAATGCTGAGGACATGGTTGAAAGAGGATGGAAATCAAGAACCAAAGTAGATATTACCAGCCATTTTAACGGGGAAACCAGAAATTCAGCCTCATGGCTCTTGGTACCGTATGAAATCCCCAGGGGGAATCTCGCCGCATATTTCCCTGAAGCAAATAGCCTGGTTCCATTGAATTCGACTGCAGACATTTCCAACACTCCCACATCGAAATGGATCGTCTGCACGCTCAAGTCTTCGACTGTCCTTGAAGGCACGGAGGAAGAGTGATGGAAGGTCGCTCTTACAGGGCTCTTGTTCGAGAAAACAAAGAATTCCGACAACTATGGATCGCCGCCGTCATTTCAATGATGGGTGAATGGTTCAATACAATAGCATTGTTTTTCCTCATTCTTGAATACACGGACAGTGAATTCCTTCTTGGAGTTCTCTTCACTGTCCGCATGGCTGGTTTTGCACTGCTCCAGCCATTTATCGGACTCATGGCGGACCGGTACAACCGAAAATCGCTGATGATCGTATCAAACCTCGCGCAAATGGTGCTTGCGCTCTGCTTTTTGTGGGTGAATGATGCTGATGATATCGTATGGATGATTGGACTCTCAGGTCTCATGATGGTCCTGCATGGCGTCTACATGACTGCAGAACGTGCCGCACTGCCAAATTTAGTCACCAAAGAAGATTTGGCCACAGCCAATGCACTTGATGCTGCATCCTGGTCAACGGCATTGTGTATTGGCGCCATGCTAGGGGGCGTAGTCGTCTCTCTTTGGGGCACTGATGCTGCCTTCATCATTGATTCATTCACATTCCTTATCGGTACACTCTTTCTCATAACGCTGAAAATACCTCAAAAGATTGACCCGTCAATGAAGGGCCCGTGGTTTTCAACAGGAATAGGCAACATGAAACGAGGCTGGAGGAGAATACGAGGAGAGCCTCGTCTCTTCCGAATCGTGTTCGCAAAAGCCTCTTGGAATATAGCCGGCGGAGGCCTCGCGGGGGTTTATCTTGTCTTGATGGGAGCTGACGTACAAGGATTTGGTGCGGCTTTCGGATTCGGCCTTTTCTTCTTTGCAAGAGGGCTGGGAACTGGCCTGGGCCCGATTATCGCTCGTAATGTATTCACAAATGAATCGAAATGGCCCGTTCTTATCGGACAACTCATTGCGCTCTCTGGTCTCTTCTACGGGCTGGTTGGGCTGACGTTGGATATTTCACTGTGGTTAACGGTCATATTGGTCGTCATGGCACACAGTGCCAGTGGTGCCAATTGGGTTCTTTCGACCATCATGGTTCAACGATGGGTCGAAGACGAGGTTCGCGGACGTGTGTTTTCAACCGACATGCTCATTCTATCCGTGGCCTTCTCCTGTTCAACAAGCCTCGCAGGCTATCTTATGGAACATACAGAAATCGGCATCAGTGGAGGGATCCTCCTATTTTCATCCGTGCTGGTCCTATCTGGCCTGGCCTTTTCACTATGGGATGCAGGCGATGAACCGTATCATCAAGCACCGGCCTGATTACAGCGTTCGTGCTCACACGCAGGTGGGTCAAAGTAGCGTCTCTCGGCTGGGTCAAAGGAATCAAGTTGCAACGTAGAAGTTGCACCCTCTTGGACGAAGACAACAGAGGATGTGCTTGCTGGAAGATAATCTTCTCCGGTCGATAAAAGGCTCAGTTGAATGTAGTTACCCGATGCGATTTCCGCATCAAGAGGGAAGAACTCCATTTTTGCGTTGATTGTTTCGAGCACTGGAGCCCATGTTTGTACAACATCACCTCCAGCATGATATCTTAAATCCATAATGGCATGACCAATATGTATGCATTCATTCCCATTGCTGCATTCTTCAAGGAGAGCGTAGAGTTGGCCTCCAAGTGTAGCCGTCGTCACGTCAACGTGGAGTCTGGGCGTACCTGCGATGTAAATGGTTTCATTCATGGGTTCACTGACCCAAACAGGGCCTGTGGATGCATCAGGTAGGACCGTTGTGCCACCTGAGGTTGTTAGATCAGATCCCAGAGCCATGCTAATCACACTGACATCCTCGGGGGGATAACGCTCCTCAAGTCTCCATGACCCTTGATTGGACTGTATCTCAATCCATTGACCAGGTTGTTCTCCTATGTCTCTTAGATAATAATCAAACCATTCGAGTAAATCTTGCATCCAGTCATACCGCACCATCTGTGGGAATGCTTCCCCGCCGCGGCCGCCCAATTCTGAACGGTCATCGAGTTGAACGGGTCGGTCAGGATAATCATGATCCCATTGTCCAAACAAGCCCTTAGCTTCAATACCAGCGTCGATGAGCCGATTCATGGTTGGTACAGCCATGTGAGGGTCTACGTTCCAATCATGCATTCCTTGAATAAGATACACACTGCCTTTGTAATTGTCCAATACGCGATCGAGGAAGTATCGTTCTGACCAGTAAGAGCCAGCCGCTTCACCTCCCCAAGCCCATGCCCCAACACCTGTTGCAGGACCTACAATGTAATCTGGGCATAGATTTTGGTAGTCTTCTTCATCCCCATCCAATCCATATGAGCCATAGACGCCATTGTGCATAATGGGGGCTCTGGCCTCAGAAGAACCATTTCTCCACATCAATTCCTTGACTCCAATAAGACCTGAAATGGGAACGATGGTTTTCAGATAATCGTGTTCAGATCCAAACATCGCTGCTTGCCATGGTGTGCTGCCGTCATATGATTTCCCAATAAGGGCAACAGCCCCGTTTGACCACGATTGTTCACCTAACCAACGCACTGCGGCATCATTTCCTAATTGCTCTGCATTCCCCATGAGGTCCATGCAATGATTTGAGCGACCGGTGCCTGAAACAGAAATTTGAGCGAAAGCGAATCCATGCGGCAATATTTGGTCGATGATCATCTGACCCAACCATGTACCAGGGACCTCGATGGTCGGTGTTTGTACACTTGGTTCTTGGAAATACGGGCCAATTTCCGCTATGACGGGTACAAGGACACCTTCCTCCACGATTGGTCGCCAAACAGCCAAGGAGATGAGTCCGTTAGGAGCAGCCCCGCCTTCACTAATGGGCAGCTCATATTCCACGAAATAGTGGGTGGAATTCCACTCGTTATCGGTTGGCATGATGTCGTACGGTCCAGTTTCCAATGCAACACCAAAATCGCCGGTCACTTCGTAGGGCATGTTGGCGCGCTCCCAAACTGGAACTCGAACGCCAACATCGTTGTCTTCATCGCTGATCAAGTCAATAAATGCATCACCAAATACTGCAGATAGGAACAAGAATACAAGCGATAGCGCCACTGTTGTCCCGAGGACGAGATTGAATTCTCTTGTTGCAACAGACGTCGGCGTGTCAACAAGGTCCGCTTCAAAGATCGGCTCTTCCTCCATCGCTATCATCCATTGCTAACTACCCGCCTTTTTTGACATTGTGTAGGGGCGGTGTGTACGATTATGGGAACAAGGCTCAAGGACATCCTTCATTCTCGCTCAACCATGGTGGAGACAATCGATGTATTTCTCCAGCATATTGCGGAGGGCATTCCTTCTGAATTGCCACCACATAAACCCATCAATTCCGATGTTGACCATGCCCCCAATCGACGTCAAATCTTAACGCCTGATGAGAAGGTATTGGCTATGGAAAATGCTCTCCGCTATTTTGAGCCAAAGCATCACGAGGCGCTTATTCCTGAATTTCTAGATGAACTTAACACCTACGGGCGCATCATCATGCGTAGGTTCAAACCCGATCAATATCCAATGAGGGCACATCCGCTCGATCATTACCCTGCTAAGACCCAACAAGCAGCAGCGATTATGTTGATGATTCAAAACAATCTTGACCCCGCTGTGGCACAATTTCCAGACGAACTCATCACCTACGGTGGAAACGGTTCTGTTTTTCAGAATTGGGCACAGTACAGGTTGGTGATGCAATACCTCTCAAAGATGACAGAACAGCAAACTTTGGTTATGTATTCTGGCCACCCCCTCGGATTATTTCCATCATCGCCTGGGGCACCAAGAGTGGTTGTAACCAACGGAATGGTCATCCCAAATTACTCCACTCAAGACGATTACGAACGTATGAATGCTCTCGGCGTCACTCAATACGGACAGATGACTGCAGGGTCTTACATGTACATCGGTCCGCAGGGTATTGTCCATGGAACGACCATCACATTGCTCAACGCTGCTCGTATGCACCTTGGCCTGAGTGACGATTCTTCGCTGAACGGAGTCACCTTCGTTACGAGTGGTTTGGGTGGTATGTCCGGGGCACAAGCAAAGGCCGCTACGATTGCTGGAGCCGCCTGCATCATTGCTGAAACCAACCGACACGCTGCAGAAAAGCGACACCAACAGGGTTGGCTGACAACCGTTACTGACTCGATGGACGATGCAATCGACCAAATGGTGGCAGCTGCTGAACAAAAGGATGCAATATCAATCGGTTATGTTGGTAATATCGTTGAATTGTGGGAACGTTGCGTTGAACGAGAGATTCGTGTTGATTTGGGCAGTGACCAAACAAGCCTCCACAACCCCTACCAAGGGGGATACTTTCCAGCCGATTATACCTATGAAGAGAGCACGAACATGTTGGCAAACGAACCAGAGCGATTTATCTCTGAAGTCCAGTCAACATTACGCCGCCATGCCGAAGCGATCAATGTAATGTCAGATCGTGGAATGTATTTTTGGGATTATGGCAATGCGTTTTTGCTTGAAGCATCAAGGGCAGGGGCTGATGTGATGAAGGATAATGGCAGTTTCCGATACCCTTCATACGTTGAAGACATCATGGGTCCTCTTTGTTTTGATTACGGATTTGGACCCTACCGTTGGGTTTGTGCCAGTGGCAAAGCATCAGATTTGAAGAAAACAGATGAAATTGCTGCAAAGGTACTCCACTCAATGCTTGATGATGCGCCCGCGAACATTCGGCAACAAATACTTGACAACATACGATGGATTGAACAAGCAGGAGAAAACAACCTCGTCGTCGGCAGCCAAGCCCGTATTCTGTATGCAGATGACGTTGGTCGTCGGGAAATCGCTTTGGCCATGAACCATGCAATCGCATCCGGTGAGTTAGAAGGCCCAGTCGTACTTGGCCGTGACCATCACGACGTTTCTGGAACTGACAGCCCCTACCGAGAAACCGCGAATATACGCGACGGATCCATGTTTACGGCTGATATGGCCATTCACAATGTGATTGGAGATGCGTTTAGAGGTGCAACATGGGTTAGCATCCACAATGGTGGTGGTGTCGGATGGGGAGAGGTCATCAATGGTGGATTCGGCCTCCTCTTGGACGGTTCCGCCGAGGCAGAGCAACGATTGCTCTCCATGCTTCATTGGGACGTCAACAATGGCGTCGCCCGTCGTGCATGGGCTCGAAACGACGGAGCCATGGCAGCGATTCAACGAGCGATGAATCTTGAACCCCTTCTCACCGTCACAACCCCACATCGTGTTGATTCAGAACTGATAGCACACATGAAAGAGGTGTTGAAATGAATGATTCCCCCATCATCCACCTTGATGGTGAAACGCTTACACCCGCTGAAATCATCATGGTGGGTCGTTATCGCGCTCGAGTAGAGGTATCTCAAGACGCATGGCCGAAAATACATGCAGCTCGCGCTGTAGTCGAGCGTATATTAGCAGAAAACGAAACTGTCTATGGTATCAACACTGGATTTGGCGCACTTGTGCATGAGCGAATATCCCAAGACGACCTTTCCCTCTTGCAATTAAATCTCATCCGATCTCACGCCACTGCTATTGGTCAACCAATGAGTGCGGAAGCAGTAAGATGCATGATGGTCATCCGTCTTAATTCGTTATGTAAAGGTCATTCAGGTATCCATCCAGACTGTATTAACCAACTTGCCACCTACCTTAACCTGGGCATCCACCCTTATGTTCCCCGAATCGGAAGTTTGGGGGCAAGTGGGGATTTAGCCCCACTTTCTCATCTCGCGCTGGCCCTTATTGGAGAAGGAGAGGTCCTCGTCGATGGTGTGCGAACTCCCACCGCAGATGTACTTGAGCAGCATGAGGTTCTCCCCGTTTCACTCACTGCTAAGGATGGGCTTTCACTCATCAATGGTACAAGTCAAATGTGTTCCTTTGCAATCCTTGCTCACCAAGCATTGGGAGAACTTCTCGTATTGGCAGATGTGATTTTAGGAACCTCCATGGAAGCCAGAAAATGCAGCTTGACGCCCTCAAACCCGTTGGTACACGAAGCCAGACCCCACCCCGGTCAACGGACCATTGCCAAACGACTGAATACGCTTCTTGCGAACTCGCCAATCATGGAGAGCCATGCGAATTGTGAGAGAGTACAGGACCCCTATTCATTCCGCTGTGCGCCTCAAGTTCATGGAGCAATTTGGGAAGCCTACCATCGACTTGATGAAATGATTCGTATTGAAATTAACAGTGCTACAGATAATCCTCTCATCTTCCCCAGTCCGGCAAACCCTGGTGCTCACGAGGTGGTTTCACAGGGTAATTTCCACGGAGAAATCGTAGCAATGGTCTGTGATTCCATGACGCTTGCATTGTTTGAACTGGGATCAATTTCCGAACGAAGGATGGACCAAATGCTCGACCCTGCCCGTAGTGAATTACCGGCCTTTTTGGCTCAGAATTCGGGCTTGGAATCTGGTTTGATGATCGTTCAATACGTCGCAGGTGCATCGCTTTCTGAATTGCATGGCCGAGCAGGTCCTAGGACAGCATTTTCCACATCGACATCTGCTGGACAAGAAGACCATGTTAGCATGGGTGCAACATCAGCATGGAATTTACTGGAGGCAACGCAACATTTAGCCGAAATACTTGCTTGTGAGGCCCTGATTGCTTGCGAGGCACTCGAGCATGAACCATTGAATCCAGCACCACATGTTCATGGATTCAAAGGGCTGGTGCGAACCATCGTCGACCCCTTGAATGGTGACCGTTCCACCTCGAACGACCTCATTGAACTCACCAATCAACTGCAATACGGCGGATGGTTGTCACGATTAGAAGCAGAGTATGGCCGTCTATCTCGTGGCGAGGATTTCTTCTAGTTGATGCTCTACCTCTCCAACCGATGAAAGTTGCATGATTTTAAAGGTCATAATTTCCCGTTCAGTAACGCTCAATTTTTCCTTATTTGCATCCAGAAGTCGGCACAAATCTACGGCCACCTTGACCAGTGATTCGACCTCTGCATAAATCCCGTGAGCCTTTTCCATGTTTTCGGTAGCCAAAGCGGGCTCCAAATCCGAAACGTCGAGGCCCATCCTTTTCCATTGAAGCATTCGTTTTGTTAGGATTGTTTTGTTAAATCCGCGACGTGGAAGCGCCACTAATTGGACCAAAGTACGCTCTTGTTCCTCTGATTGGGTGCGTTCAAGATCCTCGCTCTCGTGCAACGGAACGAACTGAGTTTCACTCACAACATCTGACTCAGGCGGAAATTGAACTGAGGGGGCAATGGAATGAAGCCTCGACCAGAATCGGGCATTGAATGCCAATGGATCAACAACAAATACAACGACGTGATTTCCAGTGCGGCAACGTTGGTCCAAACGCTGTAAAAATTGAAGTACAGTATCCTCTCCATCATTATTGACGATCCAATCAAGTCCCTCGAGGAGAACGAAGTTTGGGATGGCGTCAAATTCCTGCTCTAATTGAGATTCTACATCTTCGCATGTTGGATTGATCGATGATTGTCCTTTGTGGTCACTGAGCCAGAAACAACGAGTCCCTGAAGGCGATACGTGGCGTAACAGCGCTCGCAGCGGTAGTCTGCTGATGCATGTACGCTTGACATCAACGCTCTCTGTTGTGGCTTCAAACCAAGAATAGGTGGCCTCATGCGACACCTGTTCGAGCGTATACAAACCAAGCATAAAGCAGACCCTCTTGGTAAAGCCACGAGGAACTGTTCTAAGGAATTAATCCTTGAAAACGATAAAAATTCCATCAAGCATTATAATCGGAGACGCCCTCCAGTGAAACGGTGGAAAGATGAGTGACGAGGATAATGATGCAGTGGCTATGGCTGAATGTGGTTCATGTCGAGCATTAATTGCCCTGGATTCCACAGAATGTCCTGAGTGCCATACCCAGTTCTCTGGTGTTTCAGAAGAAGCTCTTGGAGAGTGTGGGGCGTGCAATGCATTGGTCCCTCTTGATTCCACCCGTTGCCCTGAATGTGGAGTTGTTTTTGTCGCCGACGATGTCGTTGATATTCTACGTAAATGGGTCCACGATACAGGGATTCAGATTCGAAAGTTGTTTGAAAAATTCGATACAAACTCTGACGGCATGATCGATTCCTCAGAATTGAAGGCAGGTTTACTGAGCCTCAACCTTGCCGATTTGCCACCTTCTCAGGTTGACAGACTTGTTGAAGAGATCGACGCTGATGATAACGGAGTGATTGACCTTGATGAATTTGAAACAATCCTTCACGGAGAGATGCAAGTGGATGCGCATGCAGAGGATACACCTTCAGAGGACCCAGTGGAAGAAGAACAAGAATCCGATGAAGACGATGCTGACGCCGAGTCTGAATCGGAACAAGAGATTGCTGAAGGCAGCATTGACGATGAATCTGAACCAGAAGAGGAACTTGAGCAAGCAGAGGAAGAGGACGATGATGAAGACTCTGCTAACGATGCCACCCAAGCCGAAATGGATGATGAAGAATTTGACCTTGAGGATGAAGAGGATGTTGCAAGTCCTTTACATACACTCGTTACGCTCATGGAAGAACATGACATTTCAGCCCAACGTATGTTCAATGACCTTGACAAAGACGGCAATCGCCAAGTCTCTTTGGATGAATTACATTCAGCCCTTGAAAATGAATACGAGGGTGAATTCGAACGAGAGGATATTGAAGCCCTCATCAAGCATATTGATTCCGATAACAACGGTATGATCGACATCACAGAATTCATTGGTGCAATCGAAGAAATGGACGAAGAAGTTGAATCAATTATTGAAAAGCCCTTCCCTACTCCAATGCAGAAGCGAATGATGTCCAAGCAATGGAACGATATTGTTTGGCCAATCCTCCACACTGCCTTTGGCATTGCCATTGCGATTCTCCTTGTGAATGCACTCTTAGGGCCGGTGGACGGAAGTGGCGGAACTGTGATTTATGAACCAAACAATCTTGTCCCACCTTTTGACATCGCTGAAGGTGATTCATTCGCCTGTGACGTCAAATATCAGGAAGGAGGATGTGATAATTCCCTCACGCCATTAGCTGGAGATTCTTCATCCATGCCTAAGGGCTTTTATTGGGACGGGATTTTATTCATCATACTCTCAATCATTGGTATGTGTTCGACACTGTTCTTGCACCTCATCAAGGCACCATCATGGCGAGCGCGGGCCAAAGCAATGAAGGAAGTAGAAGACGACAAAGCAGATGCTGCCCAAACCGAGGACGTTGAAGAAGAAATCAATGAATCAGAGGATTCAGAGGATGACTACGAGGACCATGAGGATGATGAGGATGCTGAAGAATCCGAAGTGGAAGACGAAGAAGAGGTCGGTGATGACGATGATGGTGACGACGATGAAATTGACATCGGCTCCCACGTAGGTCTCCTTTTCGATGATGAGGAAGTCTTTGGAACAATCATAGAATTTGATGACGACGAAGGAACTGTGACCATCGAAGAAGATGGTAGTGGAGACCTTGTCACCGGATACCAAGACGACATGTTCCTTGAGTGAGCGCATGGATTCCGATCCGATTAACGCATACACTGGCTTGAGTACATGCCCGGTTTGTGGATGTCTTGACCGAAAAGGAGTGTATCGATGCCATGAGTGCGGAACCTTCCATGCGGGCTCCATTATGGAGGAACGCGAACCACCAAAGGTGGCAGTCCCCGAAGAAAAAGAACCCCTTGATCCAAGCATCTATTCCTTAGGTCCAGGAGCTGCCCTACCTGAAGAATCCTTTGAAGAATCGGAAGATGTCAAGTCATGGGAGGGAGGGTCGACCGATTTTTCCTTTGAAGATGATGATGAGCCACCCGCTTTAATTTCTAAATCTGAATCACTCGCTGTCGACGTACTTCATGATGAAGATTAATTATGTCACTTCTCAACGACAGATAATGTAGTTGCGGTCACGATTAAATCTACTAGAGATTCATTGGTGGGCTCGGAGAGAATCGAACTCTCGATCTTTGCCATGTCAAGGCAACGTCATAAACCCCTAGACCACGAGCCCTAGGTGTTCTTGCCACCGAAGGATTGTATTAAACCAATTCGGTGTTAGCTGGTGATGGATTCAACTGATGATTTTTGAGATCTTACCGGTACAACCCGCTTGGGAGCAAAATCCAGCCATTCTCGTTCGACCATTCTTCATTACGATTTTTTTCCCATCGCTGATGGGGCCCTGTGTTTTACACTTGAGGCAATAGCCTTCGATAGCAGACATGTTACTCATTTTCTTCCTGATTGGTACTTGATTTGAATACTTCCCTCCATATTTCGAAAAATGCACATTTTTCAACGCCAAGTAGGGGGTTGGAGGGTGGAAAATGGGAATATTTAGCAGACCATGGTTTCTCTTTGACCATAAAAGGCACACTGCGAGTCATTTTTCAAACGGTGATGCAATACATGGGACCGCCAACTCGGACCAATGACGCATAACTCACATTATGCGACGTTATGTGCAATGGAATTTAGCTTGGAAGAGGTTCAATTGAGAATTTGGAAGTCGGCATCGTCAATTTCAAAGATACCAACGAGAGGTGGGCCCAAAAGTAGCGATTCAATTCCACCATCTTGAGTATCGAGTGTCTCTTTAATTTCTGATGAGATTCTCTTCCATGCCTGAGCAGAAGTAAAAGCAGATTGCACGAGGAGCATTTTACCGTCTTCTGCCCCCCTGCCAATCCAGGCAGCTAAGCATCCATCTTGCCGTCGTTTGAATTCAAGCCTTGCTTTGATCATACGACGTAATCGCGCATCGCTCCCCTTTTTCCCAGAACAAACAATCGTTTCCATCCAAACCATGATAATCACCTAAACCTATATTGAACGAGAATTAATTTGATTGCCCATCCATAAATATCTAACCAATTTTCAATGAGAGATGAATTTGCCATTAAGAATGGTTGCTGAAAATGGACTGTGGCTTGGCTTGAGAGAGAAAGATTCCCAATGCGGGCTATCGAGAATGTTGATGTTAGCAATCGCACCTTCTTTGATGATGCCGTGCTCACCACTTGGATGTGGAGAACTTTTGGCCGCATTAACAGTGACGGCTGCGAGCGCTTCAAGAGGTTGCACCTTGCATCTCTGGACCATGAGTGAAGCCATGAAAGGAAGACTGAGTGTTTGGCAGTTCGGATTGAAGTCAGTAGCGAGTGTGTATGGTATCTTGTGTTCATGTATTTCTGACATATCGGGCCACATATCGCCCATGGCATATGGTGTGCCCGGTAGGAAGCCAGTAATCACACCAGCATCTTTCAGTTCCAATCTGTTCTCAAGTGTCGTATGATATGCATGATCGGCAGTTTGTACCTTGAGTTCTGCGGCCAAATGACCACCACCTGAATCTTCGAATTCATCGATATGCATGCGGAGATCAAGTCCAGATGAACGTGATGCTTTGAGGATATCTTCGCTTTCTTCAACTGTGAACCATCCCGGCTCGCAGAACACATCGGCAGAACGCGCAATGCCTTGCTCAACGATTGCCGGTAATTGTTCATTGAGAAGGGATTCAATGTAGTCGCCATGCGCCATATATTTTGGCGTATCGTGCGCACCCATCCATGTAGGATCGAGACTCGGTAAATTTTCATCAGAGCCAAGTGTTGATGCAACTGCAAGGAGTTTCAATTCCGTAGCTGTATCAAGACCGTATCCACTCTTCACTTCCATATGCGTCGTCCCAGTGCGTAATGCGGACCGGAGGCGAACGTACCCTTCTTTGTGAAGGTCGTTGTTTGATGATGAACGCGTTGCATTCACAGTAGATTGAATCCCACCACCCATGTTGCTGATATCCCGATAGGTTTTCCCTTCAAGTCTCCACCGGATCTCCTGCGAACGATCACCCGACCATAAGAGGTGGCTGTGTGTGTCAATGAGGCCAGGTATAATCGCCATTCCGTTTGCATCGATAATACGATTGTCTGAATCTTCTCCATATTCGGATATCACTTCTTCTGAATCCGCGATATTCACGACCTTATTATCTTCAATAATAATTGCCATTCCAATATCATTTATACTATCCTCAATGGTGAGGGGTGTCGAGGAATCGATTGAAGAAAAGTGAACCATCGGTCCGCAATTAATCAGGAGAGTCCGCACAAACCATCCTTGACGAAGAGGGTTGAAGAACAATGGCTTTATCCGCACATCATGGGAACATGGACCTTGGGCATTGAGACAACCGCTCACACCCTCTCGTTTGGGCTTGTTGACGGGGATGGCATACCGTATCCTGCTGCATCAGATACGCTTCGACCTGATAAGGGAGGCATTCATCCAAGAGAGGCTGCTGATCATCACAAAGATGTAGCATCAATGCTTTTCACAAAGGTCATGGAGATGCATGCAATTTCGCCCACCGACATTGGAGCTGTTGCCTATTCACAAGGACCTGGTCTGGGTCCATGCTTGCGAGTCGGTGCAGCAATAGCACGTGGTCTTGCAACCAAAATGGTGGTTCCACTGATTGGCGTAAATCATTGTGTGGCTCACATCGAAATTGGCCGACAACAATGCGGGTGTGACGATCCAGTTTTGCTCTATGTTTCTGGTGGAAATACACAAGTCATTGCACGATTGAACGGCCGGTACAGAGTACTTGGTGAGACCCTTGATATTGGAATAGGGAATATGTTGGATAAATTCGCTCGAAACCAGGGAATTCCCTTCCCCGGAGGGCCTAAAATTGAGCAGTTTGCTGCAGAATACCTTGCCGAAAACCCAACACCCTCCATGGAGGGATTACAACTCCCCTACGCAGTGCGCGGAATGGATCTTGCATTCTCTGGCCTCCTTACTGCTGCCCAACGACTGATTGACAACGGAGCTCCCCTCAATGCTGTTTGCTGGTCACTCCAAGAACACGCATTTGCATCCTGCGTAGAAGTCGCAGAGCGCGCCATGGCACATACTGGGAAGTCTGAACTGTTGCTTGGAGGCGGCGTTGCTTGCAACAATCGGATGAGAGATATGTGCAATCTCATGGCAGAAGACCGTGAAGGGACATCTCATGCGCCACCAAGAATGTACTGCATTGATAACGGCACCATGATTGGTCTTTTGGGATGGTTGGAATTGCAAAAGAGGACGACGCCTCTTGAAGAGAGTGCAATCGACCAATACCTGCGAACGGACCAAACTCCTATTGTTTGGTCTTGAGTCCAATCAATCCCATACGGTTTTAATGGGTGGGCTGACACACTCCAATGGGGGAATAGCCAATCGAACGTCGTCGCGGCCGCAAAGAGGAATTCAACCCCTTCGCGAAAGATGCTTCCCAACAAGCACGACGACGTCGTGATGAGCGGGAACGACAGAACGCCCGTCGACCTGCCCCTGTTCCTGAAGTTGTTGAAGAAAAGCCCAATATTAAGGCTGATCTTGAACGAAAACAGCGCGAAGCAATAGAAAAACTCGTCCAAAAAGGCGATGTCGCAACCCCTGAAATTCAACCGGCTGCACTCCCAAAACAGCCAAAGCGTAGCAACGACGAGTCAAAACCCGTCAAGCAAAGCCGTGAGGACCGCTTGGCTGAATTGCGCAGAAAATCAGAAGCGCTGAAGAAAGCTGCACCTTCCGCGCAGCCTACCGAACTTACTCCAGTTGAAGCGGTTGAACAAGCCGTAGAAGCGATTGAACAAGATGACCCCAATTTTGAAACTCCGGTAGAGGATGAACTCATTGAAGTTGTGTCTCTTGATGCCCCTGGCAAGGTCAAGAATATTTTCAAACAGATTGAAACTAAAATCGTCAAGCCCGACAACAGACGTCACGGTCGTAGGCGCTTCGACAAGAAAGGAGGCGGCCGCCAAAAGCAGGAAAAGCGCCTCAATCGACAAAAATATTTGGAATACAAATACGCAGCACGCGATATTTTAGACAACCCTGATGTTCCCGAAGAACATCGATCCAACGTACTCGGCCAAATTTGGGCAAAGGGTGAACGAGTCAGTATTGAAGAATCACTGACCTTCATTGAGCAAAAACAGGCAGAACTCGTGTTGCCGGAAGCGGTTGCAGATTCGCTGCGAGACCTCGTCAAAAGAATGACCACAAGGAGATGAACATTATGACAGACAAAAAAATAGAAGCAAATACAGTAGCAAGCGTACACTATACGGGAACATTACCAGATTCAGGTGAAGTTTTTGATTCTAGTGAAGGGCGAGACCCCTTGGTCTTCTTGGTAGGTCACGGACAAATGATTCCAGGTTTCGAAGAAGAAATGATGGGTGCAAGTGTTGGCGAACGTCGTAAATTCACACTCACTTCGGAACGCGCATACGGAGCCCGTGATGAAGAAGCAATATTGCAAATACCACGCAGTAATTTTGCACAACTCGAAGAACAAACACCATTGGAAGTAGGCATGCAACTCGTTGCTCAAATGCCCCATGGCCCGTCTCCATTCACCGTCACCGGATTGGATGATGAGACGGTAACAGCAGATTTCAACCATGCACTTGCTGGACAAGCCCTTACATTTTCAGTAGAAGTTGTTGAACTGCGTGATGCCTCTGAAGAGGAACTTGCACACGGCCACGTACATGGTCCAGGCGGCGCACACCACTGAAGGTAAAGCGAGTCTTGATGAAGTGCCTTTACTTGTGGTAAAGCATGGGCGACCTACGTAAGGATACTTGGGAATCCTTGAGTGGCTTGCCCCTTCCGCTAACAGGTAAGCACTCTGATGCCAAACAGTCCATCAATGATGCTGGATCTCCACCCTATACGAGAGGCATCCACAAAACGATGTATCGCTCACGTTTGTGGACGATGCGTCAATACGCTGGATTCTCGAGTGCTAAAGAAACGAATGAACGTTTTAAACTGCTTCTCGAGAGAGGACAGATGGGCCTCTCTGTAGCATTTGACCTCCCCACACAACTCGGAATGGATGCAGACGACGAGCTTTCATTTGGCGAGGTTGGTAAAGTAGGAGTGTCCATTTCCTCGGTAGAGGATATGAAAGAACTCTACGATGGAATACCGTTGGACAAAGTCAGCAGTTCGATGACAATAAATTCACCAGCAATGATCTTACTGGCCATGTACATCGTAGCAGCAGAAGAACAAGGGACAACGATGGACCAACTCAAAGGAACCATTCAAAATGATATCCTGAAAGAATACATCGCCCGGGGAACCTATGTATTTCCACCAAAACCAAGCATGAGGCTGATTACAGACATTTTCGAATATTGTTCTGAACATGTCCCGAAGTGGAATACCATCTCAATATCGGGATATCACATTCGTGAAGCAGGCTCTACGGCAGTACAAGAATTAGCATTCACACTGTCAAATGCTCTCGCATATGTTGAGGCAGCTCTTGAATCTGGTCTTGATATCGATGATTTCGCACCACGGTTGTCATTCTTTTTCAATTGCCACAATGACTTCTTTGAGGAAATAGCGAAGTTCAGAGCGGCTCGCACCCTCTGGTATGATTTGGTACAGGAGCGGTTCAATCCATCCAACCCAAAATCATTCATGCTGAGATTCCACACCCAAGTAGCAGGTGTAAGCCTTACAGCCCAACAACCACTCAATAATATCTCACGAGTTACAATTCAGGCACTCGCAGCAGTCATTGGAGGGACACAGAGCCTTCATACGAATTCATACGATGAAGCATTGGGCTTACCAACCGAAGCATCGGCAACAGTTGCATTGAGGACACAGCAGATCATAGCGGAAGAATCTGGGGCTGCTGATGTCGTGGATCCAATCGGTGGGTCATGGTATGTTGAACATCTAACAAAAGAAATATATCAACAAGCAAAGAAATTAATTGAGACTGTTGAAATGAAGGGTGGGGCAATGGCTGCTATTGAACAAGGTTGGCAGCAACAAGAAATCCATCAATCTGCTTATCGCTACATGAATGAAATTGAACAGAACAAGCGCAATATTGTTGGTGTTAATCACGGAGTCATGGATGAGTTGCAATCAATTCCCGTCACACAAATTAACCCTCAAATCGGAGAGGAACAAGCCTCGAAATTGGCCCAACTGCGATTAAATCGTGATCAACATGATGCTGACAGATGCCTACAGAAACTACGTGATGGTATTTCCAATGGCGACAATCTCTTCCCACATGTCATTGATGCAGTGCGAGCCCGTTGTACATTGGGTGAGATCATGAATGTGATGAAGGATGATTTTGGAACCTACATGGCACCAAGTGGATTTTAGGTGATGAAGATGGATTTTGGACCAATTTACATTGACCATATTGGGATCGCTACTCCAAACCTCAACGAAGGCAGTCGCTTTTGGTCACTCCTTGGATTAAAACAAGGTGAGGTCGATGAACGTGTTGACGATCAAGGTGTCGTAACACGATTTTTTGCTACAGACCAATCGAACAAAGATAGCCATCCTCCCAACATTGAGTTGCTTGAACCGACAGGGGAAGATACACCAATTGGCAAGTTTCTCCAAAAAAGAGGCCCTGGTATCCAACAACTCTGCTTGAGCGTATCTGATTTACCCGGATTGTTGGAATATCTTCAACAACATGGGATCCAACTCATTGACGAACAACCTCGGAGAGGTACGGGCGGGCACATGATTGCATTTGTTCATCCACGCTCAACAGGTGGAGTTTTGGTAGAGTTGACTCAAAGGGAATCAACATCATAGAACATAATGCCTATAATCGGCCTCGGAGAGTCGGACGCTGATGAGGACCTGTGTTGACCAACTTCTTGCCCTTCCGCATATCGACGCCCCCCGTTTGAAAGGGGAAGTCAATTATTTGGCTGGTCGTCTTGAACATCTACGATTGCAACGTTCTATTTCTAACGAGGCATATCTCGATGCAGGCGCCATACAAGGTGCTATTGAGATGGTTGCAAACATGATTGATATGGGTGTGGCACAGACAGAGATTCAAGAGCACCTTCGCTCAACGCTTCAACGTGCACAACGTATTGAAAACAAACACCCAGGACTTAACTGGGCTGTTGAATCCGGACGAGCGAGTTGAGTTCCCGATGGGGGAATCCTTGCTAAGCGTACGTAATGTGACGAAGTCATTTGGTGAAATTGAGGCACTCTCCAGTGTTTCACTTGATATATTTGAAGGAGAAATCATAGGTTTAGTCGGTTCCAATGGTGCTGGAAAAACAACGCTGTTACGCCTGTTATCGGGCGTATACAGGCCATCATCGGGATCAATTACACTCGGAAGCGGTTCACCTATTTCTGAAAGTAGGCAATATTTGGGAGTTGTACCAGAGAGTACAGGATTGTATTCGCGCCTGACGGCATGGGAAAATATCCGCTACCACAGCAGACTCTACGGTGTGAGTGATGAAGAGGCTTGGAAACGGACATCATTTTTTGCCAGCCACCTCGGCATGTCTGATTCATTGGGTCGTCACACCAAAGGGTTTTCACGCGGTATGCGTCAAAAGACCGCTCTGTTGCGAGCATTGGCACATGCTCCTCGGGTATTGCTCCTCGATGAACCGACAGCTGGCCTTGATGTGACGAGTGCAAGAACGGTTCGCAAGCTTGTAGAGGATTTGGGCAGTCAAGGTGGGACGGTAGTGTATTCCACGCATCAACTGGCAGAAGCAGAACAAGTTTGCAACAGAATAGTCATCATCCACAATGGAGAGGTGAGAGCGGACGGGACGCCTCAAGAATTGATGGAACGAACGGGAACCAATCGTCTTGAGGATGCTTATGTCTCCCTCACACATGATCAGGCCAGAATACGAACCGAGGACTCGAAACCCTTGTCATCGTGGGCGAAATGGTGGAGGGGAATATTCACGCCGAATGTACCAGCCGAGGTGAGTGAAGATGAGTAAAGCTGCACGTCGGATTGGCACCATTGCCAAGAAAGAATTGGTCGAGTTTGTAAGAGATTGGCGGACCATTGTTGCCATTCTTGTTATCCCCTTGCTGATGTTCCCTCTTTTGTTCATTTTATTTCCGCTCCTGCTCGCATCAGAGGCGGCTGAAATGGACAATGTCAGCGTAGAGGTGGTTGTTCAGTCAAATGATCTGCCAGAAGAACTCGGTCTTTTATTCAACCAATCCAACATCAATGTCACCTACGAAGCACTCGATGACCATGAGTATTTATCCACGCCAGGCGTGGATGAACATCGATTAAGAAACTCAACCATTGATGGAATCGTACGCCTCAGAGGCAACGGAACCGTTCTCGAATATTCAATTCTCTATATGTCCACGTCTGAACAGAGTCAAGAGGCAAGAGGCAGGACCTTTGCAGTCCTCACGCAATGGGAACAAAATGAGACTGAGCGCAGAATCGTTGCTGCGGGACTTGACCCTAATGAGACTCTTGACCCACTCCAGTGGAATGGTGATTTTGCAGAAAGCGATGTGGCCACTCAAGGGGAACAAGCAGGAATGGCCCTTTCTTTGTTCATACCTTTGGTACTTTCAGTATGGACTTTTTCATCTGCAATCCAACCATCAATTGACATGACTGCGGGGGAACGTGAGCGCGGGACTCTTGAGGCATTACTTGGCCTGCCATGCAGCCGAATGGAATTACTCTTTGGGAAATGGCTGGCTGTTGCTACCATCACTGGTGTTGGCGTACTGTTACAGGTCGCAGGTCTCCTCTTTGCAATTGGATATCTTGCCTCTTCAGATCTGATTTCGGCACCAGCCATATCACTAACGGCTCTTGTGTTGCTCATCCTCGCCGTACTGCTCTTCGCCATTATGGTGGTCGCGTTTGAGTTAGCGTTGGCAATGCGCTCCCACAGCGTTAAGGAAGCCGGTTCAATTCTCGGCCCAGCATTGCTATTGATTCTCTTCCCAGCTTTGTTTACTCAGGTGATCAATCTCGATGGAATTGAATCTTTTTGGTTTGCCATTCCTGTAGTAAATGTGCTGTTGGCATTGAGGGAACTTCTCATGAATAGAATTGTTGTGAGCCATATTGTCATTTGGTTGGCAAGTTCAACAATCTATGCTCTCGGTGCCGCACTCTATGCAGCAAGGCAGTTCAAACGAGAAGACATCGTCACGAGTCTTTCCTAAGCACCGAAGGCTACCAAACTTTCTCGGACGATTTTGACAATGAGGTCGATTTCCTCACTTGTGATATTGAAATGAGGGGTGAAACGGAGTGCGTTTTTACCACCATGAATCACGCCCAAGCCCCGTTTCCTGCACCATGGCTCTACGGCATGTTGTCCGACAACGGGGAATGCGGTAGGTTCCAATTCGGCACTGCATAGCAGGCCTGTGCCCTGAACTTTGGAGATGACCTCTGGGAACTCTTCCTGCAATTCTTTGAGTTTGGCAACAAATTCATCTCCACGATCTCGTATGTTTTGACGCAATGCCGGCGTAATACGGTCAAGAACTGCGACTGCAGTTTCAAGAGCGCGTGGATTGGTTGTCATGGTATTTCCATAGATGCCCGTAACATAGAGAGAAGATGCTCGTTCGTTCATACCGAGAACGGAAAGTGGATATTGCCCTGCATTCATTGCTTTCGACCAAGTTTCAAGGTCGGGTGCAACACAATCGGAGAAGCCATCATAGTCAATCACAGACAGTGTTCCCTGGCCGCGAATACCTGCTTGAATGGAATCGACGAGAAGAAGGCTGCCATGGTCTAGCGTACGTTGGCGTGCTGCATCGTAGAACGCTCGGGTGACGCATTGCCCGGGGTTTCCTTCACCTTGTACGGGTTCAATCGCTAATAATTCAATGAAGACTCCGTCTTCCTCTGCTTTGTCATAGGCAGCATGCATGGCGTCGATATCATTTGCTGGAATCAAAATGAGATTGTCGCGATTTTGGAAACTCGCAAGGTGAGCATCGTATTTGCCTTTGCAGGAATGTGACATCTGGGCTGGACGGTCGGTTCGGCCGTGAAACCCTTGTTCAATAGCCATGATTTTGATGGTATGGCCTTCGTAACGACCTCCAACTTGAGTCATGAGTTTTGCATTAACGTCTGCAATTCTCAAACTTACTGTCACCGATTCAGAACCACTGTTCATGCAGATAAATTTGTCAAATGGACAATGTCCGTGAGTGTGACCTAATTCTGTACGGAGTCTGTCTTCAAGCCGTTTTTGTGAAAATGATGCCGTCATGACATTAGCCATCACCCAATTATCTGACATGGAGTCAATAATTTCCTGCGGACCATGGCCTGCACCAAGCATGCCATAGCCGCCGTTGTCATGAACAACCGCTCCATGTGATGTGATGACCCATGGACCTCTTGCGGCAATTGCGACGTAGGGGTTCACAGTATCAGGATTGTAAAAATTGACAAATCCAGACTGAAGATTTTCGATCAGCACATCCTCCGACTGGCCGATGTAATGCTTTCCAAATTCAGCATTGAGGACTTGGAAACGCTCAAATCCGTCAGAAATAGCCACGCCGAGGTTAGGGTCGAAATCCAAGAAGAAGAGAATTTCTTCATCACTTAATCCAGGAGTGGTGATATCACCCATATGTGAGCGGATTTCCTTCAACGAGGTCAACGCGTCACTTGAGACCGTGCTTTGCATGGTTCAGTGTCCGTCAAGGACTCCTTTGAACATTGGCCTCAAAAGCGTTACAGACTCATCTTTCTAAATGAACAATAATATCAGAGTAATACTCTAGGAATACTTATATCTACACTATTGATGGAGTGAACGTGCCTAAAATCTCGTTGGACATGCCTGCTGAGTTAGTTGAAGATCTACGTAATCATGTTGGGGATGAAAAGAAATTTGTTAGTTTGGCAGACGCAGTCCGAACTGCGTGCCGTAAATTATTGGACCAACTTGACGAAATAGATGCCAGGCACGGGAGATGAGGGGTTATTATGACAACAAAAGACGAAGCAATGAAGGCCGTTGAAATACTTCTTGGGTACATAGAAGGCGATGAAAATATCTCGCGTGAAGGCCTACAGCGAACGCCAGAACGTGTTGTTGACTCTTGGAATGAAATATTCGCAGGTTACGCCATGGACTCAAAGGAAATATTGGAGGCAACGTTCAACGCTGAAGGCTATGATGGTATTGTGTTGTTAAGAAATATCGAGTTTACCTCAATGTGTGAACATCACCTCCAACCCTTCCGAGGTAGAGCCCACATCGCCTACATCCCAGTTGATCGCATCGCAGGCATCAGTAAACTAGCGCGAATCCTCGAACTCCACGCTCGACGACTTCAAAATCAAGAACGTATTACAAAGCATATTGCCGATGATATTGAGCGAGAACTTCATCCATTAGGTACTGCGGTTATTCTCGAAGCATCTCATGGATGCATGCAATGTCGCGGAGTTGCTAAACAGCAAGCCATCATGACAACATCATCAATGCGAGGAGTCTTCTTTGAGCGACAAGAGGCACGTTCCGAACTCATGCAACTCATCCAACAACCCAAACTCTGAGGGATTGAATGAAATCCGTAGACTTACATCACAAAGGAGAGATGGTCGGCGACGATGCCGAAGATCTCGCTACGGATTACAATATTGTTGAAATATTTCATTCCGTACAGGGCGAAGGTTTCAGGGCGGGTATCCCCCATGTATTCATTCGCTTTGGCGCCTGCAATCTACGATGTGAATGGTGCGATACCAATTTTGACGAATTCGATGTCAAGCCTGCTGCCGAAGTTCTTGAAGAGGTCCTGAAATACAACACAAAAAATGTCATTTTCACCGGAGGCGAGCCCATGCTCAATGATCTGTGGCCTTTGGCACGCCTGCTCAAGCGCAGAGGCTATCACCTCTCTGTTGAGACAAATGGAACAATCTCCATACCTGAAGAACTGATAGATTGGA
>Ga0222715_10000992_pt1 | contig 27964 bp, 23 predicted proteins | sample C33_9DmetaG_FD_165056 | JGI IMG/M metagenome (GOLD analysis project Ga0222715, IMG submission 165056) | Estuarine water microbial communities from San Francisco Bay, California, United States - C33_9D | ecosystem: Environmental > Aquatic > Marine > Unclassified | place: USA: California...
TTTCCAAGTTGATATTTTTCTTATAACCTGCAGCGTATCCCATACGACCCGTTACAGATTCTGCGTGTAAACGAACCCACTCCATCAACGCTTGAGAAGCAGAAGGACCGATTGGGTCACGGAATGTCACGTTTAGAGTGCTCCAAGTAAATCTACCTGCCACATATGTTTCTGTGTTCAGGAATGGTATTGGAACCGCGTTAATTGATACTTGTGGACGTGAAGTTGATTCAACGTACCAAGAGTTGATACCCAATGAAGAGTCAAAGGTCATGATGAACCTATTCTTTCTTTTTGGTTCATAGGGTACCGGCATTTTCATTAATAAATCAGCCATTGTATTTTCGTTTTTATATTTTTTGTTTATTACTTATAAATAGTTGGATAAGTGAAAATTTTTCTATTTACTTTATTTTGAAAAACCACATTATATAGAAGCTAACTAGAAATTATTATACTTCTTTTTTCTCTCCTCCTTTAGTTAAATAAGTTTTTACTGGTTTATCTCCATCTGGATAAGCTTGTCTTAAATAATCTTTCATTTTATCTACATTGCTTTTGTCATCATCTGAAAAACCAATTGTAGGTTCTACATTTTCAAAATCAGGAATAAAATTATTACTTACATCATCCTTAAAGAATGCTCTTCGTCTTAGTCTCGAAGCCATATCTTTAACATAAGAGATAAATCCTTGCATTGCTTTTATTTTCCCTTCTTCAGGATTTGCTGCACTTCCTTCTCCATAAGTCACAGGGTGGAACTTCAACATATCCAAATATCTTTCAACCATATCGTCGTCTGTCATTTCGTCCTCACCCGCAAAGTCACGAAACTTTTTCAGGTTAGTGATTAACTCACCCTTATTTATACCTTTATGATTGGTCATAATCATATTATATACCGCATCTTTTAGGACTGAAGGGGTATGTCCACGAGCGGTAATAATTGAGAATATTGAACCTCCATTGATTGCCTCAACAAAATCATCCCATGAAGGACCCGTCTCAGCAACCATTGCATCAACAATAAATTGTGAGTCTCCTTCAGTTGTGAAGTTTCTATAAGGATTATCTGCATAACCAACAATAGTTTCACCCTTATATTCAAAAGGTTCTTTGTTAATCATACTACGATACTCAGCGAAGTCTTCAGTTGACATACCAACCTCTTTACCATCTTCTGTTTGAACGATAATTTGAGTCGGCATCATCATGATGTTGTCATCCCAGTCAAAAGCATAATACTTCATATCAGGACGACCAGCATCATCAAAACCTTCCATGAGATTTCTTTTCTCAATAATTTCGTTTAAGATACTACGAATCATTACTTTGTCTCGTTTAGTCTCTCAATTAATCTTTCTAATTGTTCTTCTGAAATCACAATGTTTTGTGGTTTTTCAGAAAATGTTTTTACACCATTGTTCTCAACATTTAGGTGTTCCATTAAGTTTGATTTCTTAAATTCCATGTTCTTATTTTAATTAAACGTTTAATAAGGCTAATGGGGGTCACCATCGGTAACCCCCAATTTATAAATATATCAAATTAGATATCTTCGAAAGATGCTCCCGTTGGAGTAATCAAGAACTCAATATCGATGAATTCAAGTGCTCTCGTTGGTTTCAAGTAGATTTTACCTGTCAACTGGTTGTTATCCAAATCTTCAGGTGTGTTTTCTACAACCACACGGAAGTCGATTAAACCTCTGTCTCTTCTAATAGAGTCTAAGATTGGGTTAACCGAATCTAAGAAGTCTTGTCTTACTTGGTCATCGTTCTGTTCGAACAACAATCTTACCGCTACAGCTGAAATCAACTTACGAGCTTGTAACAACAATCTTCTTACGTTAATTCTGTCAAGTGCAGATTCTCTAATTTGTAGAGTCTTATTACCCCAAATTACTGTGCCCACATCTGAGAATGTTGCGATTGGGTTCAATCTACCTTGGTATAATGTATCTCTATCTTCTTGAGTTAACTTCTTACGTGCTTTAACAGCATTTACCAAACCTCTTGTGTAACCCGCAGTTGCGAACCAAGGGAATGCGATGTTATCTGTTAATGCTAAGTTCTTAACAACCTCTGCCGTTGGTGGGATGTAGATTTGTGTGTTGTTCACACTATCTCTTGTCAATACCCACGGGTAGTAAGTTGCTGTGTAGTTAGAATCAATTGATGACTCTTCTAAGTTATCAACCGCTTCATCAGGGTAGATGAAATCTGTTTCAAACGATGAAGTATTAGGTACATACATGTTGTAATCCGCAGTAGTACAGATGTAGATAGAATCTGCTCTGTCTGTTTCAATCATTTCAATCGCTTCTTCCACCAAGTTAGAATGGTTATAATAATCAACACCAGGTGTTGTGAAGATGTTAATGTTAACCGCTTCAGGATTTTCAAATGTTTTCTGACCCAATAAGTAAGCGTAGTAATCAGTATTTGCCCAATCAGTTTGATTTTCACCTACAGTAATTTGTTTAAACTGTCCCCATCCTGTTGCAGTTGGGAATGAAGGTGAAGGAGTAGCACCTGCCAAGTAACCAGTACCACCTAAACGGAATGTGTCTTTATTTGAACGGAATTCTCTATAAACATCCCAACCATCAAAACCACCTTTAGGTAATAATGTAAACTTACGTGTATTAAGTTTGTAATATGGATTTGTTTGAGAAGTTGGTTCACTTCTAAATTCAGCCACACCTACTTCAAACGCAGTTTCACCTGAAGTTACAAATTGACCTGAAATTGTAACAACCGTAGCTCCTGAATCCATGTGGAAACCTTTTGTTAGATAAGCCCAATCATTACCTTCGGTTGCAGTACCCAAGTTAGTTGGGTTTTGTTTACCTTTATACATGAAGAAGTCAGAATCAATACCTACAGTATTTGAAATACCTAAGTAAGTCTTTCTTACTTTATCACCCGCACTTCTTGTAGAATTATCATTTCCATTAGTAGTACCGAATGGTGGATTATAAATTATTTCACCAGGTGTGTTATATTTAGTCTTGTATGCAATAAATGGACTCTTAACTCCTGAGTACTCTCTAAAGTTATAACCTTCGAAACCACAAGGAAGTGCATCGATTGGTGCATCTTCATCCATTTCTAACATAATAAATTTAGACTTAAGTTCAAACTCACCATTTGATGTACCAACTTTCTTAGCTACGTATCCATTTTCACCAGGATTCATCGTACAGTTAGTGAATTTCTCAATTACCACAGGATTTGCATCAGTATCGAAGAAATCACGAACGATAATATCAAATGTTAAGTTAGCAAATGAGATATTAGCAATTGAAATTTTTATTTCATTATTTGCTGCGTTACCATCAGAAATTGAAATAAACCTAAATAATCTATCAACTTGAGAACCTCTTAATTCTGAAACCACAAATGGTGTTGACGGTGTTTGATATTGTTCTAAATACCAACCAATTGAAGTATTGTTACCATCATCTTCTCTAGCCGAAGGTAAAGCAGTAAGGTTACAGTTCAAACCACGAATTTTACCTTTTCTATATCCTTCAGTCAATAATGAGTAATAAACTTCCTCAGCAAATACAGGAACCTCTGTTCTATTTTTACCAAAGTTTGTACCACCAAATACTTTATTTATATAGTTAGTATCTGATAATGAGAACGATGTTTTGAATGTGAATACATCACCATCATTAGTCACACCTGAAATACCAAATGGTGAGTAAGGGTTTTTCTGAACTGCTTCATACTCACCTGTACAATCCATAACAACTTGTGATACTCCACTCGCAATATATACTGGACCACCGTCACTATCATTGTTAATACCTCTTGAACGAAGTGTTGTAACTACTAAATCATTATACTCAGTAAACGCAGTTGCATTGTAACTCAAAACCGTACCACTAATAGTACCATTAAACGCACCATTACCATTATCTGTTAATGACGTAACAACTCCGTTAAATGAAATACCTGAGTAATTATCACCCGTACCTGGTTCGAAACAACCGTAGTACCAAGGGTCCATTAATGAATCGTCGTAATCTGCAACTGAATTGTATAGACCGTCAACAGATAAGAAGTTATTACTATCTGAAACAGTATATCCAGCACCAGTAAATGAGTTATACACTGCATCTGTAACTACACCCCATTGAGCACCTGTAGTAGCACTTAATGAGTTAGTAATCATTATACCGTTTAAGAATGATTGCATTTGACCCGACATTGTTGTAGAGTCTCCATTGTATAATGTGATTGAATCGTTGATATAATCAATAATCGGAGCAGGAAATGAAGTAGTGAAGTTAATACCTGAAGTAGAACCTGTATTACCCGAGAAGTTTACTGACCATGTTGCCTCTGTTGGTGTAGATAATGTTGCGGGGTCTAAATTTGCTTGTGTCGTAATTGACCAAGATGGACCTGCATCATAACCTGACAACCCTAATACTCTTGTCACGAATAATTGGTTTGATTGTTGTAAATACGCCTTCGCTATGTAAGCGGCTTCATATTTTGGAATCTGCGTGTTTACAAATTTTGTTGGATTTGTTCCTCCGAAGTAAGCTTGAAATTCGTCGAAGTTGGAGATGAATATAGGTTCGAATGCTGGACCCGATAAGGTCTCACCAACAATACCCATAGTAGTTACACCTACACTCTGTGCCACGAAACTCAAGTCTCTTTCTGATGTATAAACACCCGGAGAAACGAAAACTTTGTTTGAACTTGCCATGTTTTTTAATTTCTTAAGAATTTATTTTTATTATAAATATTTGGAAAAATCTTAAAAAACATTTACACCAGCCCTATATTTATCGATTAGGGAGAATTTTTTCTGCCTTTTTTCACACTAATATTATGAAAGACATAAAAAACATTAAGATATCTACAGAGGTTCACTCAACACTAAAAGAGTATTGTGATGAGAATGGATTGAAGATGTATAAGTTTTTGGAAAAGTTAATTATGGACAAATGTTCTCGTCCAAAGGATATCTACGGTGAATAAATTATAACAACTTAGCGGTTGTATAAATTTTTGATTCTCCTGGAGAATCTTTAGTAACTACGAACCTTACCAAATCATTAGTGTTGATTTGAATTTTAGTTAATTTATCACCCACATAATTATTATTAATATACACCGAATAGGTTTCAACATTATCATCTTTCTCAACAATCAAGTCCGCAGTGTATCTAAAAATTTCACTCAACTCATTGTTACCATCAACAAATAATAAATCCACAGGAAACTCGTTTGGATTTTCAGGTTGTGGGTTTACCTTCCTTGCTTTGTTTAATTGAGGTACTTCAATCATTGTCAATGTTCTTGAGATACCCGGACTTACTTCAAACTCATCTTCATCCATTAAGAAACCTAACATTGTGAACTCATAGTTTTGGATGTAGTATTTTCTTCTGTCAATGTCTAAAACAGACTCATCAGAAATGTTGTTTAATATAATAGGAATGTAGTGACCTTTGATGTTTGTATATGCTTGACGAGAGGCAAAGTTTTGTAATACGTTTTTGTTGAATTCATTCAACGACCTCATTCTGTTTACAAACAGTTTAACATTATAAGTAATATCAACAGGAATAGGTTGAGGAATTTTATAGACATCGACACCTTTTCTTTGTCCGTCCCAAGTTGGTACTTTAGCATAATAAAATTGTTTTCTATTTGGTATAGTATATTGTAATGATGGGTTGGTACCATAAGGAACCTCAGGTTGTCTTACTGTTGACACAAAAGGTGGTTTCACGTTCTTATCCAAATCTTGGAAGTTCCATGTCTCAGTAAACTGAGCCCAATTCTGTGTGGTGATAATAATATCTACAGTAGGTATAACCTTACCATCCATAAATGTTTTCAAATCATTCTTAACGAAGTCCAACATACCACGGTCCAAATCTGCATGACCTATACCTTTTGGCAAATAAGTTCCATCCTTTTGAATATCTTCCAAAAGTTGTTCCCTTCTTGCAAGTCCCGTTTTATTAGGAATGAGGTCAAGTGTCTTTTTTATTTTCTTTGGTAATGCCATTAGATTCCGTTGAATTCATCATTTGATACCGGCGATGCAGTGATACTGCGGTAATATGGTTTATAACCACCATAAGTGTGCCTGTTATCCGAGGTGATACGACCGTCATCAACGACGGAATAATATCTAACTCTATCTTCTTTTTCATAATAACCAATGTAGTCTCCGAACTCAATGTCGACACCCATCTCATCTAAATAAGATTGATAGATACCCACTTTAAGATTACCTGGTTCTACTTGTCCAATTCTTGATGACCCCATAAACGCATTTGTAGGAGCCTCAATCTGAACATAACCTTTAAGTTCCACAGGTGCTTGGTACTGAATACCTTCAGATACCACCTCACCATAGACATCGTCTTTTTTTGTCCTTTGTTTATCAACACGATACAATACAAACGTAAAGTTCATATCCCCGTGTAACCATTCTTGGCCGAGGGATACGTCTAAATCAAAATCTTCTTCTGCGAAGAATTTGTTTAATCTCGTTATTGGAACTTTTCTTTGACTCATCAATTGATAAATATCTATAAAATGATTATTATTAAAGGTATTTAACTGTATGGAAGAAAATAAAGTAATGTCTAAAATACCTGAAGTAAGGGCAACCCGTATCTTAGAAGACTACGAAGGGTTCAACAATTACATATTGGGTCTAAAGAAAAAAATGCAAGTCAAAAAGCATTTTAAGATGACTCGTGCTCAGGCAGATTACATTATTGACTTCCACGATGTCACCCCAAAGGTGGCAAGAAAATGGGTAGAGTTGGACGAATATTTTGGTAAAAAAATGATGGAAGAAAAACTTCTTACCAAAAGACCGACACAAATATACGTAGAAAAAATCTTAGTAGAAAAAGATAAATCATTTCATATCTACGGAAAGTTATTTGAGACCGAAGAATTGTACGACTTTTGGTTACCTAAAGCGGCAGTGATTCAAAACAGAGAAAGAAAAGTGGAAATTGATTACACTAAGTATTCTCATCGTCCACCACTCGAACATCAGAAACTCGCTATTGAAAAGTTGGTAGGTAATGACAAATACATCTTAGCGGATGATATGGGATTGGGTAAGACCACAGCAACGGTGATTGGTGCATTGGAAGCTAAAGCCAATAAAGTATTGATTATTTGTCCTGCATCTTTGAAAATTAACTGGCAACGTGAGATTGCCAATTACACAGATAAAGAGGTATCAATCATCGAAGGTAAGAAGTGGGAACCAAAAGATTTTACCATTATCAACTTTGATATCTTAAAGAACTTCCACGACTTAAAGAAAGTAAAAGAGTCTTTGGTATTAAAGGAAGAATTTGATTTGGTTATTATAGATGAAGCTCATTACATCCAAAACAAACAAGCTCAGAGAACAAAGATTGCAAACGACATATGTAAGAAAGTTGGAAAGGTATGGTTACTAACGGGTACACCAATGACCTCACGACCAATTAACTATTTCAACCTATTAGATTTGGTAGACTCACCAATCGCTTATAATTGGATGGCTTATGCAATCCGTTATTGTGAAGGTTACCAATTCAATGTTGGTAACAGAAAGGTATGGAATGTCAACGGGGCATCTAACCTAACAGAATTAAGAGACAGAACAAAAACACACGTACTAAGAAGACTAAAACAGGATATATTAGATTTACCTGAAAAAATTCTCACACCCGTTTATCTAAGATTAAAGTCAAAACAATACGAAGCACTTATGGGTGAATACTTCGATTGGTATGACAACAACTCCGAGGAGTCATCCTCATTAACCGTGCAGTTCTCAAAACTGATGAAAGTAAGACAGGTCATTGCCGAAGAGAAGGTAAAAGACACCATTGAGATTGCAGAAAATATTATTGAACAGGGAAAAAAAGTTATTATCTTCACCAACTTTACCGATACATTAAACCAAATTAAATCACATTTTGGAAAGTCCGCCGTCGCATTGGACGGAAGGATGAGTAAACCCGCAAGACAAAACTCTGTGGATGAATTCCAAAACAATGAAAAGGTAATGGTATTTGTTGGTAACCTCAAAGCCGCAGGTGTGGGAATCACACTGACCGCAGCAGAAGCCGTTATTATGAATGACCTCTCGTTCGTCCCTTCTGACCACTCACAGGCAGAAGACCGAGCATATAGATATGGACAGAAATCAAACGTATCTGTCTTTTATCCAATTTTTGAAAATACAATTGAAGGTGTTATTTACGATATATTATCCAATAAAAAAAATGTATTTGAAACAGTTATGGGTGATAATATAGACAGAGGGACGGTTGTAGAGGAAATATTGAATACAATTTCAAGAAGGTAGGTATATTTTCCCATACGATATTATTTATAAGAAAATGAAAACGTATGGAATTCAAAAAAAGCCAAGAAAGAATCCATGAGATAGAAAAACAAATCTCAGGTTCTGAAAGAAAAGAAATAATTCAAGAAAACAAAAAAGACGTGAAAAGAATATCGGCAATTAAGTTACCGTATTCATATTCTTCACTAAGCCGTTTTGTGGACAAAGAAACAATGAACGTTCACTATAACCAACATTACAAAGGTTATCTTAAAAAACTCAACAAAGCTTTAGAATCGGTAAAAGATAAGGATATGGACCTTGAACTACTCATTAAAGGTATTTCAAGATACAATAGAACAATCAAAAACAACGCTGGTGGTGCTTACAACCACGAATTGTTTTGGCAAATGTTATCACCAAAAAAACAAGAACCTAATGGACCTGTTTTTGATAAGATTAAAAAACAATATAAAACATTATCCAACTTCAAAAAAGAATTTAAGAAAAAAGCAGTTTCACAATTTGGTTCAGGATGGGTATGGTTAGTCCTTAATAAGAATGGTAGTATTAAAATTATGACCACTTCAAATCAGGACAACCCACTTATGAACACAATGAAAAATGGTGGAATTCCTTTATTAGGGTTGGATTTGTGGGAACACGCCTATTACTTAAAATATAAAAATAGAAGAGACCAATATGTTGATAATTTCTTTGAGGTTATTAACTGGTCGTTCGTTAACAAACAATTTGACCAATATCAAAAAGGTAAGATAAACGAATCTAAGGTGGTGAAATCATTAATTACTGAAGGTACATCAAGAGGATGTTCACCAAAACAGGTAAACACTTATAGAATGATTTTTAACAGAAACCCTCAGGTTAAGAAGAAGTTTATGTATGCAATTATGGATATCTTAAAAGAAGTATATTCTGAATTCCATTATGGGAAGAACGAATATGCACCTGGACAGATGTCGGGTATCTATGATTTTGAACAACCTGGTCGTTCAGTAATCAACAAATTAAATACCAACTACTCAGCATTCTGTATATTAGTTAATGACTTAAATGCGGTATTAAAACACTACGGTCAGGACCCACTGAACTTTATTGGTGGTAACAATCAACAACAACTTAAAGAGACTGATAGAATGATACAACTTATGATACAATTCAGACACCGTATATTCAATCAGGATTCCGCAACATTCCAAACAATTATGGCTTCATTAGATAGGTCAAACAAGTTTGGTGATGAAAGAGAATTGAAAGCTGTTGTCAATATGAAGGATATCTTTAATACAAAGAAGGTGTTCAAAGTAGGTGAATTAGGGGGTAAAGACGACATGATTGGTGGTATTGATGCAACGGTTGAAATTGACGGTCAAAACAAAACCATTCAAATTAAACCCTTCAACGGTTACGAAGAAGAAGACGGTAGAATGGTAGTGTTCGGTACAGGTAACGTAAAACCTTACAAAACAGACTACATTGCTTTCCATAATGACTCTAAAGGTACTATCGTATTTGCAAACGATAATACTGAAATCAAAAATGGTAGGTTTACGTTCCCTGTGGATAGTTGGGTCAATCCTAAATAAATCGTCTTTACTGGATATTTATAAATAAAAGTCTGCGATGTCGATTATTATAGAACCACAAAGAACCAAACTTTATACGAGAATTCGTCACTTACTCGGTGCACCTCTTAGAGGTATTGAGATTGAGGATGAAATGATGGATTCACTATTGGAGTTATCCGTTGAAGACTATTCTCAATATGTGAATGATTGGTTAATTGAATCACAATGGACATCTTTATATGGTCTTAATCAAGATACACAATCCGTAGCTAAAGCACTTATCACACGTTCTTTAGATTGGGAAACACAATACACTTACGCATATTCTAAGATTGTCGGTTTACAGACAGGTGGTGATGCTGTTCTTAAAAAGGACTACATCAACCTACAAAGAAACCAACAAATTTATGAAATCCCTGCAGGTCGTGAACTTAATGAATTATTATGGTTCACAAGAGCAGAATTAGACGCAGCGTTCTTCGACCCATTCATGGGTGGTTTCGGAGGATTTGGTGGTATTGGTCTTGGTGGTGGTGCAGGTTTCTCACAAATGGGAGGTCAAGGAAACTACTTCGTAACACCGGCATTTGATATCTTATTAAGAATGCAAGACATCAATATTAAAAGAAGACTTATTGGTGGTGAACTTACTTATAGAGTAACCGCACTTCCTGAAGGTAAAAAGGCCGTTCACCTTTATAATGTACCTGGTGGTAAGTTTGATTTTGGTAATATTGCAAACAACGAATACAAAGTATGGTATTGGTACTATGAAACAGATGACAGAGAATCATGTCTCGCCGAAAATCCCGATATTGTTCGTTTACCTTCAGACGTAAACATGGACAACCTTAGATGGGATGAACTTAACTCACCAGCACAAACGTGGGTTCGTAGATGGTTTACCGCATATGTTAAAGAAACATTAGGAAGAGTAAGAGGTAAATTCAGTGGTAATCTAAAGACTCCCGATTCTGAACTTCAATTGGAATATGATTCATTATTAAGTGAATCTAAAGATGAGAAGTCTAAATTAGAAGAGGAGTTAAAAATGAGATTAGAAAGACTCCGTCCTGATAAAATGATGGAAGTTAAAGCAAGTCAAGCTGAAAGTTTGAACAAACAATTACAATATAGAGCACTTCCACGACAGATATACATTATCTAATATGGCAATCTTTAAGAGTTATCCTGTCATAAAAATAGTGAACGGGATTGAAGTAAGAACTTCAGACGCAATAATACTAACAAATAGTGAATATACTACTAATGGTGAAGCGGCAATTATCGTAAAAAATGTGGAACAGTGTGTCGTAACTTTAGATGAAACAACCACTGACCACATTACAATTAAATCTATGACTAATGTCACAATCAAAAGTGACAAACTAATCGATGACGAATATAATCAAATAGAAACCGAAAAAGGTGCCTCTGTTGAATTACGTTATGTAGGACAAGGTTGGTATATTATGTCGTCTGATGGGTTAAAGAACTCATAAGTTTTCTATTCTTAGAAACATACTCTTCATCCACTAATTCCATCGTACCGTCTACATACATATAGTATGGGTCAATACCTACACTATCCCAAAACTTAATTTCAGTATCTGAGATGGTTAATACCTCCTCTAAGGTATCTTGGTCCCCTTCACGACGAGGATAACCCCTCACCAACTCCGTCTGTGTCTTAGTAAAGAATGGACGTTTAGTAGGGTCATCTACTAATATTTCATCACGAATATCTGTTGAGAATACAACCAACAAAGGTTCAATACGTTTGTTAAATGACGCTAGATAACGAGGTACATTGTATTCACCTAACATATCAGGTTTTTCAGATATATCTTTTTCATCAATCAAATAACAATTCAAGACTACTTCATCTTTTTTCTTTTGTACATCACCGTGAGACTTTCTTTCACCATTATTTACATAGTAGATAGTATCACCCAAACCAACTTGTAGGTCATGCTTCATAGCCAACTCCATATGAGCTTGACGAGACATAAATGAACCTGATTTGGTTCTTTTTGTGATGTGAACTTTGTATTCGTTAATCGTTTGTTTAACACGGGCTTTATTAGCAATCTTTGAGATAGGTATCTGACGATTGTAGATGATATCTACATATTCGTAGTAGTACTCTAAGAATTCGTGACCCTTACCGTCTAACAACATACGAAGACCTTTATCCAAAAATTCAGCAACATAAGTTGGAAGTTTCTTAGACTTAATCGTGTTACCAGTAAGTTTTACTTTACCTGTGTCTGTTAATAATGCGTAGTTTTTACGTGCCACGTTAATTGTTGCGGGCCATTGACCATCAGTATCGAGACCCATTTCACCTCTCATAAAGATATCGTTGTACTCAGCAACATCTGCTTCGGAACCGTGATATTCCTTACCCTCAACTACAAGACCATTAATACCTTTACCTATATATGTGTGAGAATCTCTACCATCAGGTACTGAGAAGTTCACACCATCCGTATCCATTACGAGTGGTTTGTATCCTCTTTCCATAAACCACATAATCATCTGACGAAGGTATTGACGACCTGTACAGGTAATCTGTTCACCCATATCCATATCTCCCCATGGAAATACGTGTGGTGCCGACAAAGAACCGAAGAATGCGTTAATGAAAATCTTAATCGGTAACTGTTTACGGTTATATTGTGAAGATAGTTTTTTATCTGTGGAGGCATAATCCGCAGCCAACTTCTTATACTTGATACGAGTATCACGGAAATACTTCAACATACTCTTCATCGCACCTGTAACATCACACTTAGGGAACACATCGTGGACCAACTGAATGGATGGGTATAGTGATGAGTAATCGAGTTTTAGTACATCTGTTGAATAACCCACTGCTAACAAACGTGACAAACCACCTGTAAATGGTCGTTTATCTCCTTTCTGAGGGATTGCAAGTCCGTGTTTGTATGACCACGAAGCCATAATCATTTTCCACAGTGTGGCGGTACCCATAGTGGACAGACGTTCATAGGTGGTTGGTACCAACTTAGCAAGTAAGAAGTTAGCTTGATTGTATTCTTCATCAACTACCATTGTTTCCCAAATATCATCGTATAGATATCTTTCAATGATGTACTTACCATTAACCTCTTCAAATGCACCTGGAAAACGTTCCATTAAATTTTCTGTACCAGGTGCTCCAACTTCTTTATATCCACCTGACTTGGGATTAAAGTAGTAGTCCTTATTGTCAAAATAGATTTTACCAATCTTATCACCCTGAACATACACACGGTTTGGTTTCTCAGCCCCGATAAATTGGGTAATATACTTAAGACCCCAACTCTTAATGTCTGAGTTGATAGCCTGTGCTCTACGAACCGCATGGGCAATATCCACAACATTGTAACCCCACATCTGCATCTGAGTGTATTCTTCCATCTCATTTGCCAACTTCAACATCCCGTCCTTTGTTCTAAAATTAACTTCAGGATTAAGGGTTTTGATAATCTTCTTTGGGTCCAAACCTAAAATCTCTGCTCTACGAATTAAGAATGGAAAATCGAAGAATGCCGAGTTGTATCCACCAATAAGTGTTGGTTTGAGGTGATTTACAATATCAAAAAACTCAATGATAAGTTTTCTTTCTTCTTCAGGGTTTTCTGCTGATAATACCTTTTCATACCCTCTATTGTCTTTCATACCAATGAGGAAGATTTGACTGTCTTCAGGTGAGAGACCTGTGGTCTCGATATCGAATACAAAACGATGAACTTCATCGTATTCATCAAACCCCTTGAAGAGTCGTTTCCCCTTCTGACATAGATATTGTTCTGTTGGTGGTAGAATCATAATGTCCCCTGAGTTATCTCTATTCCATGGGTCTAATCCCCCACCTTTGAAGAAGTTAACTAAGTTTGAGTATGATTTGGTTGTCTTGACTATATATTTCAAACCTTTCTCCATTCTCTCATCACCATGAGTGTCTAACTTCTCAATAAGGATACCGTGGGTTGACATTGCTTGTTTCTGAGATGCTTTTGAACCACCATAGAAATTCTTTCCATGAAGGTCTCCCACCCATGCAAAAGGAATAAATGAGTCTGATTTGATTTGTTTACCCTGAATAGGGTCTTGAATTACTTTGAATATTTTTCCTGAACGATAGTCGTACTCTAACGCAACTATATACTTTTCAGGGTCCTCCCCTAATAGGAATTCTTCGATTACTTCTTGTGATACCATAATATTTTCTTTTCGTCTGAGACATTATACTCACATCGTAGTGATGTGATTACTCTTTGACATTTATACTATGGAAATAATAAGAAGTGTTTTCCTTCTTGTCAAATGATATTGATATAAAGATTTTCCCTAATTGGTGCAATCAGTTCACCCATTGAATTGATGATTGAGAATTCACCTAAATACCTACCTTTTCTACGCGTGTCTCTTTGTGACCACTTATAGAAAATATAATAGGATGGTGTGGCATCAGGGTTTTGTTGAATCTTTTCGGTGATGAATGCGTTGTTCATCACAATCTTTGGAATACCTGTGGATTCTTCTTTCATTGAGAAACGGATTGTTGCATTGTCTAAATCCGCATCGAACAACTTCCACGAATCTGTTCGACCATCTCTAACAACCTCCATCTTTAAGATTGGTAACTCACTGTTTTGTTTTATAAAGAATTCCATATTACCAATTAGTATCTAAACTAATTCGTTTCCAAGTATTTGTTGATACACATACGTACATAAAATTATCATCGAAGACAACATCCCCTTTATTTCCTTCAGATGTTGAAGAGGATGGTACGGATATATTTTTAATTTCCATACTGTCATGAACATTAGATTCACCAAATGCCGTATCACCTAAATACATCGTGGCATTATGTAGGTATAGGCTTCTAAATTTTTTCTCAGCTGACCCTAAATCATATGTTGCATTTACTGTTGGTATTATGTGACCCGTTAAATTAAATTGTGACCCATCAGCCTGTAATGATGTTGAACCTGAGAAAATTTTTGTTAATAATTCTGCGTATGTTATTTTTTTGGCGTTATTACCATCATGGATAATAATAAGGTCAGTATTTTGAGGAGAACCCGTGAATGATGTTAATTGTTCTATCGTTAAATTAGCCATTTTCTTTTTATTTTATAAATATCTTTTTTTATTTAAATTACGTCAAACATGAAGAACATACGTTATATGGTCCTGCCGACATTGTTATATTTACTGTTCCAGGAGATTCGTTAACAACTAAGTAACAGAAACCGTCGGTATCTTTAATATATTCGGACGAAACCGCACTCAAAGTATTATATGCCCTATAGATTATAGATGTGTCAATATTACAATTTACCGATGGGTCAATAATCCTTCTTAATTGCCATACTGACGAAGATACAACACTAGAAGAAGGTGTTGGACTAACACTTATAGAAGGTGTAACTGTAGTTGTTACCGATGGAGTTGGTGTTGGTGTGGGTGTTATACAATCATCCGCAAAATAACCTGAAACTCCACCTCCATTATTTTGGAAAATATTTCTTAGTGTTACAAAACTTGGTTTAGTTAAAACCGGTGCGAAATAAGAATTAAATAGGTTGTAACCTAAAATATTATTAGTTTGAATTCCTGATGGAGTTCTCATATTATCATTCCATTCTGGAGATAATGACCCACCATCCCAAAACTCGGACATTTCCCACATACCGAAGTTTAATAAGTACATATACTCTTTATACGCCACTTGAGCTTGACCGGTATCCCCACTCCAATCAGGTGCGTAACCACTAGGGTCGTACATACCATTATCAATGGCTTGTTTCATAGATAAGTGTAGGTCAGTCGTTTGCCAATTTGGGTTTTCTTCCGCCATCCAATTTACCGCAGTTGATGACCCTGGAACTGCACCCATAATACCAAATAAGTGAACGGTATGGAAAATATGTTCAAATACCTCAGATATTACAGTATCACCACTTGTGGAACCACTTTGGTACCATACCATATCATTAACTGCGTGGGTATCTAAGAATTCTTGATATCCTGTATATCCTGATATACCTTCATCGGTTAACCAATTAGGGTCATAGTCATCTCCACTACCATACCCAATTCTTTGAGCCGTTGGTAACCCCTCGTGTATAGTACCCTCATCACCTCTTAATGTTGCCACTAAATTATTTTGATATGATAGGGTAATTCCCGTGGCTGATGGGTCCATTATTAATTGGAATGAACGAGCAACTTTTTTAGAGAACTCATCAGGTACCGCTGCCTGACCACCAACCGCACCAGCAATGACCTCTAACATACCACTAACGTTAATACTTCTATCGAATACTGCCCCATTACTGGTATCTGCAGTTAAAGGTCCTGCAACATAACAACTAAGAAGAGCTGCGGCGGATGTTGTCGGTGTTGGGGTTACCGAAGTCGTGATTGAAGGTGTTACTGTTTTAGTTACTGATGGTGTAGATGTAATGGTTGATGTTGGGGTAATGGTCGGTGTTGAACTAGTACTAATAGAAGGTGTAACGGTAGTTGTTACCGTTGGAGTTGGTGTTATACTTGGACATGTTATAGTTTCAACACTAATATAAACAATGTCACCAATCACCCATTGTGTTGATGCTGATTGAACTAACTGTATTTGATTATTTCCATCACCTCTAAAGTAATATCCCGTTCCTTCAGTACCTCCTGTCCATCCTCCGTATGGTAAACCTGCACCTCCGACATCCTCTAACGTTCCGTCATATATCGCGGTACTACCATTTTGAGAAATCGTCAAACGAACACAATTACCCACAAAAGACGAATAGTAAGAATCTCTATCTACACCATCCTTATCGATTGCATTCCAATATATTCCATCCATCTGAGGACCATCATTGAATGAGTTTGGATTAGTAGAACCACTAGCTACACCACCGTTACCATTACTAATAATTGTATTACCTGAAGTTGGAATCTGATATGGTGTTGATACTAAATTATAACCATAACCTGTTGTCGGTACAGGTGATGATGTTACCGAAGGTGTTATTGATGGTGTTATGGTATTAGTTGGAGTAACAGTTATTGATGGAGTAGGGGTTACTGTCGATGTAGGTGTATTTGTTGGTGTTGGGGTAGGACATACCCATTGAGATGAAGTGTTATTATATAAATTAGTAATTTGTGTTTGTGATAGGGCGGTGTTATAAACCTCAAACGTACCCATTCTACCAACACCATAAGGTTGGCCACTTGTAAAGTTAGTTTGAGTACCATATGCCAATGCGTAATGTAATTGAGTAGACCCATTATTATATGGTGTTTGTCTGGCAGTTGCAACTGACCCAGCAGGTGAACCATTAACATATGCTCTTAAAGTTGTACCATCATAAGTTAAACCTAAGTAATGCCATTGATTTAATGGGGTACTAATAGACGATTGTATTACTGGTGAGGCGGTTGAACCAATAGCGTATGGCCACACACTAAAGTAAGCGTTACCTGAAACTATTTGTATCTGAGAATCATACCAACCACTATCAGGAGGAGTTACACTACCTTGTTCTGAAACAATAACACCATCACCAGTTGGATAGAACCAAGTAAATAATGATATCACTGTTGATGTATTTGCTGGTGATAATTGACTGTTGAGGTCTATATCAGTTGTAACATAACCATTCGTTCCATTAAATTGTATTGATTGATAACAATCATTAAAAGATGGTGAATTATAAACCGTACCATCAGAATTACCCTCTAAATCAAACACTATAGATGACCCACTATACGATGAAGTATCGTTAAAATCATAATACAGTATTCTACTTGAAGGTACATATGTACTTGAGGATGGTGTTACTGTTATCGTTGGTGTTATGGTATTAGTCGGCGTTATACTTGGAGTAGGAGTAACACTATTAGTTGGTGTTATGGTATTAGTTGGAGTAACAGTTATTGATGGAGTAGGTGTTATTGTCGATGTAGGAGTATTTGTAGGTGTTGGTGTAGGTGTTGGTAATGGACCTGTAGACATCAATAAATAATCACCATCATTTGTAATTATATTATTTCCTAAATTATCCACTAATAAATTTTGTTGTGGTGGAGTGGCAGAAGGTGTCGGTGTTATTGTACTTGTCGGGGTTGGTGTTGGTGTTGGACAACCAACATTTATAGACCATTTACCTGATAAATAATTTTCAACAACTGTTAATTCACTAACGGTTAATGCTCGACTATATACTAAAACATCAAAGATAAATCCATTATAGTAATATTGTTCAACACCTGAAACGGCATTTGAGTATGAAACACCCATAAATACATAATCCGTTAAGGATGATGTTGTGGCACTTATTGGTGAATTAAATGATAATGTTTGCTCACAACTATCAATTCTAAATTTAAGTCTGTCAGAATTATTAGTCCCCGAACCACTAAACACAGTTGTTAAAATATGTGTATTACCATCAACACCACCACCAGTGGCACTACCAAATGCCGTTCTAATGTCATATGTACCACCACTCTGTCTTATAAAGACTTCGTCTAATCCTGTATTACCGTCTTCACCACCTTGTATGTATTGACCTGTCGATGAAGGACTTAATGATTTTGCAACAACAATAATAGTCTGACCTGTAACCGATTGTAAATCAGTTAGAGGATTAACACTCAGACCGTCAGTGGTACCATTAAAGTATACAGCACCTAAACCATTCTGAACATTTGACCACCATTCAGGTGCAGGTCCACTACCACCACCTATTGGGTTAGCATTATGAGCATTAGCAGATGAATCTTCCCATTGAGTAAACGTGTCCCCACTTGTCGGTGTTGGTGTAAAGTAAGATGATAAATCACCTTGATAGTAAATTTCAAGTGTCGGGTCATTGATAGGTATTGGCGGTGTCGATGAAGGTGTAGGTGTGATTGTTACCGATGGAGTAATTGAAACACTTGGAGTAACTGAAGAAGTAGGTGTAATAGAATTAGTCGGTGTAATAGTTACTGAAGATGTGGGAGTAATAGACACACTAGGAGTTATTGAACTAGTTGGAGTTATCGTAACTGAAGGAGTAATTGATGGTGTAGGTGTTACTGAACTCGTAGGGGTAATAGAAGTGGTTGGCGTTATCGTAACTGAAGGAGTAATAGAACTAGTTGGTGTTATTGTTACTGAAGGTGTTACTGAAGGAGTAGGTGTAATAGAACTAGTTGGAGTTATCGTAACTGAAGGAGTAATTGATGGTGTAGGTGTAATAGAAATAGTTGGTGTGTTAGTTGGGGTTGGTGTTGGTTGTGGTGGTGCTGGAGTTGGATTACAAATACAATTACCATTTGTGTATGCACCACCTCCACAACTTGGGTTTGTATTAACAACACTTAGTGCACAAATTGTGGCACTATCGTATATTCCGACAGTAATCTCCTGATTAAGACCATCGCAATCGACATATGTAAATGTTGTGCCTGTTGCACAATCCATACCACCATATAAACTCCAAGTATCACAACATGGTGTTGTTGGTGTAACGGATGGTGTCGGTGTAGGCGTTACAGTTTGTGTTGGAGTTATACTACTTGTCGGTGTAATTGATAATGTAGGTGTAATTGAACTCGTAGGTGTAATACTTGAAGTTGGCGTAATTGATGGTGTTGGTGTAGTTGACGGTGTTGTACTTACACTTACACCCGCGGTTACTGACGGAGTAGGTGTTACCGTAACACTTGGTGTAACAGACGGTGTTGAAGTAATTGTTATACTTGGAGTCGGCGTAATAGTTACTGAAGGTGTAATTGAAGAACTAGGTGTTATACTTGGTGATGGAGTAATTGAAACACTTGGAGTAACTGAAGAAGTAGGTGTAATAGTTACTGAAGGTGTAACTGAAGATGTGGGTGTAATAGACACACTAGGAGTTACTGATGAAGTGGGTGTTGGGGTAGAATATAGTGTGTTTGATGGTGTCGGTGTTATAGTGTTTGTGGGTGTAATAGATGGGGTTACAGTTACCGATGGAGTTACTGACGGAGTTACTGAAGGTATAGGGGTTTCTGAAGGTAAAATTACATCACTATTACCTCTATTTGGTCTACAACATAAATCAGGGATACTTATCGAATCTCTAACGTTTATAAATAATTTTTTTCTTAATGGTAATGTAATTTCTCCTTGTTCGTTAGAAATTTTAAACTCAGCGATATAACGACCAGGATTACGGGTTTCATGAGATGTTAATTGATAATAAACATAATACTCAACTTCAGGACTATCACCTGTAGCCTCTTTTACCATAGTTCTTGCTGCTTTATTTACAACATAGTACCTATTGGTTTCCTCATTCCACATACTAAAAGTAATAGTCGAGGTGCTCGTTAAGTTATCAAACTCACGAAAATCAACTCTTCCATCTTTTACTACCTGTACCTTTATAATTGGTAGTGTACTATTTTTCCTTATAAAAAACTCCATTACGTAATTATATCAAAATTAGGGTTACAATCAGGTTCTGAAATATTAAAACCAAAATCACAAGTTATTTCATTGGATACAAAATCAAAGTTACATGCAGCCTCTTCAATATTAAAGTTAAAGAAACAACCCAATAAACATGGGTAACAATTTGAACACCAAAAATCATATAAATCAAATTTACCTTTTAGGATTCTTGCATTGTGTTGTATCTGTGGTGTACTTAAAGGTTCGGTATACATCCTAAATTGAGATATACCACCCATGAATGTCCCTCCAAAATTTGGTTCCAATAAAATATCGGTAGTTAATCCTGAAAGTGAAGTTCCTGATAAAACCTCATTCGGCATTGATTCAGGGTCTTGAATATATGGACCTTCAGTTGCACTACAACCACTAAACATTAAACTTTCTCTAAGACCTTGTGTTCCTCCACCCCAACTAACATTAAAAGGGACCCCTAACTGCTTTTCTTTTTGAGTGTTTAACTCACGAGGTATAATTTCTTCAAAGTCTTCAATAACCATAAAGAGATAACCATTAACATATAATTTTAACAATCCTTTTCTCTTATCTCTTTCTCTTAACCATTTACGGTTAAGTTCGGTAATGTTTGTTAATTTTTCCTTTGTAGAACCTGGATGTGTTTGTGGTGGCATAATTAGATTCGGTGAAGCACCATTAATTGATGACGGATATAACAGTTCTCGTATATCACCTAACCCACCCCAATTAATTAAATCACAATCTTCAAGGGTCTCATATCTTTCAAAAACTGCTGATATGGTTACCCACCTTTCTTCTGTGTTTGCTGTTAAACACACTAAACTATCATAACCACAATCGCCATATATACCTCTTACTGAACATATTTCATTCACACAATACCCTGACGAGTATGTTAATCCTGTGGTACCACAACTACCCGTTGTAACACAATCACCTGTTAATTTTATGTATTTAACACAAAGGTGTGGATTTTTAGGGTCACCACTTAACCTAATCGCCATCGCATTTGAAAACACATCTTTACCTGGGTCTACAGGTGGATTGGTAACTTTACTGTTGTAACTATTACAATTACCAATATTATGTTGAACTGTTGTAGCTGTTGTAGGAAATACATTAAAACAATTTGAATTGGTTACTCCTGTGTCTGAACATGCACAAGTTTTAATACAATTAGTTAAACCTGATGTCACTCTATCATAAGTCCAACCTGTTACTTCACCAATCACATCAATACCAAAATCACATTTAAATGTGTTAATACTTTGTACATCACCTGATGCGGGATGGTAATACTTATTTTCAGCCCTCGCACCAAAGAAAAAGAACATACCTGAATTATCAGGATATACATCATTCAAATAAACCTCAGAAGGTTGAATTTCATACTCTTCCCTTTGTCTAGGTTTTATGACAGTTTCCATGGTCCATCCTTTATTCACTCTTTCAGGAAAAACTTCATAATCGTACCCATATAATTTGTAGAACCCTTGATAGAATCCTCCGTACAATTCGTTATAGTAACCTACATTGTCATCATTTTTTGAAACAATATTGTATATCGTTTTTGAATTCCCTGAAAACCTATGGTTAGGGTAATCGGCATATGACGTAACTGGATGAAATTTCATTCTCCTATCGTAGTAGTGAGGGTTAAATTTTTCAAAGTCATTAATACCCATAGTAAATGTAATGGATTCACCCGTCATTTTGTTGTATAAACCGTTGTCAGTAGCGGTAAGACCTATATCACATAATGTAGTTGCCGTATAACAACTTAAGTCGTCATTATTTGGGTTATAATAATTTTTTGATACTAAGGTGTTACCAGTGTAATTGACATTCCATAATAAATCTAATTTTTGATTAGATAAGTAAGAATTTAAGTCGACATTAACAGGTAATCTGTTACCGTCATTAACCGCAATAATATTTGTTGAGAATACAACTTCTTCATCATAGTCTCTTTCATCTGACGCTAATGTAAGGTCAAAATAACTACTATAATCTAGCTTAATGTCGTATCTGTTAAAATAATAATTATTGATATTCTGACTCGGCATACTTGTTTTTATAGATAAATACTTTGTTTGCAGTATTTATAGTAAAAAAGAATCTATGAAGTCATATCTTTATAAAACAGAAGAGGGTGCAAAGAACGCAACAAAAGAGTTGGGTTGTAAAGGTTTTCACAAACACAAAAGGAAAACTTTTATGCCCTGTGATTCACATGAAGTATTTTTGAAAAAAACAAAAAAAGAAACACCTGAAGGTGAGTTGGATGAACTAATCGACTACGATGGTACAATGTTAAACTCTAAAGTTCCTATTTTGGACCCTAAAGTAACTGCTAAGGGTGACGAGACTATGGATAAAACAGTGGCCATGACTCGTATCACTCAAGACCCACTTATGAGAGGTTATCGAGTATATTATGGAGAAGGTGTTGAACCTAAGTTTATTTCTGAAGAAGATATGGAAGACGCTTTTGGATTTGAAGAAACAAAGTATATGGATGCCGAAGAAACTATCGAATACTTTATGGACCAATTAGGGTTTGAAGAAATCGATGCCGAAGGTAGAGCAGAAGAAATGGGTAAGGACCCTGAATTAGATGAAACATCACCCTACAAAAAGAAAAAGAATTTTGTCGGTAAGTTAAGGTTAACAGAAAAAGGTAGAGAACTTAGTAAAGAACAAATATTAAAAATGGCTGAAGATTCTTTAGTATTGAAGTCAGACGATAAAGATTTAAAAACTGAAAAAGATGTTTCACCTATTTTACAAAGAAACATTAAAGCATTAAAAAAATTGGCGGTTATGGACGGTGTGTCCACAAACGAATTAATTAAAATGTTAAAAAATGAATAAAGACCTTTACGATAAAAAAGTAAAATTACCTGAATCATTAAAAAACCATTTATCAAAAAGTTTTGAAATGGTTGAAGCTGACAGTAATGTTGAGGGTTACAATCGTAATAAAGAATTACGTGAAAAAGGTATTATGACTTATCAACAGTTAAAAAGAGTTAAAAATTGGTTTGATAGTTATGATGGTAATAAAGAAGATACACCCTTTATTTTAAATGGGGGTGATAGAATGCAAAAATGGTGTGGTCACGTATTAAACCATTGGAGAGATTCTTTAGAAAGTGGTAAGAAAGTAAAAATGGATACAGGTATGGATAACCAATACATCGATAACCATACAAAAGATGGTATTGTTGTTAATCCAGGTGATAAACACGAAAAAGGTATTAACAAATACGACACAGCCGTAACGGAACAAATTAAACAAATAAACTCAATAATGAAAACATTACTATAATGGCAACTCAAAACGACAAATTACAATTTGACCAACCAGCAAACAGATTATCTGATATTGCTGAAGCAGAAAGAGGAAAATTATTCCCAAAAAATGATTTTTCACCTAAGTCTGATTCATACTCACCACAACACCCTGACGCAATGGCTGACGGTGACGAGTTAGGTAGAGGTACTGCAAAATTTTTAGATGTTTACAACGAAAACGCAGGAACTTCAACAGATATTCAAGAAAGAATAGGTGATATCAAAATTAATAAATTTAATTCAAAGAATACCTACCCTAATTTCTAATGAAACTTTTAGAAACATTCAAAGGACTCATCAATGAGGTTGCATCCCTTAACGATATTCAAAAATCGATAAGGGATAAGAATGTTACTATTATATATTATGACGGGGACAACCCTGGAGGTACAGGTGTGAGAGAAATTGAACCTGTTTGTGTAGGATACAGTAAAGCAGGAAACTTGGTTTTAAGGGCTTGGGACCGTGAAGGTGCGTCCCATACTGCGACAATCGGAGAGAAACCTCTACCAGGGTGGAGACTATTCAGAGTGGATAAAATCTTTACTTATAAACCAACATTAGATAATTTTACACAAGAACAACCAGGTTACAACCCTAACGGTGATAAAAGTATGACGAGAGTTATTCTAAACGCACAATTTAATACAGAAGAGAATGAGTGATTTAATGCAAAAATTAGCGATATCTAAACAAATAATGGACAAACACAATCAAGTACCTAGAGGCTCGGCTTCAGGTAACTTACCGATGAGTGAAAATGTAAACGCAACATATAATATACCGAATGAGGTATTACAAGAATCTGTACCACAACAACCAGTGGTTAAACAATCAGTACAGATAAACCAACCCGCAACTGCCGATGCTATTAAAAATTCTAAATTACCTGATGAAATTAAACAACTGATGATTGAAAATCCAATATCACAACCACAAATGGCTGGACCTGTTTTATCAGATGATATTATTGAGGGAGCATCAAGACTTATGAATTCTTCACCTAAACAACAGGTTATTGAGTCCACACCAAATACCGTATCAACACCTAACAATAGTGATTTAAAACAAATGATTAGAGATGTTGTTCGTGATACAGTGAGAGATGTAGTAAAAGAAGAATTACAAAATGCTGGTTTATTATCTGAATCATCACAAAAAGCAAATGAAATGCTATCCTTAAGAGTGGGTAAACATATCTTTGAAGGTAAGGTGTTGAAGATTAAAAAAGTAAAACAGTAATCATCACTTTTCTTATTCCTTAAGTTTTATTATACTTTGTCTAAAAGTAATATATATGGCAAAGATAAGAGTACTCGTGTTACCCTCTGACAGAACAGGGGTAGGTAAGTTCCGTTCTGTGGAACCACACATTTTCCTACAAAACAAATATCCTGAAGATTTTCATGTGGATATTGACTACGAACCAAAAATTAATGATGATAACTATTGGAAAAACTACGACATAGTACACTTCCATAGAACAATTACCAAAGATTATGTAAACACTCCAAAATTAATCGAGAAGTTACATAAGATGGGTATTGTAACCATTGCAGATATCGATGACTATTGGTTACCAACAAGAGAACATCCTGCACATGCAATGATTATGAATAACAAACTCCATGAAAAAATCATAGATAATTTACGTGCAGCACAATACGTAACAACCACAACAAAAATATTTGCACAGGAAATAAAAAAACTAAATAAAAATGTTTTTGTCCTACCAAATTCAATCAACCCTAAAGAACCACAGTTCATGGAAAAGACTTTACCTTCAGATAAATTGAGATTTGGATGGTTGGGTGGTTCATCACACTTGCACGACTTAAAATTATTGGAGGGTAACTTCTCTAAGATTTCTAATCTAAAAGACCAATACGATTTATATTTATGTGGTTTCGATGTTCGTGGCACTGTCACAGAAATTGACCAACGAACAGGACAACAAAAACAAAGACCTATCAAACCTGAAGAAACGGTATGGGCTGCGTATGAAAAGATTTTTACCGACAACTATAAGTTTGTCTCTGAAGATTACAAAAAATATCTTTTGAATTATAAACCTGAGTCTTATGACGATGAAAACTTTTATCATAGAGTTTGGACTTTACCTGTAACGTCATACGCAAAAAACTACTCAAAGTTTGATGTTTCATTGGCACCTATTAAGAATCACATTTTTAATAGAATGAAATCACAACTTAAGGTTATTGAAGCAGGGTTTTATAAAAAGGCAATTATTGCATCAGAAGTGGGTCCTTACACTATCGACTTGAAACATTCACTTGAAAATGGTAATTTTGTGGACGGTAACGCTCTTTTGGTTAAGGAACACAGAAACCACGGTGATTGGTCTAAGTTTATGAAAAAACTGATTCAAAACCCTTCATGGGCCGAAGACTTAGGTGAGAGACTATACGAGACAGTAAAAGACACATATGATTTAAATAACGTAACAGATACAAGAGCACAAATTTATAAATCTTTAGTACAATGATAGATATACCCTTAAATAAACTTTTATTTTTTGATTTGGAAACTGTTGGTATTGAAAAAGACTTACCAACACTTAAAAAGAACAGACCTGAACTTGCAAGACTATTTGAAAGTTATTTGGACTGGTTTGTTAAGAAATATCCTGACCAAGAAGGTAAGTCACCTGAAGAAATTTTTGTTAACAAAGCCGCGTTAGTTGCTGAATTTTCAAAAATTATTGTAGCATCATTTTCATTTATCACACCAAAAAATGATATTCATACACAAACCATTGCGGAAGATGATGAAAGAGAATTACTACTACAGGTTAGAGATTTATTAAGAAAGGTTGAAAAATTAGATTTTTATTTATGTGGTCACAATATAAAATTCTTCGATATACCGACATTAGGTAAGAGATTTTTATCTCATAGAATACTACCACCAAAAATATTACCGAGTTATGAAACAAAACCGTGGGAAATAAAAGCGGTGGACACCAAAGAGGTGTGGCAGTTCGGTAACAATTTTGGTATCTCATCATTGGACCTAATGTGTGTTTCTATGGGTGTTGATAGTCCAAAGACGGGTGAAGTATCAGGAAACTTAGTACACGACACTTATTGGAATGCAAATGGATTAACACCTATCGCTGACTATTGTGAGAAAGATGTTTCCGTTTTGGTTGAATTAATGAAGAAAATTTATAATTTAAAATAAGATATGTTTAACAAGTTTAAAAATTTAAAAGATAGTTTTTCACAATTAAGTGAACTACAAGAGAGTTTAAAAAATATGGATTCTACTGACCCTCAATCATTTTTGAATTCAATGGGAATTGATTATGAAGAATTGGAGAAAGGGTTTAATTCAGAATATTATAAAACACCTGAAATTGAATATGTTTATAAATCTGTAAATCCTGAACCTAAGTACCACTATGGTAGTGATTCAGGTTTTGATTTAAGAGCAAATGAAAAGGTAACATTAAAACCTTTTGAACGTGCAATGGTACCCACAGGGTTACACATTAACGTACCCACAAGACACGAAGTACAAGTTAGACCCAAAAGTGGGTTAGCGTTTAAAAAAGGTCTTACAGTCCTTAATACACCAGGAACTGTCGATGAAGGATATACAGGTGAGATTAAAGTCATCTTAATAAACCTAAGTCAAGAAACTCAGGTAATTGAATTTGGTGATAAGATAGCACAAGCGGTTATTTGTCCTGTAGTACAAGGAAGAGATGTTATTCTCAAAAGGGTACAAGAAATAAAAGATAAAGACCGAAATGAAAATGGATTTGGTTCAACAGGAAACTAATACAAGTCCTGTTTTACCAAACGGGAGAAAAAATTACTTAATAGACATTGACGGTACAATAACTGATGATGTACCAAATGAAGAACCTAATAGAATGGAAAGTTGTCTTCCGTACACGGGGTCCGTTGACATTATAAACGGATGGTATGATGAAGGTCACATAATTACTTTCTTTACCTCAAGGACTGAAGAACACCGTGAGGTGACAGAAAATTGGTTCAAAAAACATGGTTTTAAATACCATAATTTATTGATGAATAAACCACGTGGTGGTAACTATCATTGGATAGATAATCATATTGTTAGAGGAACTCGTTATAATGGTAAATGGACTCCTTTAACAGAAAAAGAAACCACGATACAAGTATTTGACGATTAA
>Ga0222715_10000997_pt1 | contig 27854 bp, 34 predicted proteins | sample C33_9DmetaG_FD_165056 | JGI IMG/M metagenome (GOLD analysis project Ga0222715, IMG submission 165056) | Estuarine water microbial communities from San Francisco Bay, California, United States - C33_9D | ecosystem: Environmental > Aquatic > Marine > Unclassified | place: USA: California...
AACTAAGCCTTATGTAAGCAAAATTATGGGGCAGGTTGAGCAAGAAGATCGCAGAAGAGATTTCCAAATGGGCGGCGGTAGGACCATTTCTACGACCGCGCCTGAAAGCTATACAGAACGCCAGCGACGCGAGACTAAAGAGCGTGCAGATCGGGCACTAGCTTCTCGGTTTGCTACAGTACCAGAAGAAACTAAGTCGGAGCTTTACGAGCCAAACATCCCTGACGCACTAGCAGTTGCTAAAGCCCAAACAGACCTCATGGGCGGCCCTACTATGAACATGGGCGAGCGTGATCCTCGTTTTTCTGACCCTGCTAATTACCTCCGAGATATGGGTGCAAAACAAACGGCAGATAATAAAGAGCGCTTTGCCCAAGCATTCCCTAAAGCTGAAAAAGCAGTTGCTGACTATGCGGAAGATAAAAAGTTAGGCGGCCTAGGCGCACTACGAACCATGGGCAGGTTACAAGAAAACCGCCGTAATGCGTTTTCCGAGGCTTTCCCTAAAGCTGCACAAGCTGCGGCTGAGTATGCGACGGATAAAGGAATGGGTGGTATTGGGGCATTACGCGTAGCGGGCCGTTTACAAGAACAGCGGGAAGCAAATGAAAAGGCTGAAGCCAACCGTGCACTGAATTACTTGAAGCAACAAGCTGAAATGCAACAGCTTTTAGAAGCCATTGACCCCGCCGCGCAAGACGTTAAAGGGTTTGATCAAGGTGGTGGCGTAGAAAGTGAAGAAGAAGTTAGCCCCGGTTTACTAGCTTCTCGCCAAACAGCTGGAAACATTGCAAACTTTTTTACAGGGCTTACAGAAGGACAACAGAAAGCGCAGCAAAGGAAAGAAGGTTTTAATCGTATAGTGCAAGCGGGTAATGAAGCTATAGCCCGAGGTGAAAACCCTGAGCAAGTTCGAGCGGCAAGAGCTGCGGCACGGAAAGAAGTAGAAACTGAGGCAGCACTAGAGGTAGCAGCGGGTATGGATAAACCCACCGTGCCGACGAGACAAGAAGCGTTTGCTGATATGTTCCCAAATGCACAATCCGTTGCCGAAAGGTTTAAGGTACAGAAGCAGTTGGGTACAGAGGAATACCCTGAAGGCGCGCCTTTGAAAGATGCACCTAAGAAAGGGTTAGCTGGACTTCTCAGCAGGATCGACATGGGCAAGGTGGCAAACGTTGTTGAAACACTGGGCCGAGGTGCCGGTGCATCTAAAGGCTTTGAAGCTGCTCAGATTGTGCAGGAAAGCGCAAAAGCTAGGGCTATACAACAGGCTCGCCAAGACCAGCTGGACAAGCTCAGCCAGCAACTTGACGTTGAACGTGAGAAGATTGGTGCTACTAAATCAGTAGCGGAGTCTAGAGCTTTAGCAGCGTTAAATAAAGAGCAACGTGAAGCCGTGAGTAAATTTATAGAACAAAACCGCGTGCAGCTTATGGATATACAAGAGCAGATAGGGGCAGAAAGTATGTTTGACCCCCGCGTACTTGAAGCAATTCGCCCAGAGCTAGAAGCGTATTTAAGTGCTATAGGTATGGCAGGGAGCGTGGGCAATATGCCCGGACTACCCGAGGGTGTAACAGTCAAAAGAGTAAACTAGATGGCTACTTTTGAAATACAGATGCCTGATGGTGGCACTTATCAAGTAGAAGCACCCGAAGGAACCACAGACGCGCAAGCTTACCAATATGCGTTAAGCCAAGTACCTCCACCCGAACCCGAAGTCGGCATAGGTGAAGCGTTTACTACTGGTTTTGAGCGGGGTGTGGGGCGACTTGGTTCTACCATTACAGACATAATTCCTGCGTTAGCGGGCAGTGCTGTAGGTGCGGACGAATATGCACAACGCCAATTCCAAGAGGCTGCCGAGAAAGAGGCAGCTTTGCCTGCTCCTATATTTCCAAGCTATAAAGACGTAGAGGGTGTAGGAGACTTTACCAAGTTCGTTGCCGAGACTATCGGTGAGCAGATTCCTAATCTGGGTGTGGCTCTTGGTACCGCTCTTACAGGAGGGGCGGCTGCTCCTGTACTCGGCGCTACGCGTGCGGCGGGTCAACTTGCTGGCGCAGGCTTTGGTTCCTACGCACTTAACGCCCCTGAAATATTCCAGAACATATACCAAGAGACCGGAAAAACTGCGCCCGGTACAGCCTTGCTGTTTGGCTCCGCTGCCGCTGCACTAGATTCAATTCTTCCTGCTGCTTTAGCTAAAAATATCTCTGGTCCTATGAAAGCAGGAGTAGTAGAAAAACTACTTGAAAAGTCAGGCATGTCGCGGGGTGTATTGCGGTCGGGCACTGCGGGCTTAGCAAAAGGTCTTGGTACAGAAGGTCTTACAGAAGGCGCGCAAGAAGGTATTAGCATCGCTGCTGAACGCTTTATCGACGACAACCCAGACATCTTTGGTAGCAAAGAGTTTGACCGCATAATGGAAGCTAGTGTCCGTGGTGCTGTGGCTGGCGGTGGCTTTGGTACAGTTGGCGGTGGCGTGCAGGGCGCTAGAGAAGGCATAGGACGTGCCCAACGACTCGCTGAGCTAGAAGAATCGCGTAAGCTAAGAGATGAGCTTAACAGAAAAGCAGCGGAAGAAGCTGAGTTAACTTCTACTATTGAAGACATACAAGCGCAGCCAGAACAAGGTGATTTATTTGGCGCGCCTGTGGTCTCAACACTAGTGCCTCCTGCGCGCCCTGAAGGTGAACCAGAAGTTACCCCTAGCGTAGCTAGATTTATGGAAGGTCGCCCGCAACCTAAAACTCGCGTTGCTAAATTTACTGACGAAGAAGTTAAAACCGAAGCAAAGCGTAGAAGCAAAGCTAACAAAACTCAAGAGTCAGTTGAGTTTGCCAACGTGTGGCGAGAGGTTAAGGAAGCCCGCGCTGCCGAAGCAACAGCTTTGTCCAACCAGATAAAAGCCCAAACCGAAATGTTTACCACTAAAGGTAATTTAACTCGCTCTGTAGCTAGCCAAAACACAGCTTTCAATGCCCTCCAAAAGAAAGAAAGAGCTGCGCAGAAAAAATTAGACGCTGCTGCTGCCAAAGCTGCTAAAGCTGCCGAAGCAGCTCAAAACAAAGCCGCAGTAGAGGAGCGTAGAGCAGCGGAAAAATTAGCTAAGGAGCAACGCACGCGGCTGCAAAAAGCTAAGCAGTTGGAGCTAGACTTACAACCTACCATAGCTACTACAGAAGTTGCGGAAGATGCGGTTGCTGCGCGGCAAGGTGACATATTTGCGGGGCTGCCGGGTGAGCAAACCCGTGCTCCTAGCGTAGGTAAAGACCTAAATAAGTTTCTTAAAGACCAAGGCTTACCTGTTAACGCCGCCACCAAAAAAGCTTTTGCGGGCCGAGACTTGGCTGTGCCTGAGCAACGTGCGCAAGTAGTAACTGATTTACGTGCCGTAGCCGAGCGCAGTGGTTCCGCTGCCAACATAAATGCTATTGATGCTGTTATCCAGCAACTCGAGCCTACCGCTAAGCCTACGGCTGCGCCTGTAGTTGAGGAAGTAGGAACGGAAGAAGTGGTAGCTGAGCCTACTAAGAAAGCTGAGACTAAGACTGCCGCGCCTGTAGTTGAAGAAACAACAGATACTGTAAAAAAACTAACGGGTGAAGACGGAAAACCGCTAATTTTATACAGAGGAATTGCTAGTGAAGAGAGCATCCCAGAAGCAGCGTTACGTGGGGAACCTAGAGAGGGTTATGCTGTTTTTGCATCAACATCTCCTTACGTCGCTGCCAGTTATAGTGGCACTCTAGAAAGCGGGGAGACACAAATAGAGAGCGTGCTGGGCGAAGAGGGTATTGTAACAGGCGCTACAGTACCATTGCACGTTTACGCAGATAAGGTTATAGAATTTCCTGTACGTGTAGGCCGTGATGGCTCCCGCTCTTTTAGCTTTAGTGATTTTGATGCTGAAGCTACTAAACTACCTGCTAACACTGTTCTGGTAGCTAGACAAGTATATGACAGCGGGCCGCGAGTCAGTAAAGTTATTGACCCAGAAAGTTTATACAGCTTCCCAAGCGATATTTATGCGTGGAGCAAAGGCACAAAAACAACTTCTGCTACTGAAGCTAAAACTACTCCTAAGACTAAGACTGCCGCGCCTGTAGAAGATGTAGTAGTGCCTGCCGGTGAAGCTGCTGTAGCAACAGAGCTAGAAGAAGCCTCGGCCTTAGCAGCGCGTATAGACACAGAAACTACGGATTTTCTTGCCCGAGAGATATACGACGCAAAGTTAGCCGCGGGGCGCATAGCCAACGGCAGGGCGCTGTCTGGGCTTTCCGTGCAAGAACAGCAAGAAGCTATAGCTAAAAATGTATTTCCTGAAGACATAAAAGCAGTTAAACAAGCCGACGGCGCTTCGCTAGGGCTTTCTAGGTTGTTGAGCGCCTACAGAGGTTATATAACTGGCGATAATACCCAGTCGGCTAACCCCGAAGCTGCACAGTCGCTAGTAGAGCCTATAGAAAAAATTATAGGGAAAGAAGAAGCTGACGCATTGTTGCCTAACATAGCATCTGCTACCTCAGAAGCGTTTGCTAACATGCTGTCCACGGTAAACAGCCGAGCACGTACTTCTGTAGCAACAAAGATACGAGAAGAAATACTTCCTAAGTACGGACGCAAGAACGCGCCTGTCTACAAGGGCGCTGCCTTTAGCCCAGAGATAAGTCAGCTTGCAACGCGCGGACGACTCGCACCTTTGCTTAATAAGCTAATCCCCAGCCAATCGCCCGAGATACAGCGCGTACTACGTAAGATTGGTACGCAAAACCTACGTACTCGCGTTGTCGTTGGTGCCACTCCAGAAGGCACAAGTGGTTTCTACGACGCGGCTACTGATGTAATTACGCTGAATCCAACTAGCGGTATGAATGAGCATACGGTTCTTCATGAGGTAACTCACGCTGCTTTAGCACAGGCACTAAACAACCCAGACCTGCAAATTACTAAAGACTTCTTTGATTTCTATTCGCAGATTGTCCCCACTATGGACGGGTTCTACGGTGGGCAAGACTTACAAGAATTCGCTGCTGAGTTAGTGGGTAACCCAGAGTTCCAAGCACTGCTTAAGCAGGTAAAAGCCCCGCAGGGCAAGAAAACTATGTGGCAGACCATTATGGATGCCATTGCTAAATTCTTTGGTTTTCGCAAAGGCCAGAGTGCTTACAACAAGGGCTTAGACTTTGTAGACAAAATACTCGACGTATCCCAAGGCGTAGAGCCTACGCTTACCGACCAGTTGTTCTTAGGCACGCCTAAAATGGGCGTTGATACTATCGGCAAACTAATGACCAGCGGCAAAGAACTAGTGGGCAGTAAGAAAGAAAGCTTACTAGATGGTCTTTCTAAGTTAGGCACTACTAGCGGAGGCGGAAGGATTCTTAGCAACGCCCTACGTGCGCTTCGCTTAAATGATTTGGTACAGTTATACGGTAAAAAAATACCTGCTCTTGGGAAGCTGCGTGACGCTATCCTCCAACGCCAAGGTGCAGTAGAGAAGGCTAGAAAAGCTGCACAAATAAAATACATAAACTTTAAAAAGATAACTAGAAAGAAACCCAAGCAGGCGGAGCAACTTGCAGAGTTAGCCTCAGAAGCACGGCGAGAAGGCTTTGATCTTGTAGGGGTAGACCCAGAGTTTGATGTGAATGGGCTGTCGGCTGAGCAAAAAGCCAAGTTTAGCAACATGATGACGCGCCTGCGCCGTTTAGATTCTGGCGTGCAGCAGATGTACAAGGATATGCGTGAAGATTACCGGCGCATGTACGATCAATATAAGAGCTATGTTCTAGACCAAGTTAAGGACGGCAAGAAGCGGGCTGAACTAGAGGCAAGATTTCTACGTGAAACATCAGCTCCGGGGTACGTGCCTTTCCTACGTTTTGGTGATTACTTCTTAGACTATACTGATCCGGCTACAGACGAGCGTGTGGTTGAGGCATTCGAGTCCCCGCGTGAAAGGCAAAAATTTATAGACGCCAATAGAAATGACATTGCAGGGGAAAAGGTATTTGATCGCACTGCTAATGCTACTTTTAGTAAGGCAGACTTCCCGCCCAATAGTTTTGTGTCGCAGTTGATGGATGCTCTTCCCGCCGAGCAGCAACCTATTGTGTACGAGCAGCTCCTTACTCTGTACCCCGAAAACTCTTTTATGCAGCGTACGCGTAAGGCAGATAAAGTACGTGGCGAGACTAAGGACTTAGTACAAGGCTACGCAGATACCATGCTCAAGTGGGTTACCAAGCAAGGTAACTTAGAGTTTTTGCCTGAGATACAAAGCAGTCTAAACGAAATAAAAGCCGCTAAGGTTACTGGCGTAGAAGCAGCAGTTAAAGAAGAGATAGGTCGCCGCGAAGAGTTTATTTCTAATCCGAACTACGGTCCTGTGACTTCTTTCTTTGCAACGTCTGCCTACAATTTATTCCTAACAGGCAATGTTTCTTCTGCAATCGTTAACTTAAGTGCGGTTCCTCTACTGTCCGGCCCGTTGCTTGTTGGTGTTTACGGTTTTAGAAAGAGTAACACGGCGCTTCTTCGCGCTATGCGCATTGCCAAGCCGAGCCTAAAAGATTGGAACTCGGATACTCAAACCTTTGAACCTGCGTGGGTTAAAGACCCTAAGTACGCCAGCTTAGTAGAAGGCTTGGATGCTATGGGGCAGCGCGAGCACACCATGCAACGTGAGATACTAGAAGGTTCTAGGCAGCGCGCGCAGGACTACGACGCACTCGGCGCTAAAGCTATGAACCTTGCTAGCCTGCCGTTTACAGAAGCGGAGAAGTACAGCCGTGCTACTACAGCAATAGCAGCGTATGAACTTGCTAAAGCAGAAGGTAAGTCAGACGCAGTAGCAGTGGAGGAAGCCGTAAAGCTTACTATGGATGTGCACACTTCCGGTATGGCGGCAGAGGGTCCTAGCTTGATGCAGGGTAACTTCGGTCGCGTAATGTTTACGTTTAAGAGCTTTATCTGGAACAGTGCTGTTATCACCGCTATGGCAACGAACAACGCCCTGAGGGGGGAGACTCCGGCGATACGTGAGATGGCTCGTAAACAAGTGCTTGGCATCTACGGTATGAGTGCAGCTATCGCGGGTATTAACGGACTGCCTTTTTATGGTGCGGCTGCTACGCTCGCAAACATGATGGATGCTCTGCTTGGTGACGATGACGAACCGTTTAATGCCAAAGAAGAAATGCGTGCATTTACCAACGAGTTTATCTATAAAGGCCCGTTGAATTACATAACTAACTTAGAAATATCTAATCGTGTAGGTCTAGCAAATGGCTTACTGTTCCGAGAAGACCCGTACAGTGTCGAGCAGAATGGCTACGTTATGACCGCTATTATGCAAGCTATGGGTCCTGTGGGTAGCTACGCACTCAACATAGAGCGTAATGCGGGACGTTTGCTAGAACAGGGCGAGATCGGACGGTTCTTTGAAGCTATATCCCCAAGCGCGGTGCGTAATGTAATTAAGACTGGGCGATACATGCAGGAAGGCGCGCGTACTATAGACGGACAGCCTATTGTTGAAGACTTAAGTGGGTACAATTTGTTTTTACAAGCGTTTGGTTTCAGCCCTGCGAGTCTGTCTAGCTTATATGAAAACCGTGCGGCTGCCCTTAACTACCAAGCACAAGTGCGTAATAAAAAGCAGAAAATACTTAAGAAGTACTACATGGGCGTAACTACGGGCGATAGCGACTTGATGCGAGAGTCGCTACGGGAATTCAATGAGTTTAGCCGTAGCTTCCCCGGTCTTGTAGGTCCTGATACGTTAGAGAGATCGTTTAGGTCTAGGCAGTCCTACGAAAAAGACTTAGTGCTTGGTATGAAATTCGATAAAGGGTTACAGAACAAGATAAACGATAAGTTCCTAGCTGAATTTATAGAGCCTTAGACTCGCCACACTCTGAGGCCCTTTACTCCGTCTTCTATTGTTACTTTAGTAACCACTCTAAATTTAAAACGTTTGGTTTCCTCAAGTATTTCTTTACGTGCGGAGGGGGGGTGCAGGCAGGGCACAAAGAACGACCACCCTGCCTTGAACTTCTTCCAGTTAATCTGGTAGCTCACTTTCTCCACTAGCATCGTCTGCTTCCTTCGCTATTGCCCTTGCCCCAATAAACTCTGGGTGAGATGAATCAAGCCACACACAGCGGGTAGGGGTTGTGGTCATAGGCATACCTTTACCCATATCTTTGTTGTGTACTTTTATGCAGCAACCTTTGGCTTTTAGCTCAGCAATAGTGCGGTTGTAGTCCACTTGCTTATGGTCCCAGTATTTCCTTAGCTTACTTACCGCTATGTACACTATTTTTGCATCTGGCTCTTCACGTATATAGAGCGCGCCGCGTGGCTCTAAGTAAGGACGTTTAGTTTTACCTGAACGAGCGTCTGCCTCCGCGTCAATAGACAGAACATTAGGAACGTGCTCGTTAATAAACTCGCCTACTAAAGCAAAGCAATCGCTTACTGGGGCTACCGTCTCTGCACGCATAACTTTAAGCTGAGGCGCTACTTTCTGAAAGATACGTTTCATTCCAAAGTCTATGATGCCGGCTTCTACTGCTAGCACGCCCGCAGCTATATTAGAAGCTATAATAGCAGACCAGTTTCTTTCCCGTTGCGTCAAGCTCAACTCTTTGTCTATCTTAGCCTGTATCCCAAGCAACGTGCTTTTCGCGTGGTCGGGGTTCGCCATAATGTGTTGAACAAAAGGTATGATTGCATGCCCAAAGTTCTGGCTTAACTGGTGGTCAAACATCTGTTTGCCTTCAGCCGTAGAAACTACATCCACGCCTTGGTAGTCAATAGTAAACTCAATGATGCGCATCAGCTCGCCATCAGGTGCGTTCTTCAAGCTCATTAGCTTCTGGTAGAAGGAGGCATTACTCGAAGACAAGGTTATGTTACGCCATGTAATCTCGTTCTTACGGTTGGCGTTTATGTGCATCTGGGCTTTCTCTTTGCCCCTGCCTTGCGAAGCAGCGTAAGCAAACTTACCTACTTCTGTCTCGTCTAAGTTAGTAAGCTCGTCCATAGTGTTGACTATGTTATTCAACGTGCCTAGCTTGTTTATCCGTCCGACTGCGGTGTCGTCTGGCGTACCTAACAACATCTCGGGGTCACCCGCAATACTATTAGCCATACGCAATATTGTAGTTTTGCCTGTACCTGCATGAGGGTGAACTAGGTTTATGATAGCGCCTTTCTGCCCCGTAAACTTAAGTAAGGTAGAGCCAAACCCGCTAAGCGCAGCGAAAGCGTGCACTTCTAAACCCGGTCTATTATATATGTTAAATACTTCTTGCCACTTCTCGTAAGACCCACGGGGCTGTAAGAAGTCACTGTATACGTTAGTAACAGTTGAAGGCGGCGAGTGATATACACCGTCTACTTTTACTTCACTTTCTCCAACGATGAAGGAAGTGTCTCCATCTGCCCAACCAAATTGTACGCGCATTTTATCCGCCGCCTTTTCTGTGCCCAATGCTTTAATGGAGTCAATAACATACTTATGCAAGTGGGGAGTAGATTTTTTATCCGATAGGATACCGTTTTTAGCTAGCACCCTAGTAAGCTCCCGGGTGTCTAACTGTTCATTCTGTATAGTAAACTCTCGTTTACCGTCTCTGGGAAGGTACACGACTCCTATAGCCACGTCGCCGTCGTTAGGATCAGTCATACGTTGGCTTATATAGAAATCATATTCGTACACAAAGTGCGCTTCGCCTTCTTTATCCTGCACATAGATACCGCCGTTCTCTCCTTTTAAATAAGGAGGGCGATACTTAACAGGCCCTACACTATTGCTAGCTCTCTTAACTGTTTGCCCTAGCGTTATGGGGGTCTTTATCTTGCCTTTGTGTGGGCAACCTTTGCACCCGTCAGGGTTATGGGAAGCAAACTCTGTGCATGAGTGCGGGCCTTTAATACCGTGCATCTTACGTTGGGTTGCTTCAAAAGAATAATCAGGGTGACCCTCAGAGAGGATGACCGCCGCCTTCGTGCTGTCGCTACAGAACTTAGCAATTGATAGCGCGTCGAACCAACGCGGTTCTTCTAAATCCTGTCGGGTCCGGATACAATCTTGGAGCTGCATGCACCCGTCACTACGTGTAACTATGCGTTTGAACACACTGGTGTAGTTTGAGTACTCTAATTCTTCAAGCGGGCTTAGTGCTACCGCGCCGCGTTCTACTTCTTCTGCTTCAGAATCTACACCTAGTATTTCTCTTAGGTCGTCCGGTGTAATTCGTTTAGCGTTTGGGCGTATAACAGTTACTGGAGCAGGGGGATCGTATTTTTGATTAAAGGTCCCCGGCACTCTTAATATGCGAGACGCATCAAATACTTTTTGGTCAGCGTAAAACTCTTGTGTAACACAGACTTGCTTTAAACGTTTGCAGATGGGTAGCCACCGCGTCCTTGGCACTTCTTCAGTTAGCGCCCAGTAAGCGTGTATCCCACCGCCAGAATCTATTACTACAGGAAAGGGTAGCCCCACCGTTTCACAAAACTCTTTTAGCGCGAGTTGCGCTTCTTTCTTAGTTTCGTAACCCTTAGGTTGGCCTGTTGCATCGTCTATGTCGTTGGCCTTTCCCTCGCCACAGTCGATGTCTACCCAGATAGACTGTAAAGATTCTACGTTTGTTGCTTCTCTGCTTCCGGCTTCTGTCACCTTCCCTAGCATGAAGTAAACATCCTTGCCTTGCTTAACAAACTGCTCGACTAAAATGTCTACTTCTGCTCGGTCCTTTGTGTACTCTGATTTGAAGCCTGAGCCTGCGCCAACCACACAGTAATAGCCGCCTTTAGGGACTACATAATCTATGAGGTTGAAGTCAGTCATTTTTTATACTCTATTATTAGTTGTTTAATAGTATCTGTTAGTTCTTCACTGGGCTTGTGAACTCCTGAAAACCAGTTGTAAACAGTTTGGCGGCTAACCCCAAGCTGGTAAGCAACTTGAGCCACGGGAACTTCCTTCCGGATGCACACGCGACCTAGTTTTACTCCCAGCATGGTGCCGTCAGCTAGTTTATTTAAGCTACCAAGCCTTGTTGTGTAGCCATAGCTCATTAGTCTTCGTCGCCCCATATATCAATGATGTCAGACATCTCTTCGTCCTCAGCAGGTGCCACTTCTTTTTTCTTCTTACGCTTAACAGGCTCCGTAACTTCCGGCTCTTCTTCGTCCTCAAACAAATCCGGCTGCTTGGTAATCTGTCCTTCAGCTTCAAACATACCATCGTCGTCTTCAACGGCCGCAGGCTCGGCAAATAGACTCTTGCTTTGGTCAGCGGTGAAGCCGTCAACCGCATCAAAAGGAGACGCAGGTTTGTAAGGAATGTACTCAAGCACCTGTACACCACGGAGCCTAAGAGATACACCAGTAGAAGCCATCTTAAACGGGATCATCTCGACTGCTATGCTTACGGTACTACCTGTAGTCAGCATAAAGTCAGCGCCAAGGCGTTCGTTCTGAGCGTCAAACTGAGCAGGTGGCTCGGTTATGCTGCCACTATAAGCTGCTTTCAGACTAGTCTTACCTACAAAACTACCATCGTCTTGCTTCTTGAAAGGCATCTCTAGTTTAGCGGGCCAAGACTTGTCGCGGCTTTTTGCGTTGGTGTAAGCATCCTGCATGATTTTGTACAGAGCTTTAGCTTGAGCGGCAGACAGATTAAAGTCTAGCTCGTAACGCGCACCGTCTTCGGCGGGGTCGCATGGGACGCTTTTACCGTTCTTCCCTGCCTTGTTGTCAAACCGATAAGGCTTATCCAGACGTGGGTAGCGAGCTTCAACGTTCTTGATTATGTGAAATTGATTAGCCATGTATAGTTCCTCTGAGTTTCCTGTAAAAGGATTGGTTGGTTGCGAAGCCGCTTTTAATTGCTGCTCCACGTTCGCAAGTTCTTCCTCGGCTAAAGGTCGAACCGGTTTAAAATATATCCTATACGAGTTGTAATGCTCGACGAGATATAATTCGGTTAAGATATTCTCTACTTCTTCTTGGTTCTTTTCTAAGTACTCGATGTACTTGTACCACCCAAGCCTATTAGTTTCTTTAGCAAACAAGCTGCTCGCGCTTATGCGTACTTCGCAAACTATATTGTCTTTAGGTAGTAATACTTCAATAACAGTATAAAACTTACACGCCGCGCCCCGGTTATACCCGCCGCTTTTAATACTTTTAGCGCAGTCCATGCACCGGTTAGCTTGCACCCTACTATCGGGCACATTGTCATCAGGCCGCGCACAACCAGTAGACCAACACGCTAAGCCATTACTGTCGTAGTAACTCCTAGATAGCTCTCCCCTACGTACTATCACTACTTGTAGCGAATCGCGGGGGGAGTTGGTCCGTGGGTGTATGAAGCACCCATTTTCATTTTTAAGTCGAATCATTTTTTACGCGGCTTTAATACAGAAACAATATACTTACGGTTTGTTTGTAGCCCCGCAGGCATAAGATCAGGGTTGTCCTCAAGAAACTCTTGCATAGATTTGGTAGAGATTCGTTTCTCAAGTAAGTGAAAGGCATCGTTCTTCTTTACGAAGTCGTGCATTCTTTCCCAGTCGCTAGTCCAAAAGTGAGTCTGCACTCGGCGGCTAACTGTGCCAGAGGGCGTTCTTAGACTATCGAGGTCTTGCTCTTCGCAGAGCGCAAGCAGCTTTTCTACTACAGTCTCTTGCTGCTTTTTTATTTTCTTTATATCTTCTTCTTTCTCTTTGACTGCTTCCCGCATCTTAAGATAGATTTTGGTTAGCTTATCTGCTGAATCCTTCATGGCTCCTCCTAATTGAAAGGAAAGCCAGTTTAGGACACTTTAGTTTACAGTGTCAAGCATCTATTTCTTGTTTGTACAAATCAATTATCTTGTTGTGGTTATCTATGTTAGAACGCAGCATCTTATATAGCTTTCGCTCTACTTCGCTGCCCTCAATGTGCACCACAGTCATTGGGTTGTGTTGTCCCGGCCGGTCAATACGAGCGTTTGCTTGTAGGTAAGTTTCCACGCTAGTTACTGGGGCGTACCATATAATAGTATTAGCCGCTGTAAGTGTAAGCCCGTGCGAAGCTGCCATAGGTTGGATGATTAGCACTTTTATTTTGTCGGTAGTCTGAAAGTCTTTGATTATCTCACTTCGTTTGTTGACCGATACCTTGCCTGAGATTACCTCTGCGCTTATCTTGCTTTTCGCGCAAAACTCTTTAAGTAGCTCGATAGTGTGCGTAAATGGGACAAACACTAGTACTTTGTGTGACGACTCGTCTATTACTTCTCTGATAACCTTTAGTCGGTTGCTAACATCGAACTCAATAACCTCACGGTCATCGGAGTAGACTGCTCCTCCTGATACTTGCAGGAGTTTGTTAAGGTTAGTCGCTGCGTTGACAGATGTAACTTGTTCTCCGTCTGCCTCCATCATCATACGATTTTTAAGTATTTTATAGTACGAGGCTTGTTGAGCAGTAAGTGGCGCTTCTCTATCTACGAAAGTAACCTTAGGCAGGTCTAAGCACTCGTCTTTACGAAACCTTATCGCCGGCTGTAAAGCAGCGTGCACAATCTCACTAGCCTCTGGTTTCGGTCGCCAAACGTATTGAGAAATTTTTTGCATAACTTTATCTTTGAACTGCCCAAAGTATTGCGGTACATTTTTAGGGCTAACTAGTTTTGCTAAGCCAAACGCATCTACTGGAGATTGTGCTGCGGGAGTACCTGTAAGCATCCAAAGCCAGTCTTTGTTTTTACAGATGTCTCGCAATATCTTCCACCGGTTTGTCTGTGAGTTCTTGTAGGCGCTAGCTTCATCTACCACAATTAAATCAAACCCACCTTTCTCTATCTCTTCTTTTACTACCGCCACACCATCAAAGTTAATAATGACAAACTCTGACCCTGCGTTGATTATCTTCCTGCGCGCGTTAGAGGTGCCATGCGCTACGGAACAAGTGCGGTGCATAGCAAATTTAAACAAGTCTTCCTGCCATGCAGATTTCATAATAGACAGAGGACATATAACAAGAACTCGGTTGATAACCCCTTCCTGCATTAAGTAGTCCGCTGCCCATATTACAGAAGCAGTTTTGCCCGTGCCTTGCTCGTTAAAACAAAAAGCTTTTTTGTTAAGCGTTAAGAAAGACGAAGTTTTCTTTTGGTGCTCAAATGGCTCAAAGCGCCCTGACCACTCATACTCGCGTCCTATAGGAGACGGCACATCTTTAACTCCAATGCTGTTTAACACCTGAGCCTCGTGTAGTCTCCACGGTAAAGCTAACTTGAAATAACCATCGTCTTGCTCTGCTACCTTGTAATTTTTTAGCTGTTCTGTGACAAGGTGCGGACGCTTAGTCTTAAGCACCATTGCGCGGTTGTTTATTATCTTCATGCTGTAGAGGTCTTCCTTTTCTTGCGCTCACGCGAGCTGGTTTCAGACACTAAGTTGCCCTTAGCGTCCCGCTTAAAGGATCGGTTGCGGCTTGCGGTCTCTACTTTAGTGCCGTCAGAGTTCTTACCGCCTTTGTCCATAGCCTTAACGTGAGCTACATCCTTACCGTCGCCTTTAGAAACTTTCCCCTCTCGCATTGCTTTACGCCTAGCTTTGTTGCGTTGAGCGCGTTTCTTTTTCTGCTCCTCGGTGCCTTGGTACTTAGCGTACTCGGCTCTGTAATCTCGTTTTCTGCTACCAGTCATAACTAGGCTCCTCGGTGTACCTGCTTAAACTTCTCCATGGGTATATACACGCACTCTTCTATATCGAGGGCATCCCCTCTGTCGGTGCGTCCACCTTCGCTTGATTCGTAAATGTCCTCCATCTTAGCAACCATAAGAATGTCGGTGAACTGTACTAACAGTAACGCGGGAACCTTCAAAGCCGAGGCTAACTTTAGCATTGCTTGGTGCTTTGCAGCGCTTAGCATATAAGTTGGATATTTATCGTGTGTGTTAGTACGTACTTTAAGTTCTGCTACTGCATAGAGCGTATTGTGCTTGGTGCATATCAGCCTATCAACCACGCTTAACTGGGGCAGTCTCATACACACAGCGTTGTGCGAAGTCTCAAACGCTTTAAACACTTCTTCTTCTTTCATTAAGTCGTCTTGCTTTTCGTATATAGGGCGCATCATTTTCTCCTATGGTGTTCACAGCTAGTAACCGGACAGTACGCACATAGTGGGCCGTCCATAGCATTCCAAACATCGTTTTCTTGTGCTACATCTAGTCTTTCTAGCGCGTCGTCAAACACACTTAAGTAAGACTTGTACATGTCTACAGTGTGCCTTTTTTGTATGAACTCATTACTTACTACGTATGCTAACGCAGACTTAACTACTTTTACTTCGGGGTAGTGCACGAAGGTAGCACCCGCTAACATGTCAAGCTGCTTGGTGTCCGCATACTTGGCGTTTTTGCCTGTCTTATAGTCTACAAGAAAAGCCTTCTCGCCGTTAACTATTAGAAGGTCAGCAATCCCCCGCCACCAAACGTCTTTGGCAAAGAACCCAGTAGGCTTATAAGAATTACCATCTTTAGCAAGTCCCATGCGTATCTCGCAGTGCTTTTCTCCTTCTATATTGTTTAGCGAGTCTAAGACCTTCTTTATGTAATTAAACTTAGCGGGTATCGGAGTGTTGGTTTTTATGTAGTCTTCCGCTGCTTTATGTACTTCGTTCCCGTAGTACATTGCGGAGCTACCTACGTCTTTCACGTCTTTAGCTACTTTCAAATGGTAGTATTTCTTAGGGCATTGCTTAAATGTACTTAAGCTGCTGTAAGACCAAGCTGTCATAGTAAACCCCTTTCTTTTAGGATTTCATAGTTCGCTGTATGAGCGTCTTTTATGTCTTGCTTGCCTTGCCCATGGTACGCAACTGCTAGGTGTTCTGTAACTAGGGCAGCGTTGATTGAAGTTTTAGCTGATATAAAGATTACTCCCAAGAATCTTCCAAACTTACCTTTCTCACGGGTTTGGAGCTTATAGGTTCCTCCGACGTGGAGCGCGTCTTGGACAAACTTCTTTGCCAAGAGTCCGGCAGCTTTTTCTTGAGCATCTCGCGTGCGGCACTCTGGAGTATCAACACCATAGAGACGTATGCGCTCACTGCAACGCCAAGTGCCAAAGCCAAGATCAATATCAACATCGACAGTATCTCCATCAACAACACGTGAAATTTTGCATTCATATTCGTACATTACTCTCTCTCTTTTTTAGGAGGGCGATATGCGCCTACGTCTCGGTTGGTTGGATCGGTTAGGGAATCGTTTCGCCCACCGTCGAACCGTTTCTTCGGGCCTTCGGTTAAAGTAAATGCGCGTGGGGGGCACTTTGTTACCCTGCCACCGTTGGCTAAATATTTTTTAACATCCTGCGCTATCTTTTTTTGTTGTCTTTCTTTCTCGCCTTTGGTTGGTACATTTATCTTTGTCGTGGTCACTAATTAATACCTGTGTAGAAAACGTGCTTGTGTATCTTGGTTGTAACTTCCCCAGTGTAAGCCCACTGTGGGAACACCTTTGTGCTATGGTAGTGAGTCGCGCCTGCTGTAATATCAGGTACGAACCCACTCAAGTGCGCAATGTACAGCGCGTTAAACCACGCTTGTTTGTTCTTCGGGTCATCCGACTTGCCATCACAATAAAAACTAAACTGGCATTTGTTTCTTACAGGGTTGCCTCGCCAATAGTACCCTTGTTTAACCACGTCACACGCATTGTCTGGGTAACGTGGGTCTTCAATTCTGTTTCGTATTACTTGAGCAACTGCAACTTGTCCTGCACCGGGTTCGCCCCGGGCCTCAAAGTATACTGCGACTGCTATGCACATAAGCGCAGAAGTAATCACCTGTACGCTTCCTGTGTTTCTAAGCAACGGATTACCTTAGCAGCGCGCAACTGTGTTTCGTAGTCGAACGTATCCCATAGCGATTTAAGTTTTTTAACGTTGCGTTCATTACTTTTCTTATTGCGGTTAGGTCCGCGTCTGCTGCTCTCTATATCATAATACCCACAGTCTCGTACAAACATAATTATTTCCCTGTTGTTCTGCCAGATATTTCTAGGGGGTTATGCGCCCCGCGTCGCTCTACTTGATACACTTCAAACTGCTCACCTTCCACACGTATGCCGTAGGTAAGTTTTTCTTCTTTGGCGCAGAACTCTGCTTCTTCTAAAGCACCTTTAAAATCAGTGAAGTACGACATTTGCTTCTATCTCGTATAAATAGTTAATGGTGTCTTCGTTAACCGAAAACATTTCTGCGCCGTTGTTGGTATGAAACTTAAGTGCGCTATCTGATTTAGGTGACATCGTTACCACCGAGTCTACTGTCGGAAGAGCTACTGTTACAAACTCTATTAGCGAGCTAATCAACTGCCGGCCAGCACCCTTTTTGTAAGACCAAATAGAGTACGGACAAGCAAGGGTAGGGTCAGCATTCGTTACATCTTCGCCGTCTTCGGTTTCCATAAAGAACCCACCGTTAGCTAGCATAAGCAAGTCGTCTTCGTCGGTAACTACAAACGCTGTTAACACTACACATACTACAGCTTGTACTTCCCCGCTATCTCCATCTACTTCAGCAAACACTCTGAAAGGGCCGTGAAACCTAGCCTCGTCTGCGTCAAACAAGTTAGGTCGCACGGGGTCATCCTTAATTAGATGCAGATGGTTTTCTACGTTGCACTCAATCAGCATCTTCAAACTCCTGAAGTATCGCCTCTAGCTTTTCCACCGCCTCGGTTGCACGTTGCAACATAGCCATAAGTTCTTCGGCGTCAGCACCATCTACTTCTATTGTTATCTTCATTCGCCGTTCTTCTTTTTAGTTCTTACAAGCAACATGCCGCCTAATACTAACGCGTTTGGCTCTGCCACCTTAAAAGCAAAGTTTTCTTCCTCTTCTTGCAATACGGGTTCTAAACCTTCAGGCAGTTTAAGTCTAGTCCATGTGTATTCAACATTTTCGTTTTCCGTATCCGCCATTATTTCACCCCGTGTATCTCAATCAGCAGGTCAATACAATGTTTAGCTTTTTCTAAGTCCGACAAGGGTTGCCCCTTTAACTTCCAACGAGTAATGTATTTCACTACGTTACCTTCAAGCAAAGACAAGCCGTTCTTCTCTGCGTACTCAGCAGGTTGGATTGCCATGTTCTTGTAATGATTACCGCCCGTCTGTGTCTGTAGGGCTGTCTGCTTGTTCGGCAACTTTGAGTCGCTCATTTTCGTTCTTGGCACTTCTGCTGTTAACATTCTCTTCTTCCTTCTGTTTTGGTTTCTCAAAGATTTTTGCCCAATTCTCCCCGAACTCGTGCAGAGGTACGAACGTGGGTCTGCGTTTACTTCCTTTACCATTCATCGGTATCTCCTTGGTCTACCGTTACTGGGCCTTTATCATTCATTCGCGTGTCCTCCCCTATTCCCTAAAGTTGATCTCCACTTTTCCGCGGCCTCTTCTTTACTGTCCTCTATGTCTGGTTTGGCGCCACTCTCGTCTTCGCCTTCATGGCCTCTCTGTCTGTTCCCTTCGCCATTTAATTCGGTCAAGTCTTGTTGAGTTTTTCTGAAGTCTTTATCTTTACTCTCCATTAGCGTGCTCCAAAATTGGTAAGGCCCGTAGCGTGGGCTAGACGGTGTATACACAGTGCCGAGAACAAAACCTACAGAGAGGTTCGAGTGATGAGCTACTGTTATACACTGCGGGTGTTTTTTGGTCATGCTCAAACCAACCCACCGCCCGCTGGGGGACTGCTAGCATTCTCCGTATGATCTTCCGAACCCGCCTTCACAGTCGAGGGGTAAGTCCGGTGCCCAAGTAGGGCGTATCTTCATAGCTTCTTCGACGTGACGCATACCTTCTTCTACTTCTTCTTCAGGGACAATACAGCCTATCGCGTCATGTACGGTCATAACCACTTTATATTTTTTAGCAACTCTAAGCAGTTGTTCGCCTATCACAATACGAGCCAATGCCTGACAAACGTTCTCAATAACTTTACCGCCGTAGATACGGTTGGGGAGTATAGCCCTACCCTTGCGAGTATCGTACACCGTCTCGTCGTACCCGCCCTCTTCCTCTGCGGCTTGCGTTCGCAGATTTGGATATTTTATGTACAAACCGTTGGGTAGGCGTATACCTGTACTGCCTTCCACAGTAAGTATACCTTCCTTGCCTAAGTCTTCTACCTTGTCCTCCATCATGGTTTTTAACGCTTTGTTGGCAGCGCGCCACAGGGCAGGTATCTCGGGGTATGTATCACGGTATACCTGTATGATGCGTTCACATTCTTCCTCCGGCAGGTCTACCCCGAAAGTCTTTAGCTGCGCGCGGAACTTAACGTGGCCCATGCCATAGCCTGCTCCTAGTATCGTAGTCTTACCAACGAAACGTTCTTCTTTAGTTATTTCGGACTCAGGCTTATCGTATATAGCAGAAGCCATTATCTTATACACATCGTCACCTCTATCAAAGGCTTCAACTAGGTCTTCTTCCTCGGCTAGCCATGCGAGCGTACGTGCTTCAATCTGAGACAAGTCACAGTCTATAAACTTATGCCCGTCTGGTGCGCACATTGCTTTCTTAAGCTGTGAGCCTCGGGGCAGGTTCTGCATGTTGATCTTGTCGTCCCCTCCCCAACGGCCTGTGTGAGCAGCATAGTAACGCAAAGGTATAGGTAGTACCCCCCTACCGGCTATATCTATGAAACGCTGTGTGCGCGTCTCTTCAATGGTAGACCTAACTCCTAGTCGGGCAGCAACTATAGCCTGTACTTCTGGGTTCTCATGTTCTTGGAGTTTCTTGAACTCTTCGTCGCTCTTAGCAAAAGCGTAAGTTTCTTTGCCCGTGGTTGGACTTATCTTTAGGGGCGGCTCTATACCATACGTACGCAGCAGCTCAGCAAATTGTGGGTTGCTCGTTAGCTTTTTCTTCTCGTGCGACACCTTAGCCATTAGCTCTTCTTTAATAGCCTTAACTTGCTCTAAGTGGGCCACCAGTATGTCTTTGTCTAGCACTAACGTAGGCTCGCTGAACATCCGTATCGTTAGGTCTATAAGGTTGAGTTCAAACACAGGCAGGTGCTTAACAAGTACTTTGAATAGCTTGTGGGTCAACTCCACATCTTGTATGCAGTAGCCGCCGTACGCCTTGAGGTCTTCCTTAGTAAAGTCCAAACGTTTTTTGCCGATTGCAGCATGTACTTCAGTACCCTTTGCGCCTAGCTCATAATACTCAGAGAGGGCGGCTAGGCTTCCACCTACTTCGATAGAGTGAATGGCGCGCGCCATAGCTAGAGTGTCGGCTATCTTCTTGGGTTTTATACCGAAGTGCCAACTAAGAATAGCCATGTCAAACATAGCGTTGTGCGCGAGGGCAACGGAGTTTCCCCAATCAAATTGAGAAAGAAATTTAGCGATTTGCTTTTTAGAACCTGAACACCACTGTGGGGCAGCAGCTGCATCCTGATGATAGTTCTTGCCTACAACCTTAACAGCAACGCCGATGACTTCAAAACGAGCATGGCGTACATATTCTTCAGTAGTTAGTTTGTTAAGTCCGTAGTCTTTAGCGTAATAGGTTTCAAAATCGACAACCAATAAGTCCATCGTTGTTATCCTTACTCATCACTGTAGTTAGTAGCGTTTGAAGCTCGGGAATATTGTCCTCGTTTACCACGCAGGATATACCACCGGCTTTTATAATGTCTGCAAGCTCTTTCTCTTGCAGCGGGGTTGGTTTGTTTTTACCGGCTTTGCACTCAATACCTATAAAGCGCCCTTGCAAGCAGCATACGATGTCGGGAACACCGCTCCTGCCCATGCCGTAACTGGCGGGGAAAAAATAATACGCGCCGTACTCTTTAAGTATGCGAACTATTTTGTTCTTAACTTTTTTCTCGGGGGTCATAGCCATTCAAGAAGAATAGCTTATAGTTTGGACTTTGTAAAGCACAAAAAAACCCCGCACAAAGGCGGGGTTAATCTTCATATCAACCTACAATTTGTAGGTTACTCATCGCTATCTTCGGAAAAAAGCAGTGCAGAAGACTGAGCTTCCAGTACATGCGCCTCTAACACATTGCGTATCTCGGCGGTGTAACTAGAGTAGTTCTTTTTGAAGTAGTCTACCACATGCTCGGGCAGGCGCACATTAGTGTGCACCATCGCAGGTTTGTTACCTTTGCCTCTACGCCTAACTGTTGAGTTCATTTGCTAGCTCCTCTGTTATCCAAAACCTTTCTGCTTCCATCTTGAAGCCCACCTCATTTACAAAGCTGTTGTCGTCTGCCAACTTAAGCATACCTAACGCACCTCGTACTTTAATAGGTATACTGTTGCGATTGCATGTCTGCACCCTAGTCGAGTCCTTACGCCACATCTGATACTCCTCTCCTACGGCTTGGACGTACAGACCGTTGCCTGAGCGTTGCGCATTGTAGGCTTCCTCGACTAGCTCGAAGTCGTCCTTAGCGTCCTCATACCTCGCCATCAAATGGCTCTGGTTAGTAGTCTCGAAATACTGTAGCACTGCTTGCGCTAGCTGCGAATTAGAAAAAACCGCGCGTTCCAACTCTTCTGTTACACGCTGCTTTGCGCCACGCCTTTTGTATATTGTCTCACTATGCGCTGAGGACACCGCTGCTTTCATTAAGCCCGCCATAGACCGCATCGTCTCCACCTTAGTCATACCGTAGAAATACTTACGAATTATAGTGGCTGCCTTAGATTGGCTCGTGGTCTTCATAATACTGCGACGGTGTAAGTCCTCTGCGATGCGCGCATTAGAAAAGTTTAGCGCCCCAGTGTCTTCATAGCCCGTATGCCCTACACACTCTAACTTATCGAAAACATACATGCCGTCGAACACTCCTTCGTAGTCTACCCTCACGCAGAACTTTAGCTTTGGCATCTTCACTGCGACGTGACGCAGCAAGTGGTATGTCATTCGATGCGCTTTTGCTGCCCCTGAATAACGAGAAATAACTTCGGGGTCGAACTCTAGCTTTTCCCCTCCCTCTTCTCCTCTCCAGTGATGCACATTACTTGGCATATCTGCAAAGGTGTTGAGCGTGTTGTTCTTTATCTTTGCAACTAGCTCGTCTACAGTTCCGTTAGCTCTATATAATTTGTCAAACATGTTGTTCTCCTTACCACTCGTAGGTTTTAATTATTTCGTCAACTTCTTTCTTCACTTCGTCGCGCACTTCGGGCTGATCTTTGAACATGTCCTTTGTCTTGCCCTCCATGATCTCTTCCAACTTCTTGCGTGCTTCTTCTAGCTTGGGGTCATTGGTAACATTCATATGCTTAAGCATGCGGCATAGCTCCAGTGGGTTAGATACAAAAGTATCATGCCACCGTTTGTCGTCTGCGTCCCCTTGCACCGCGCACTTTGCACTTATCTGATCGAGCTGTTTGCGTAGCCGCCGTTCGTTTTCTTTAACCGCGTCTTGTATCTTGCGTTCTACTTCCCCGTCACACGCGGCGCGTAGCTCTTGCATCTCCTGCTCTGGTAGGTCTATGCACAGGTGACCACTAGCGGGTACGGGCGCAACTACGAAGTTCCATGCAAACTTCTGTAGTACCTCCCTTACAGGCGGGTAGTCGTTCTCATTGAAGATGTCGCCTCTATATTCTTTAGCAACATCACGATAGACAGAGTACTTGTTCTCAAAAGTCTTAACCAAACGATCAAACTCTTGGTGCTTCCAGTTATGCTGCGCCTTGTAGTCGATGAACAAACTTGTTGGGCACAGGCGATAACCCTTGTCGTCCCAAGGCAGCGTCATAGCTGAGTGCCACAACCGAACATTGGCGGCATACTTCTGGATGTCCTTGTGTCCAACCGAACCTACCATCAGGTTGTCGTACATTCGCATTGCCTGCGGGTCAGCATTCTTGCTTGACGCTAGCTCCTGCTCTAGCTGCTTGTTGCGCTTGGTTGCACCCCACACGCTTATGTTTAACTTAACTAATACTGCACTGTTTGCTATTGCACTCATCACTCTTCTCCAACCTACAATTTGTAGGTTTAATCAATTTGAATTGTTTTGCCCACAGGGGCGGTTATCTTGCGGTCGTTCGTTATTGCCCACAGAATTGGAACAGTCCAATTCCCCCAACTATTGATCTCGCCATCAGTCAGCATGATTACGCAGTCCGGCTTGATGCCCTTCTCTTTCAGGTAGTCAGATACACACGTCGGGTCAGTGCCACCTCCACCTGTTGCAGTTTTCATAGCAGGAGCAGCGGTCAGTTCGTCGCTGGAGTAAATCTCATGGCTCTCCACCTGTCCGTCCCAATCAATGAAGTGTATCTTGTCGATAGATACTGCCTTAACAATACCAAGTATCTCGCTCGTCACATCTCTGAGTCTGTCCTTGAAGAACATAGAACCCGAAGTGTCCCGCGCAATCACCACCTCGTTGATGCTGTTACCTTGTAGCGTAGGCATAATCACATCTTGATGCAGGAATCTACGGTTGGGTCGTCGCCATGTAGACTGCTCCTTCTTCTTACATGTCGAGTTCATAAACATACGCAGCAGTGCGCGCCAACTTAGCTTGGGCGTGACTAGCTCCTTCAGCCCGAGCGCATCTTGTAGACCACCTGCTCCTGCTTTGGCATCGGCATGCAGTCCTTGGCGTATCGCTTGCTTGATGTCGTCCGCTAGCTTCTCTTTCTCCTTAGCGTCCAGACCCTTCGCGCCTTCCCAATCATGCTCGTCAAAGCCACCAGCGCCAGCACCGCCCGAGTCTTCCTCCTGCTCAGGTATATCGTTGAAGATTCGCTTCACCGTCCACTCGTGATACTTGCGGTCATACAGTCCGATTGCCTTGCCATCATCTCCAACAGGCATCTCTGTCAATATGCGCTGCGGGTCAGCCACTTGGATACGGTCGTTGATCCAGAAATCAGTCGCCATGTTGGTACGCCTAGCATCTTGCTCGGCAAGTCTGCGGTAAGTCACCAAGTGCATACCCGCCTTGTGCAACCACTCATGCACCATGACAAACGCCGCGCCCTTGTCCCCATTCTTTATCTCTTTGAACAGAAAGTCAGGGTTGAACCAACAGTCCCGTCCATTTGTAGCTGCTGTGGGTATGTCAGCAGTCAGAAAGGTTTGACCGTGCATGGCTACACCACGCAACAGCCCGAACTCCTTCGACCGCATCAGCCCGATCTTTATCGCTTTGAATTTTCTATCTGCTAGCATGTCGTTCTCCAACCTACATTATGTAGGTTTACAGTAAGTCTTCGTTGTCAGCTGCCCACAATGCGAAGTCAGGGTTAGTGAAGGCGATCTGCTTCTTAGATGGATGCCGAGCCAATGTCACACAGAAGATCACTTGAAACTCTTCTTCCATGCGGCGTAAGTACTTCATAATATTACTGAGCGTGCCCTTCTCTACATGCTCCAGTAGTCCGAAGGTAAGTACCGCCCGCGCACCTGCGTCATCTGGGATCATCGCCGTATCGGGTGAAGTAATGATCGAACTCACAGATGGCAAGCTCTCTTGGAACCGGATAAAGGAAGAGATAGACTCCGCAAACGGCGCACCGGATGCACCTGTTAGCGAAGCAACAAGGGAATCCCCATCGAAGTGCTCGCGCTGCCAGATGATACGGCTACTGATCTCAAGGGTACGAGGTGAGACAGCATTGTCCTGCGGGTTAGCAGGGTGGAATATAAACTCATTCTGAGCACCATCGAGATACGAAGCTAGGGCTTGCGGGTATCTATCTACCCACGCCATAACTACAGGGTGAATCCCATTAGCGACTGCCCATTGCAACCACTCGGTCGCGTTAGGCTTGCGCACCGTAAGCTCGACCACACGTTGCCTAGTGTGCTGCGCGAGTCCATCGCCCACACCGTCCGTGTCCATGTTGCCTGTCATAAAGATAATGCTGCCCTCGGGTATATCCAAGTCACCTAGTCTAGGTCTAAATACTTCTAGCATAGGGTGAAGCATATTCTTTACTGGGTCAGCGCCCTTGGTAAACTCATCGAGGCATATCACCACAGGCTTACCTGTAGTCAGACCGAACCGCGCGTTGGGGTAGTAGCGCGTTACCTTGTGCTCGTGGTCGATTACAGGCATTGCCACGTCACCCAAGTCTAGGTTGGGTACATCAACCATCGACAGGTCATAACCTGTAGCCTCTGCTATAGCAGCAGCAATCATTGATTTACCCACACCGGGTTCGCCTCGTAACATATAGCGCACGTTGGGGTTGGCGAGGATAAGCGCACCCGCTTGCTTGTGGTTTACGGTGCGTATTTCGCTTAATAAAGATTCACTCATTGTCGTTCTCCGTTGGTAACCTACAATATGTAGGTTGGTTTTTAAGGTTAAAGTTTTATCGTACAATTATATTGTACCACAGTGTGGTACAGAATGTCAAGTTAGTAATCTATATAAACCTCTCGGCTCATGTTGAGTGCATGGTTTGCCCCGCAACTGCACTCGTACTGCACGTCGTCGTACTCCTCGCCTACTCGTATGAACTCGTAGTGGAAAAGGGGGTCATCATCATCCGCATCATCAGCGAAGATTTTCTCCCACTCGCTAAACGCTTTGTTGTAGGCATCAACTTCCTCGTAGCTGTCGTACCACTTAACCCCATCTATGTGGCAGTGTAGGTACCGATCGTAGCCTTCCCCAACTACCTCGAACTGGTCGGGCAGGTTCTCATCTACATACAGCTTGAGTGCGGCGAACTTATCTCTGTGCCCAAACTTCGGGTACATAACTATTGTCACGTCGCTTCTATATCCCATTACGCGCCCCCCGCTAAGAAGCAGCCGAACTGCTCGGGCTTCCCTGTCATGTGCAGCTTGCGTCCATCCATCGAGACAACGAGCAGCTTGTTGTTATGGAACCCACGCAGGTAATACTTGTACCCGCGCGCGTCTCTTAGTACTTCTCCAGTACACACAGGGGTCTGGGTTTTGGCTTTTATTACATTACTCATAGTATTAGCCCTTCCCCGCCTGCCATATACTTACCGTTCTCGTTGGATAGCGGGTTGTTAGTCTCTCGCTTCTCGAACAAGTCGTCGCAGTGCACATACTTAAGCACGTCGTCCATCAGCCGCTTGAGTCGGTCGGGGTCTGCCTTTACAACCCTGCCGGTATGACGCCACTCGGAGCTGATTGCGTGCGGTATCAGTAGCTCGAACGCATCGTGCCACCGCTCTTGGTCAGTCATCGCTGCATACACATAGCGCGCCTCCATAGTTGCGGGGCTTCGGTAGTAGGCAGCTTTGTACTGCTCGGGGTCGATCATCTTGGCGCAGGCGAGGGCAAACTTGCGAAACTTCTCCACCTCCTTGCGCCTCATGCCCATCGGCGCACGCTTGAGGTAGTACCCATACGTAGGTAGCTCACCAACAAAGTCGAATGCGGCGGCGATCGGGCTTGGCTCTTTGCACCTTAGTGTTGCTGTACCCTCGGCAAGGATTCTGATTTTCTTGTTTGCGGGGGTGCCTGTGGGGTTCACCTCGATGACTGTGTAGCCTCCCCTGCTGTACGCGCCTACTGGTCTGTTGTTGTAGCTTCGAGTGAATATGCCATCAATGAAGCTGTGCGTGGTTGTTGATACGTACCCTCCGTTGTCGATAATAATGTCGCCGTTCGACACGAAAGTAACCACGTCCGTTTCGTACAATCTGCAAGCGACCGCATCGAGCGCACCTTCTGGGGTTGCTGCCACGCCTAAGGCTTTGGGGTGCGTGGTCTTGATGATTTGCATGTGCTTCTTACGTCTGCCATTGTGTGTAGTGCAGATAGGGCGAAGGTTCTTGCTACCCCTGATCGGGGTGATGGACTCGTAATGCTCAAGTGCTTCGGCATACGAGTGTAGTACTGGTAGATCAGTTACACTTCCAAACATGGTCGTTCTCCTTGGTTGAACCTACAATATGTAGGTTGGTTAGTTGCGTTTCTCTGGTACTTCTTGCGCTGCGTCTATAACGCGTTGCTCTTCTGCCCACCGCTTGAGCACACCTAAGTCGTACTCTGCCAGCAGGTCGCCTAGCGTTATGGCTTCTTTGCTATTAGCAGTGACATCCTCTGCGGCAGGGATGCTGTCGGTGTATCGCTTGAATCCTTTTTTCATGCCTCGTCCTCCTCTCGTAACTTTTCCCTCGCTGCCGCTAAAGTATCTGCAATGAAGTCGGCGTGCTCATCGTCCAAAGTTCCACCGCGAAACATCTTCTCCCAGTGTGCGAGTGCCGTGAACCGCTCCTCTCTGGTCGTTTCCCTGAGTGTTGGGTTTATTGGGTAATCCCACGTTACTTCACTCATAGCTCACCCCCACTGTGGGTTACTTGCTCACCGCCCTTCTCCGCAAGCGTCACGGTCACGTCGTACGACTTAACTTTCTTACGGGTCTTGGCTTGCGCCATGCTCACCGCTTTACACTGGGCATCGTACGAGCTATCTGCATACACCTCGAAGCGTTGGCTTCCCCAAAAACACACGTAACCATTCATAGCAGCATCCCCAAAAACACTAGGCAGTAAATGCCCGTGAGAAAGCCAACGGTGAATAGTGCGCGCCCTGCCCATACCCAAGCTGGTACTTCAGCACCCTCATCAGCCCAAACGTACTCGTCGTCGGGGTCGTGCAGGTTTAAGTCGCGCGGGAAGCAGATTTGATCGGTGCGCCACTTAGTCATACGGTCGGTGCTGTTTGAAGCCATGCCTACTGATCTTGGCTTGAGCCTCAACCCGTCGTTGGAAGGAACGGTTTGAGTTATTATGTCGTTGTACTTCTGCACCTCTGCCTCTACCTCCTCTCGGGTAAGGTTAAGCCCGTCTTT
>Ga0222715_10000999_pt1 | contig 27847 bp, 10 predicted proteins | sample C33_9DmetaG_FD_165056 | JGI IMG/M metagenome (GOLD analysis project Ga0222715, IMG submission 165056) | Estuarine water microbial communities from San Francisco Bay, California, United States - C33_9D | ecosystem: Environmental > Aquatic > Marine > Unclassified | place: USA: California...
AAAATAATATTGTAAGCCAAGTTATTATTGAAAACTATCCTGGACAAAATACAAACGGCGCACCAGCTAGTTCTGATGAAGTTTCAGATATTGAATCACTTACTTCAATAATTGAAGATGTTACACGTAACGACAGGAGTGTAAATCTTCCTGCTTTGGCTAGTAAAATATCTAGTTTAGTAGGCGGCGGCAACGGAATATACGAAACATTCTTAGATAGTAATGCTCCAGGAACAAGTAGAAAATATGGAGACATAGACAACAACAGTAGTATTGCTGCTGCTGATGCCACGGCTATTACTATATACAATGCTGGCAACTATGATCAATTAACATATACACAATACGAGTGGATAAGGGAAACTTTATTACCTGCAATTGAAAAACTTGATCGTACAACATACAGCGACTTCTTTTATACAACTTATGATTTCTTACCAACATTAGTTGAACCAGATATTGGCTGGGCAGATGCAGCTATTCAAACTGATGTAAATACTTGGAAAAATGCTAAAACAACTATTCAAGATACAGTTATAAAAGAAATTACTATTGGTAATATTAGCAATGCTGATACTATTACATATCCTGAACCAACAAATGTTATTACTGCAAGAGCAAATGCCAAAGATCAATTACGTGCAAATAGACAATTTATAATTGACGAAATCTCTGCATATGTAACTTCGAATAATCCTTCACTTACATACGACGATGATAAGTGTCGAAGAGATGTTGGATATATTGTTGATGCATTAACATACGACCTATTGTACGAAGGCAATAGTGCAACTCGACAATCAGCCGATAGTTACTTTGTTGGAACAGTTGGACAGCTAGGTACTGTTACAGCAGAAACAACTGCAACCATTGCAGCATATACACACCTGCAAGGTGTTATAACTGGTGTCTTGTTAGAAGCAGCTCTATCAAAAAGCACAGGCAATACAACAACACAAGACACAACAAATGAACCTGCAACTGCAACTGAAGTTGCTAAAGCATCACAATTAATTCAAATTATCATTGATGTACTTACAGCAGGATCAACAACTGGCTTACCAACAACTAGTCGAGCACTTACAGACTGGGCAGCAGCACCATTGCAAACAGCATTTGGTAGTATCTTTGGACAGCAAGATAATTTTGCTGATGCAACTACTACTTACATTTTAACAAACTATCCAGACTTTACATACGATAGATCAAAATGTAAACGTGATGTAGGATTAATTCTTGATGCAGTAATTAGAGACGCTAAACTTAATACTAATCATAATGCTATTGTTGCAGGACAAGCATACCTAAGAGGTAATGCTGCAACTGTTAAAGATTCGCAGTTTCCAGCAACGATACTTGCACTTCGTGAAGCAAAACGACTATCGTTAACTTATGTAACTGCAAGTGCAACCGCAGTTACAAGAATTACAGATGGATGGGATACTGTACTAACATTTTTAGAATTTGGTACACTACCAAGTGAAGGACAAACATATCCAGCACCGACTCCAGCAAGTCAAGAATTAATTGACGCTGCAAGACAGTTACAAGACAACAAAGATTTCTTAGAAGCAGAAGTTATTGCATATATCAACGATCAATATTTTGTATACGATAGTGCTAAGTGTGCTAGAGATACACAACTAATTCTTGATGCTGTTGTAAATGATTTACTATTAGGTACAAATTATAATAGTATCACAGCTGGACTATCATATTATAGAGCAGTAAGTGCATATGTAATTAGCGATCAAATTACACAAACTATTGCAGCTATTACACATTTAAAGTCGGAAGTTGCTACTTTACTCACCGGCGATGCAACTAGTATTGCTGCAACTAATGCAAGTTTTGACGAGATTATTGACATTATACAAAACGGAATTGTTAATGCTGATGCACTAACATTTCCAAATCCAACAGGAAATGTTCCACAAGGAAATGCAAAAGATCAACTAGTAGCAAACAGAGATTTTATTGCAACAGAACTTATTAGTTGGATTAATGCTAACTTACCAAACTTAACATACGATGAAGCAAAGTGTCAAAGAGATACAAAATATATTGTCGATGCATTATGCCACGATATTATGTACGAAACAAATCTTGCAAGCATAATTAATGCTAAAGCATATTTTGAAGCAAGTGCAAGTGTATTACCATATGATCAAAGAGACGGAACAGCTGATGCCCTACAACAATTAAGTGTAATTGTAAAACAAATTGTTTTAGGGACATACTCAGGGCAAAACACAAGTTCTGGTGATGCAACAAACATCGAAGCATATCGTGTAAAAGAATTGACTGAAATTGTAGTTGATGTTGTTAGAGCAAACACACTTGATTTACTACCAGCTGAAACTACTCCAAATACATCTGGAGCAAATGCACAAACTAAACAAAGTGCAGCACTAATAACTGCAACTGGTGATAGTACAAGTGCTGATCTTGTACAAAGTGTTATTACATATATTAACACTAACCAAAATGGATTTAGTTACAATCAAACAAAATGTCGCAGAGATGTTGGATACTTAATTGAATCAACTACACACGACTTGTTATATACAGGTAATATTAGTTCTTTAACAAGTGCAAGAAGTTATTTCTTAGACAGCGAAAGCCAAGTGTATGGTCAAGAAACACAAACAGCAAATGCGCTAACTAGATTAAAAACAGTAGCATCGCAGTGTATCCAGGGTATTGCTGTTACACCAACAGCAGGTAATACTGAAACACAAAGTTTGGTTGGGCCTTATGGTACAAGCACACAATCAACAACTTCAAATACACTTTTAAATATTACTATTGATGCTATTCAAGCAGGTAACTTGTTGAGTACACCAAATGACTTAGAGCCTGATACAAGTTGGGTTGCTATTGCGCTAACAACTGAACTAGATAAGTTAGCACTTGCAAAGGCTACTGTACAAACTGGCACTATTACATTTATTAATGATAATATAATTGGGTTTAAATACAATGTTGCTAAGTGTGAAAGAGATACAAAATATATTATTGATGCTGCACTCTATGATATGATGTACGGCGGTAACAAGCAAACTAGAAGAGCCGGCGAAGCATACTACACAGGAACAATTCTAAATGGAATTACAACTTCAGGAGACAATGCAGATCAAGAAGGTGTAACTGAATTTACCTATAAACGTCTAGCAGATATTATGGATAAAATTGGCAGAAATGTTACAGTTTCAACTAGTGACGGTGTAACAACTCCACAAGTTTATAATCCAACAGCTGGTACAAGTAATGCAACTGTAAGTATAACTGCTAACGTAACAAAAATTGCAGAAGTAATTAGTCAAGGCATTTATCCTGTATTGCCAAATGAAATTGATCACAATTATGAAGCAAATGCTGAAACAAGTGCAAATGCTAAAAGAGAATTGGTACTTGCTTCTACACAAGCAATTGAAGATGAAGCTATTAGATTACTTAACTTACAATACGGTGGTGTTGCTGAGTTAGACTTGTTTCCTCAAATTGCATTCGTAGCTGAAGGTACACTTGCTAATATGCAAAACGTATCGACTGTTAGTACAAGTGGACACGCATTTGAATATGTTGGCGCCGGTGTTACTTATAACGCACTTCCGTTCTTTGGCGGTAGTGCTATTCCTGAAAACGAAATTACTGAAACTGACAACGGTAAAGTATTTGCTGGCGGTACAGTTGACCAAATTGGTAACTTTAGAGTTGGTAATTTCTTTAATGTTAACGCACTTACAGGTGCTATTACACTAAACGCTGAAGAGATTAGTTTAAGTGGTATTGCTAGTATTGGACCGTTCAAACGCTTTGGCATTCCAGTTGGTGTTGAACTTAAAGAAGTTAGCAACAGTTCAGACCTAAGAGCAAGTACTGGACAGCCAGATCAAAATACAACACCAACGCAGGTTGCGGTTGTAAACTATGTTGAAAATAGATATCTTAACAAACTAACAGGCGGCACTGTATTAGGCGATGTACAAATTGATGCTGATCTAGCAGTAGACGGCGGTGACTTAACTACTACTTCTACAACATTTAACTTGCTTAATGACAATGCTAATATTGTAAATGCATTCGGCGGAACAACACAGTTGACAATTGGTGCGGTTGGAATTGGTACTACATCTATCAAACACAACGTTGATATTGACTTAGATCTAAATGTAGACGGTGGAGATATTACAACAAATGTAACTGATACGTTTAACTTGCTAAATGCAAATGCTAGAACAATAAATGCATTTGGCGATGCAACAACTATTAATATGGGTGCAATATCAACTGATAGTGTGCTTACATTTAACAGTGAAATTATTATATTTAATAGTGTTGGAACATTACAACTACCAGTTGGTACTACAGCAGAACGTGGCGCAGATTCAACAGCAGCACAAGGACAAGTTAGATATAACACAACTGATAGTGCATTTGAAGGTTATGACGGCGCGAACTGGGGTACACTAGGCGGTGTTAGAGATGTTGATCAAGATACATTTATACGTCCAGAAAGTTCACCAGGCGCTGACGAAGATACATTACAATTCTTTACTGATGGTATAGAGCGCATGACTCTAAATCCAACTACACTTAGAGTTGACAATACAATCTTAACTGTATTTGAAAATACTACTGAAAGTATTGATTGGGAAACTGGTGCAATTAGAATACTTGGTGGCGTTGGCATTGCTAGAAACTTACACGTTCAAGGGTACATTAGTGGTGATAGTAATGACATATTACAACTTACTGAAAAAGCAACTGACGAAATTTACATTCCAGCAAATACTATTAGAACTAGAGATAGTTTTAAAATTATTGCAAATGAATCAGATAGTGCAACAGATAACATTATTGATCCAATTACACTTGCACACCATAACGAAAGTGGTAATGCTGCAATTGGTGCAGGTATTGGTTTACCTTTTGAACAAGAAATTACAAACAATAACTTTGTAACTGCTGGTAGAATTGATGTAGTAAGTTTAGATGTTACAACTGGTGCAGAAGACTTTGATATGGTGTTTACTACAAGAGTTGCAGGCGCAAGCACAGAAAAGTTACGACTAAGTGAAACTACAAGTACATTTACAACTAACGTACAAATTGATCAAGACTTATTTGTAACTGGTATACTTGATGCAGCAGGATTTAGAGGCAGTATCTTTGCAGACGATAGTACCGAAATGCTTGATGCTGTTAACAATAGAATTATTGTAACCAATCTTGATGCTGGTACACTTACACTTGTAACTGATCTTGAAGTACAATATGGTGGTACTGGTGCAAGTACATTTACTACAGATGGTATACTTTATGGTAATGCAGCAAATCCTGTACAAGTTACAGCAGCAGCAGGCGATGCAGATGCAACAGAAAGTTTCCAAATCCTAAGTGTAACAAGCGATTCAGACGCAACACCAATTTGGACTGACACAATCGATGGTGGTAGCTTTTAATTAAGCTGCCACTTTTACTTCCTAGATAAATAACATTGTAGCGTATTTTACGTTTTACGTCATGGGCGTCTTTATAGACTTGACCCGTACCTAAATAGGAGGCAGTTGCAAAATGGCAACAAGAATTAGACACAAGCGAAGTGCGGTCGCTGGTAATCAACCTAGTGTGGCACAGTTAGACTCAGGCGAATTAGCAATCAACACAGCAGACGGTAAGGTATACTTACTACGTGATGATAACACAGTCCAAGATATAACCAAACGAATCTTTGAAAATAACACCGAAGTTAGAGTAGACGACTTAGCTGACTCAGCAAGTGCTGAAATCAGTATGACAGTCAACGGTGACGAAAAGATGACAGTCACAAACGCCGGCTTCAATATAAAAGACGACATTGACTTAGAAGATTTTGGTAAAATAACATTTCGCGAAAGTATTGCTTCGGGTGAAGACGGCATTGGTATACAAGCTCCGTTTAACTTGCCAAACAGTTATGATTTAACCCTGCCTCTGGTTAATGGTACTGTTGGACAAATTTTAAAAACAGACGGCTTTGGAAATTTATCATTTAGTGATCCTGATATTTTTGGCGGTAATGTAATTTATGTTAGTGCCGAACAAGGTAACGATGCAAACGACGGACAAAGTGCTCCAGTTAAAACTATTAAACGTGCTTGTAAACTTGCCTCCGCAATTGTTTATAATCCTGATGGTACAGTAACAGGTATTAGAGTAAACATCAAAGTTGCTGTTGGTGACTATACAGAAGATAACCCACTTATTATTCCAGATAACGTTGTTGTTAAAGGTGACGGTTTGCGTGGGTGTATTGTACGTCCTGCCAATGCTAACCTGGACATGTTCCGTGTACGTAATGCTTGTTACTTTGGTGAATTTACATTCCGTGACGGCGTTGACGACAACCAAGTCCCTCTTATTACTTGGGATTATGCTACAGTGTTTGATAATCCAAATGCTACAGATGTTACAGACCGTGCAGAATATACAAACTTACCAAATACAAAACCAACAATTGTTACTTCTCCATATACACAGAACTGTTCAATTATTTCGTTCTTGGGCGGTAGTGGTGCTAAGATTGACGGTGCATTAGTTGAATCACCAAACGTTCCTCGTTACAACATCGAAGCTGAAAATCCTGTTATAGGTGCTATACCTGAACAAGGTAAATCAATGGTTGCTAACGCATATACCATGCTTTCATTTGGTGGTACAGGCTGGCGACTACTTAACGATGCTTATGCACAGATCGTGTCTTGTTTCCAAATTTTCCTACTCAACGGTGTTTATACACAATCAGGCGGTTATTGTTCTATTACTAACTCCGCAACAAACTTTGGTTTGTATGCGTTGAGATCTAGTGGGTACTCACCTAAAGCGTTCCAGTTTGACAGAGCGCACGTTGTATCAACAGGTGCAAGTGATGGTAAACAAACACTTACTATTGTTGGTATCAATCGAGATGCTCCAGTTGAAGAATTTATCTTACGTTACAGAGAACCTGGGTATCGTTTTGCACACGACTTATTAAAAAATAAACTTACACAAATTGCTGACGATACTAATACTTGGGTTCAACAGCAGATTGCAACAGCAAATGCAGGATCATCGAGTATATATGCTGGATTTACATATAACGAAGAAAAATGTCGCCGTGATACACGATTATTAGTTGATGCTATTCGACACGATGCTGCATTAAATAGTAATGCAAGAACTTTAACAGCAGCGTTAACATATTTTAATGGTCGTTTTCCAGCTGCTATTTTTGCTGCACAAAAAGATCAACACATTGATGCATTTGCTCAAGCAAAAACATTTACTGCTGGCATAGTCCAAGATTCAACCTTTGAATCAAGATCAAACGCTCTATGGGAAGAAGTTATTGAAATACTTGATAACGGAAGTTCAACAAGTGCTCCAGGCGACGAGTTAGTTGACGCAAGAGTATTACCAACAGCTATTAACACTGACAGTGCTAATGCTAGAGCACAATTAATAGCAAACAAAGTATTTTTACAAAAAGAAATTACAGCATGGATTACAAGCCAAGTTAATTCAAACACTGCTCCATTCTTTACAGGATTTAACTATAATCAAGCAGCATGTGAAAATGATGTAAGTAAAATTGTTGATGCATTAACATACGATATCACAACAGGCGGCAACTTAGAGTCTCTTGTTGCTGCACAACAATATTTTGTTGACGGTGCTAGTGTTTACGGAACTGGACAAAAACTAACTACACTTGCTGCATGGGAAAGATTAAAAGAACTTGTTGAGCAAATTATTTTAGAAGTTGGTGTAAGCATATCAACAGGAAATACCGAAGTACAAGACACCTCAGGAACTCCTGGTACTTCTACTGAAGCAAACTTTGCTAAAACACGTATTGGTGAAATTATACAACATATTGAAACTGATGCAGGTTTATTAGCTGATCCTATTGCACTTGACTTAGATGCACTAAGTGTAAGTCAAACTTTGCAAGATGATTTTATTAGATTAGATGCAGTTGGCGCAGCAAACATTGCCCAGCGTGTTACTAGATATATTAACCAAGAAATTGATACTTATAAGTGGTACGGTTTTACATACGATCAAGCAAAATGTATTAGAGACACAAAACTTATTGTAGACGCAGTTGCTAAAGATACATGGGATACTGGTAACAGATATTCACGAAGTGCTGGTTTAAGTTACTTTAGAGCTAACATAGCCGACTCGACACGCAGTGTTTTTGCCGGCGAAGAATTGCAAACAATTGCAGCAATACAACGTGCAGCAGTTTTGGCTAATGCCGAAATTACAGGCAAATCACAAATTGATACTGATATTGAAGATTTTGTACAAAGTAGATTTAATATTGTTAGTGAAGCAATTAGATCCCCTGAAGAAATTCCAGCGCCAGCTGAAGTAAGTAGTGAAGGTGATATTACAAATACATATATTCCAACACCAACTACAACAAACTTTAATGCTGCTACTGCTGTAGCAGTAGGTACTAGTGTATTTACAATTGAAGGACACGGCTACTCAAATGGACAAAAACTTGTTTATGACAATAACGGAAACATTTCCATCGGCGGTTTAGACGACGAGCAAACATATTATGCAATTGTTCTTGACGAAGATACATTTACACTAACATTTGATGATAGTTTAGAATTTCCAGTATTGCTGTTTGCTAATGTTACTAACACTGGCACACACATTTTTAGATCAAATATTATTGAATTCTTTGTTGAAGAAATTTTAAGTTCACACCAAACATATCAAACATTGATACTAGAGTCTGGTGCTGAAAGCTATGAATTTATACCAGGTAGAGCTATACAAGGTACAACTGGAGCGAACAACAACAGTGCATTTGTTGCAAGTTGGGAACCTGCTGAACGTAGACTGGTAGTAAGTATTGAAGAAGTGGTTGTTGGTTCTAGTGTACTTAGAATTCAATTTGATGCTACAAGTACAATTACACAAGACCATGCTAGTTCTCCAAATAGTGCAATTTCTATCAACGAAGTACAAACAAAACTAGGCCTTGGCACATCAACATTTAGTATTACTGCTACTGACGGTAGTAGTAGTATTACAAACACAGGTAGCTTACCTGAGAAACAATTTTGGTTCCACAGACCGAGTATTGTTAACTCATCATCACACACTTGGGAATTCTCAGGTTCGGGTACAGACTATAATGCTTTACCACAAAACGGCGGTAATACACGAAGCGAATTTGAACAGTATGAAGAATTACCAGGACGAGTTTACTCTTCAGGTACTAACGAACTTGGTGACTTTAAAGTTGGTGACTTTATTACAGCGTTCAACAGAACGGGTAACATTACATTTAGAAACAAAGTGCAGGTGGACGAACTTGACGCTTTGAAATTGAGTTTGAGTGACGTTGCTATTGAAGAAATTTCAACTGATGTTAACTTAGGTGACGATGAAATTGGTGGACCGAGTGATGCACGTTTAACAACACAGTTAGCTATTAGATCGTTTATTAGTAACAGACTAGGCGGCTTTGTTGACAAAACAGTGTCAACTGCGGCTGTTCCAGGTGCTATTGTTCAGCTTAACGTTAACGGTCAGTTAAACGGTGAACTTATTCCTGCTACACGTCAGTTTACAAATACAAACACAGACGGTTATAATTCGAGATTACTACAGGTCGACGATATCCCAGCAAAAGATTTGAGTGCTGGTGATATTGCTACTGAAAATTACGAACAGATCGAACTTACACTAAGCGGTAACATTACTGCCCTTGACGGTGCTACAATTACACAGCCAGGTGTAGCAGGTGCTACTGGTTATGCAAAAGGTAACTTCCAAACAAGTGGCAACATTCTTGTTGCTACAATTGACGGAGCATGGGACTCAACAGATGATAGTCTAGGCGCTCCGTGGGACTCAACAAATAACTTAAACTTGTTTGTTGATGGCGTTGACAGTGGAGTATATCCAACCAGTACAGGTACATCAACTGAAATTATTGATAACTTCTTCCTAAAAAGTTCAAATACAAGTCAGTTCTTGATACTCGATCCAGCTGGTACTTTTAATTTTACTATCAATACAATCACTAGTGTAGCAAGAGCAAGTAATATACAAACTCATGTTACCGGTACTGCTCATGGACTAAATGTAGGTAACCAAGTACGTGTAGTATGTAACGAAGACGAGACATTCAACGTAAACGGCGAAGTATTAAGTACTCCAACTTCAACTTCGTTTACTATTGAAAATCAAGGTATTGATTTTAGCACAACTTCACGCACAGGTGATGTGTTTAGTATTGTTACTAGTGCAGACGGTGGAGCGCAAGGTGCTGTTACTGAAGAAAGATTTGGTGTACTTGCAAATGTTGACAATGCTAACATCACAGGCGGCACTGGTTATACACCAACTAATGGTAACATAATTTATAAAAACGTTCCGTTTACAAATGTTACTGGATCTGGATCTGGTGCAAAAGCAAATATTACTGTTACAGCAGGACTTGTAAGTGATGTTGATATTTCGTTTGGTGGTACAGGATATACATTTGGCGACAGACTAAGTGCAAATGCATCAGATATTGGCGGCACTGGTAGTGGATTTGAAATAACATGTGGCGCTATTGAAAATAGAGCATATGTTAACATTATTGGTGGTGAACTGTTTGTTGCTTCACAATCATCACAAGACTTTGTTGAAGATGTAGATGCTGTAAACACATCATTTGATATTGGTTTAGACAATGTTAGAAGTATTAACTTTTTAGCAGGTACCATAGCAGGCGGCGGTAGTGTTAACTATACAGATAGTAGAATTACAGTAGTTGGACACGGTTTCTCTGATGGTGACCCGGTTACATACGATACACTTGGTAACGTCCCGATTGGCGGATTGTTAAACGAAAGAGTGTATTATGCTAAACGTATTACTGATGATATTTTTGAAGTATACGAAGATTATTCACTATTAAACCAGATGGAGTTTTTAACTACTCCACTTAACAACAATCATAACTTTAGTTTACATCAAATCAACATCACCGACGATAGTGTACTTGTACGTAATCACGGACTAACAACTGGTGATGCTGTAAGATTTAATACATTATCTGATGGAAGTACTAGTAATGCACTTCCAAATATTGCTGGTGATTCAATGCCAGACGGATCTCGTTTCTTTGTAGGTTCTATTACACAAAACTCATTTACAATACACACACTACGTAGTGATGCATTAAGTAGTATTAACGGGCTTGTAACAAACAGAACTATTATTGGTACAAAAGGCGCAGGTGCTGCAAGAGTAACACCAAGTAACGTACAAGTTACAGGTGTTGTAAACACATCTAGTAGAATTAAATCAAACTGGAACACACTTGCTGCTACAAACATTGATGCTGAGAATATTATTTCTGGTACAATTTCTCCTTCGAGACTATCACTAGCTGGTGTTCCAAACAGTGATACATTCTTAAGAGGTGATAGTAGTTATCAAACTGTTGTACAAAGTATTAAAAAAGCAGCAACAACCGATAACCCAATTACACTTACAGGTAGTAGTTCAAATGCAGAATTTTATGGTGACCCAGTAAACATTGGTATTGCTAACGTTGACCTTGATCCGTTAGGCACATTTTCATCACTTGGTGTAAGTAAATTCTTACAAACACAATTTAATGTTAATTCAAATGCAAGCGGCGAAGTGTTTATCAAAGACGGTGTAGTAGATGCTGGTACACTAGACGGACTAGATAGTGCGTACTTCTTAAATCCATCTAACTTAACAAGTGCAGTTCCGGTTAACAGAGGTGGAACAAACATTACAACATATGCTGTAGGCGATTTAATTTATGCTCAATCAGCAGCTAGTTTAAATCCACTTAATGTTGGTAGAAGAAATACGTTCCTAAAATCAAACGGAGTGACACCTGAATGGGGTACAGCACTTGATCTTGCTGAAGGACTAGACGTTGGTAGTGCTAAACTAAGTTCAAGTAGTACAGCAACTGGTCAAATCTACAACGACAATGTTACTACAATTGAAATTGGCGGCGATGCAGAAAATGTTAAGATTGGTAAGAATAGTGACAGTAGAGATATTAGTAACTTTGTTAACACATACCAAGCAATTAACACACAAGACGTAGTTGTTAATTTGAGTAGTGTTGATGTTGATACAGCAAGTGCTAGTGCAAACGGAGAAAAGGTATTACTCTTTAGTGACACTACTCAAATACAGTTTGGTATGACAGTACAAGGTAGCGGAAGTATTCCAGCTAACACAACAGTTACTGGTATTACTGACGAAGAAGTATTTTTAAGTAATGAGTTAACTGGTACTGTATTAACTGCTACAACAATTACATTTACTAATACTCCAATTACACTTGGTATTAGAATAGGCGACACTGTAATTGTTGCAAGCAGTACAGTCAGCAATTTAGACGGACAATGGCCAGTTATTGGTGCTACTGAAAGTGCAACATCATTTACAATTAGAACAAATCTAAATGTTAATGCTGATCCAGCTGTAACACAAGTTGGTACAATATCAAAAGAAAATACTATTGTTCTTAAAAACCAAAATGTTGTGATTGGTGGAGGCGAGTTTGGTACATCACCATTACCGGGTCTAGTTAAAGGTGAAGGCGGTATTGGTACAGATGTATCCGGTGGATCTCTTACACTACGTCCTGGTATTAGTACTGGTAATGCAACAGGTGCAGACTTTATTGTTGAAACAGGTGAAATTGGTACAACAGGCGAAGGCTTACAAACAATTACTGAACGTATGCGTATTGACGGCGAAGGCATTGCAACATTCACAGGTTATACTAAATTTACCGATACAACTAGTGTTAAAATTCCAGTAGGAACTAGTGCGCAGCGTCCAGGAGCAGGCGGAGTTTATGTTGCATCAGCACAAGGACAAATTCGTTATAATACTGACGATAGTACCTTTGAAGGATATGACGGAACAAACTGGGGATCGTTAGGTGGCGTAAAAGATGTTGACCAAGACACACTTATACGTCCAGAAACTAGTGCTGGTGCAGACAACGATGAACTAGACTTCTTAACAGCTGGTACGCAGCGTATGCAAATTGGTGCAACAGGAAACTTGCTATTTGGTGCTAGTTTAAATAAATTTACTGTAGCATATGCAACCGGTGATACAAACATTGCCGGTGATGTTATTGTAACAGGTGACTTAACTATAAACGGTACTACAACTACACTTAATTCAACTACGCTTCAAATTGATGATAAAAACATTGAATTAGGAACAGTAGCTTCACCTACTGACGCAACAGCTGATGGCGGTGGTATAACACTTAAAGGCGCAACTGATCATACCATTACTTGGAGTAATGCAAATGATAGTTGGGACTTTAGTGAACACGTTAATGTTATAAGTTCAAAAGAATATCGCATTAACAATACTAGTGTTCTAAGTGCTAATACATTAGGTACAAATGTAATCAACAGTAGTTTACAAAATACCGGTGCATTAGACGGTGGTAGTATTACAAGTAACTTTGGTAATATTAATATTGGCAGTTCAAACCTAACAGCAACAGGTAGTGTAAGTCTTGGAGCAACTAGCTTTAACGACAACAACATCACCAATGTTGGCAGTTTAGCACTCGATACAATCAGTGGCGATAATGGTAGTAGCATGAACTTTGCAAGTTCAACTGTTGTAAATATCGATAATGTAACACAAGCAACAAGTACAACTAGTGGTGCATTGATTGTAGACGGCGGTGTAGGTATTGCTAAGAATTTACATGTAGGCGGAACACTTACCGGTAATGGTAGTGGACTTACTACATTAAACGCTACTAACATATCAAGTGGTACTATTAATGATGCTAGACTACCAACTAGCCAAGCAGGAAAAACATTTACAAGTGACATTACTGTACATGGATTTAATGCAGGGCGCGGCGGAAATAGCGGTGCTACAAACCTAATGTTTGGACACGGTGAAAACTTAACTGCTGCTGCTGGTCATAACACTGGTATTGGCGGAACATCGATGACAGGAGCGTTGTCAGGAGACAACAATACTGCACTAGGTTTTGCTACATTAAGTGCTGCAACAAGTGTAAACAACAACACAGCAATTGGTGCAGATAGTCAAGAACAAAGAACAAGTGCAGGCGATGGTAACACTAGTGTCGGTGCAAGCACAATGGCAAATAGTACTGCTGGTGATAACAACACAGCATTAGGCTACCAAGCATTGGAAATTGTAACCGGTAATAATAACATTGTATTAGGTGCTACAAGTGGTAGAACACTCACAAGCGGTGGCAATAACATACTACTTGGATATGGAATCGAAACAGCAGCTAACACCACAAGTAACTTTATGCAAATTGGTAATGCTACAAACAATGTACTAAGTGTCCCAGGTGTTAATACAACTATTAATACAACTAACTTAACATACAGTGGCGCAGGTGGATTTAGTGGTGTTGGTACAAATCTAACAGCACTTAATGCTTCGCAGTTGACAAGCGGTACAGTACCAGATGCTAGAATTAGTTCAAGTAGTGTTGTACAACACCAAGCAGATATCACAGGCACAGGCACACTAGACTCAGGTGCAATTAGTAGCGGATTCGGATCAATTAATATTGGTGCAGACGCACTTACTGCTACCGGTAGTGTAAGTCTTGGAGCAACTAGCTTTAATGATAATAATATTACAAACGTAGGAAGCATTGCGCTAGACACTATTGCAGCAGACAATGGTTCTAGTATGAACTTCAGCAGTGCTACGCAAGTTAATATTGATAATGTTACGCAATCAACAAGTAGTACAACGGGTGCTCTTGTTATCGATGGTGGCCTTGGTGTTGCAAAAGATGCATACTTTAATGGTACAATTACCGGCAACGGTAGTGGACTTACAAGTCTAAACGCAAGTAACATAGGATCAGGAACTGTTCCTAACGCACGTATTGATGGTACTTACAGTAACTTAACTGGTACTGGTGCTCTTGGTGCAGGTAGTATTACTAGCGACTTTGGCAACATCAACATTGGTACAAGCACATTTACTGGTAACGGTAGTGGACTTACAAGTGTAGATGCAGCGACACTAGATAGCTTAGATAGCACAAGTTTCCTACGCAGTGATGCAAATGACACGTACACTGGGCTTATTACTGCAAACAGAAACAGTGATGAACAGTTTAGATTGTCAACGCAAAGTTCAACTGGTAATCCGTACATGAGCTTCTATCAAGCAGGTACACGCAGAGCGTATATTCAATACATAAATGGTGGTGCGCTAAGACTGTACAATGATAGAACAGACGAGTATGTTGATATTAACAGTGGTGTAAATGGTCTAACATACACTGTAGGCGGAACTGCTTATAAGATTTGGCATGCCGGCAATGACGGCGCAGGTAGCGGACTTAGTGCAGATGACTTAGACGGTGTAAGCTCGGGTAGCTTCTTACGTAGCGATACTAACGATAGTTTCAGTGGTACACTAACAGGTGCAGGCAGCATTAACATCACCGGCAACATTACTGCTACAAACATTAATGGCGACGGTAGTGGACTAACAGGTGTTACAGCTGATAATGCTAACACACTAGATAACTTGGATAGTACAGATTTCTTACGTAATAGTGCAACAGCACAAACTTCCAATATGTACATTAGAAACAGTTCGCCAACAGTGTATTTGCGTGATACTGATCATAGAAGTAGTATGATTCATTGTAACAGTAACATTTGGTACGTACTACGTGGTAACGGAAATGATAGTACAACATGGGAACAAGTTGACAGTCGTTGGCCATTAGAAATCAACCTCACTAATAACAATATGACCACAGGTGGTAATATCAATGCACGTACTGAGATCACTGCTTACGGTTCAGATGAAAGACTAAAAGAAAACATCAAACCAATTGAAAACGCACTAGATAAAGTTAAATCACTAGACGGTGTAACATATGATTGGATGGACAAAGTCGAAGAAGTAGGCTTCTTCCCAGAGCGCAGAAAAAATGAAGCAGGGGTTATTGCACAGCAGGTACAGAAAGTACTACCACAAGCTGTTGCACCAGCACCGTTTGATAGAGACTGGGTCAAAGACGAAACTGGTGGTGCTACAAGCGAATCTTATAGTGTTAGTGGCGAAGAATACTTAACAGTTAAGTATGAAAAACTAGCTCCGTTGTTTATTGAAGCAATCAAAGAACAGGATGCTAAACTAGAAGCACAAGCAGCTGAGATTGCAGAACTAAAGGAAATGGTGAAAAAACTTCTAGATAAATAGGTTGTAGCCGGATTTATTCGGCTATAACACTTGACATATTTAAATAGTGTGTTACAATTAAGTAATTAGGATATTAAATGGCACTACCAGCAACAGGCGAAACGATTACAATGTCGCAAATTAGGAACTACTTTGGTAGTTCTTCGACGCCTATTACTATGTCTGGTCTTGGAGCGTTTTTAGGCATTGCATCAGGAACAACTATTGCAATGAGTGCTACATTTGGTGGACAATAAACATAATAGGAGCATAATATGAAAAGTTTATACGAAGTCATTAATATTGACTTAGCAAATGACTATACAAAGACACGCAAAAAAGCCACTACTGAATTGTTAGGTCTTGAAGCAGAACTATACAAAGAAGTTTACGAAGCAATTGACAACATGGTTATTCCAGAAGATGACGAGAGATATCATTGGATTAATGTAATTGCACACAAAGCAGCAGCTGATTTACTAACACTTGGCAAAGTACAGCCTGAAAATATGGTGGTTATGAGTTCGTTATCAGAAGAAGATTTTAGCGAAGCTGTTTCAATTGCTGTAGCAAAAGCACGCCAACTCAATGATCAAACAGTAGCAGCAGAAGCAAATCTTAATATAGATACTATTTCAGAAACTATTACTTAATGAAAATCGCAATATGTGTTGCGGCAAGAGATCTTGTCCATGCGGGATTTGCCTTGTCTTTAGCAAAGATAGCAAAAACAGTTGATTGCGAATTATTACTTAATTTAGGTACTGTAATTCCTCAACAACGTAATCGGTTGATAAAAGAAGCACTTGAAAAACAGTGTTCTCATATTTTGTGGCTAGACAGCGATATGCATCTTCCTGAAAACACAGCATTGCAATTATTAAAACATAATAAAGAAATTGTAGCTGCGAGCTACAGTACAAGAATGCCACCTTATCAAAGTGTAGCATTTACAGATCCTAACGACTTTTCCCTAAGACTAAATGAGTCAACAGGACTGCACAAAGTTTGGGCAGTTGGTATGGGGTGTATGTTAGTAAACACAAAAGTATACGAATATCTAGATTGGCCGTGGCATCAATATATTGAACACAAAGAATCACAGTCGCTAATGGGAGAGGATATATACTTTTGCAAAAATGCAAACGATGCAGGGTTTGACATTTATATAGATGCAACACTAAGTAAAAATGTTGCGCATTACGGAACCAAGAGTTTTAAATTATGAGAGCATTTGACAGATTTGAACAACGAAGTAGAACAGTTTATAATGGACAAAGTGTTTTAAAAAATCATTTTTTGCACAGTTATCCAAAACACTACACCGATGACACAACAGATTATAGTATTGTTGAGCAATACAAAGACTACGATTATGTTTGGATTATAGACAAACGTATTGAAACACTTAGAACATTTCCGTGGCATTTTAAACCTACAAAACTTGGCGAATATAAATTTCCATATGTATACAAACGCAGTAAAAGAATACTTAGTTGGGAAAAAGTAAAACTAGTACCTACAAAGCCTTATACAGATATATTTGAAGAAAAGCATATTTGTGCAAAGTATGATGTACTTGCAGGCAAAGAATCATTTGATGTTTTTAGAGGAATGTCCTACAAAGAAGCCCAGAAAAAATCTACAACTGATATGTTTTGGCTAGTTCCTAATGATGTTGAAGTAAGTGAATTTTTTAAGTTTACATATATGCCAGACGACTGGAGTCAAAAATATGTACACGTATTTCGTAATGGCGACAAAGAAAACAAAGACGGAATCATTCTTGCTCCAAAAAATTATACACCAACTGACAACGAATTACTACACAGATTTTATGCAGAGAAAAAAGAAATTAGTATTCTAGCAAGTAGACCAAAACCGTTTCCTACATATTCATTTAGTACATATGAAGAATATACTGATGTTATTAATAATTTAGAAGTTGATATGTGCTGGTGGATACCTGACGATGTAGATGTAAATTCTGAATTTGAGTTTATGTATATACCTCACAACAATCAGTATGACAGACATATAAATCATGTGTTTTTAAACGGCGATAGTTACGACGGTGTTATGTTACTAAGTAAGCATTGTAGAATCAGTGAGCGTGAATTTAGATATCGATTCTTAGGAGTAAAAAAAGAACACGAGGTAGTAGCAAGTCTGCCAAAAAAGTTTGATACGTTTGTAGTAAACAACTATTCTGACTACAAACGTGCTATGAAGAATAGTAAAACAGAAATGTTCTGGAGTATTCCAGATGATGTAAAATTAACAAACGATCTAGATTTATATTTTTCTCACCACGATATATATAATAGAAATATTACACATGTGTTTAAAAATAACGACACATATGACGGTGTAGCATTATGCAGTAAAAATATAGAAATTACTAGGAAAGAAATTGAACATCGTTTTTATTCAGAAAAAAAAGAACATGACATAGTTTATAGTACTCCAAAAACATTTGATTATTTTGAAATAGAAACATACGAAGATTATTTAGAAGCTAAAGAAAAATCAACAACTGATATGTTCTGGATGAGTAGCCCACAACTTAGAATATATCAAAAGTGTTTAGACGAGTTTTATATTAGTCATCACAATATAATTGATAGAAATCAAACTCATGCATTTTTACATAGCTGTGATAACAAAATATGTTTCAATGGCGTTTTTCTTATACCTAAAAAAATTACACTTACTGAAAATGAAGTTTTACATAGGCATCCTGTAAATAGAAAAGAACACAATACAGTGTTCAGTATACCTGCACCGTATGAGTATTTTCAAATTGACTCGTATGACGAATACTTGTATGCACTTGAAACCTCTAAAACAGAAATGTTTTGGATGAGTAGTAGAAATATTAATACGGCATCTTTTGATTTTGATTTTGTTTTTAGTCATACAGACACATACGACCGAAATATAAATCATGCGTTTTTACACAAAGTTGACGATGACGGTTGTTTGTTTAATGGATTATTTTTATGTAGCAAATATTCCCTACTTACACAAAAAGAAGTTGAACACAGACACTTAGTAAAAGTGAAACAGCATAGTATAGTAGGTAGTACTCCAATTGTATATAATAAATTTGTTATTGACACCTACGACGACTACTTGTATGCACTTGAAAATTCTAAAACTGAAATGTTTTGGGGAGTTGGAAGTAACTTAAAAGATTATGATGGGTTTGATTTTGATTTGTATTTCCCCCACAATAACAATTATGACCGAAAAGTTAATCATGCGTTTTTAAATCAAGGGTACGACAACGTTGACTACAACGGATACTTCTTGTTTAGTAAACATGCACTAGTTACACAAAAAGAAATTGAACACAGACATATTGTAAATGCAAAAGAATGGGATATTGTAGCAAGCTCATACGGCGACTACGATATATGTTTTGTTGATACATACGATGAATATTTAAAAGCAATGGACGAAAGTATTACTGAACTTTTTTGGGCTGTAAGCCGTAATATTAATATCGACAACTATGATTTTGATTTAGCATTTGATCATTACAATACATACGATAGATTTCAAAATCATACATTTATTCATAACGCAAAAGGTCAACAAACACGCAACGGAGTATTTTTATTAAGTAAACATAAACCAGTAACACAAAAAGAAATTGAACATAGACATTTAGTAGATGCTAAACACTGGGATACCGAAGCTAGTCAAGAATGTATCTACAATATGTTTCTTATTGAAACTTATAATGATTACCTTGACGCAATGGAAAACAGCGACACTGAAATGTTTTGGGGATATAGTAATAACATTGATATTTCAGAATTTGACGAAAGTGAATACTATTTTTCTCATGATAACTTTTATGATCGAAATATTAATCATACATTTATACATTTAGTTGATGATTTTGAACTAAGAAATGGTATGTTTTTGTTTAGTAAACATGCACCTGTAACACAAAAAGAAATTGAACATAGGCATTTAGTAAAAGCAAAGCATTGGGATAATGTTGCAAGTTTTCCAGTAAACTATCAAAAGTTTGTTATAAACAATTATAACGACTATTTGGAAGCCATGCAAAATTCAAAAACTGAAATGTTTTGGGCAATACCTAGTGATATCGAAGTTGATATTAATTTTGAATTTGATTTGTACTTTACACATGATAATACTTACGACAGAAATATTACACATATTTTTAAAAATGGAGAACACTGGGACGGGGTTGCATTGTTTTCAACACATTCTCCTGTGACAGAGCAAGAAATTAATCACCGTTGGTATGCCCATCGAAAAGAACATGATATTATTGTAAGCAATCCTAAGCCATTTCCAATTTATAATATTGAAACGTATGACGATTATCTTAATGCGTATGATACATCGCCTTCGGAAATGTTCTGGGCAACAACGTCAAACATTAAAATTAACAAAGACTTTGATTTAAGTTTATACTATAGTAGACACAACAGTTATGATAGAACAATAAATCATACATTTATACACAGAGTAGACGGCAACGATTATCATAATGGATTGTTCTTGTGTACTAAACACAATCCATTAACTGAAAAAGAAATTGAACACAGATTAATTGCCCGTAGAAAAGAACACAATATTATTGCTAGTGGTCCTGTACAATACGAAAAGTTTGTTATCAACACATACAAAGATTACGAAAATGCTCTAAAGAAATCTACAACAGAAATGTTTTGGATGATTCCGCCAGAAGTGAACGTAAGCGATGATTTTAAGTTTGATTTATATTTTACACATAATCAATGGTTTGAAAGAGAAACAAATCATGTGTTTTTAAATGGCAATGCTAGAGATGGAATAAGTCTAATTAGTAAAGCTAGTCCAGTTACACAGCGTGAAATTGATATGCGTTTCTTAACCAATAAAAAAGAGTATGATATAGTTGCAAGCACACCTACACTTTATGATATTGTGTTTATTAGCAAAGACGAAGAACATGCAGATAATAATTATAAATTACTAACTGATAAATTTCCTCGTGCTAAACGCATACACGGTGTTGAGGGTATTCACGCAGCACACATTGAGGCTGCAAAGTTGTGTAAAACTGACATGATTTGGATAGTTGATGCCGATGCTGAAATAGTCGAAAACTTTAGTTTTGATTATTACGTACCAGCATACGATCCTGATAGTAGAAAAACTGTGCATGTTTGGAAATCACAAAATCCAGTAAACGGATTGATATACGGATATGGTGCTGTAAAATTACTTCCAAGAGAACTTACATTAAATATGGATACTAGCAAACCAGATATGACAACTAGTATTAGTCCGTTATTTAAAACAATCAATCGTATTAGTAATATAACTAAATTTAACACAGACGAATTTAGTACATGGCGTAGTGCATTTAGAGAATGTGTAAAACTTGCGTCAAGAGCAATTGACGGTCAATTAGACGAAGAAACAGAATTTAGATTAAAGGCTTGGTGTACTAGAGGAAAAGACAAACAGTTTGGCGATGCAGCGATTAACGGTGCTAATCACGGCAAAAAATACGGAGAATATAATAGAGGTAAACTAGAAGCTCTAGTAAAAATTAATGACTTTAATTGGTTACGCAATGAATTTGATAAGTTCAAAAATAGTTTGTAATTTTTGTTGATTAGTTTTACTACGAAGTGTGTTTGCCAATCCGTTATGTAGCGGCTTTGGCCATTTATTAAAAGTTGCCCAAGCATATCCGTCATGTTCGTCATTTAATTGCGGAATAAATTCTTCTTTAATTACGCACAAATATGTATGGAAGTTAAAATTATCATCATTGCTAACAAATGTTTCTAACGGAATAAGTTTTACAATATCGGGTAGAGATCCAATTTCTTCGGATATTTCCCTTTGCAATCCTTCCCATGGCGTTTCTTGTTTTTCGTTTTTACCACCAACTAATCCCCAAACATTTTTATTCTTACTTTGTACTCTATGTAAGAATAAAAATCTGTTAGTGTCTAGTGTATAAAACAGCGCACCGCTACATATAATCTTGCTCATACATATAATTATGCATCAAGTAGTATTAGCCATGTACCATGTGAATATTCGCCTTCGTAGGCTTTAATCCAGTCTTCGCCTGTCCATGTATAAATTACACCTGTTGCTAAATTCTTTTGATTAATGCCGTTTGTACTATCAGTTGAATCAATTACAGTTTGCCAAGCAGTGCCATCCCATTCAATAACATCGTTAGCATTTGCTACAAAATCACTTCCGTCATTGTTTTTCCAAGCATCAGGACCGTCATAAACAAAATTATAGGGTGTATCGCCAACGTTGCCACCAACGTTCTCACTAGTATTAATTGCTTGCAATAAAAGTATTCTAAATCCTGCAACTTTATCATCAGTTGGATTGTAGTTTTGCGGTTCAACAATTTTGTCAAAACTTGTATAACTGTTGCTATTACGTGCTGGTCCTACAACTACATCTCCAGTTGGCAAGGTATCACTATCCCATGTTATTGTTAACTGTGTTTCGTCCATCGGATTTAATGTAATTTGTCCTACAATAAAACTACCTAATTCAGTTCTTAAACGTATTTGGCTTAATCCAGCAGTATATGTTCCTGGATACGATTCAATAACAGTGTTCCAGTTAGTTGTTCCCACTTCACGCTTGTCTACAAGCCTTGCTATATTACCTGTAATATATACTCCAAAGTTTTGATATGTAGCAGAAACTGTACCTCTAGAATTAATATTAGCTGTAATATCAGTTTTTGTTTCTGGATCGCTATTTACAGTAGTAGTTCTAGTTAACGGAATTGGAGTATCAGCATAAGAACTAAGTTCAGGAACTGTATCTCCTAAGTCAACTGTTCCTCGTGTTTCGTCAAATATGTTAGCAACAACTTGTGTAATAACACCCAACTTCTTAACTTTAGCTGGTGGCGATATAAAGATAGGCGTACTAAAACTTAATGTGCCTACATCAATTTCACTGTCAACACCGATTGGCTGTGTTCTATTTGAAAAGCTAATCTGCTCTAAGTATACACTAGTTAAACTAGTCCAATCAATATAGTTATCTGTTGTTTGTATTTCAAGACTAGGATTAAACAATGATAATATTTGTTCCATAATCTGAAGTTTTTGATCTGTATTGCTACTCCAAATGTCAACGTTAACACGTAGCATATATGGAGTAGGCATTATGCGTTCTACTGTATAATTTTTACCTTGTGTATTAAGGTATTCGTTGCCTGCTTCGTCATACGCTCTTTCACGTATATTAACTTTTTCAACATAAGTAGCATCTGCTAAACGCTCTCTGTCTAGTTCCAACCCAGTAATGTACACAGCCATACGTGGTACACTTGGCATTTTATTTTCACTGTTTTCTTTGATTATATTAGCAACTTGTCTTGTTAGATCGCCGTAACTTACCGGTATACTTCGTAATCCGCCACTACTATCTTTCCATTGAAATCCGCTACACAGACGTACTAGTTGCGTAATGTAACGTCGAATTTGTCCATCGTAAAAATGTTGCATTAATTATCTGCTTTCGGTTTGAGTGCTTTAGATAAACTTTGTTTTTCTACAACTGCTTCTCCGCCAATAGTAGAGGTAGTTGAATTATTAACAAACCCAGTTTTAAGTGTTGTTCGTGAATCAGTATTACTTAGTGTCATTCTAACACCATCTTCAACTTTAATCCATCGATTGTTACTATATCTAAATAATCTGTTTGGCATCATATCTGTTCGTAAAAAATAATCTCCTGTTTGTGCAGAATTAGGAAATAGTATTCCACTGCCAAAAGATTCTCCATTTGGAGCAATATTATCACCTAGTAAATATCCTTGATATCCTTCTCTAGCAGGAGTTTGAGAAACTCTATCAGCTAGAATATCGGCTTGAGATGCATCAAGCTCACTAGTATCAGTAGTAACTAATTCTGGACGTCCTTGGTTATCAACTTGTAGTGTATAAAGGTTGCTAGTATTGTATCCACTTTTTGCAGAGTCAGCATCAGCTTGTGCAACAACTGCATTGTTAATTTGCATTTCAGTTTCAAATGTACTCAATACATCACGTAATGTGTTGTCAGCATCATCGCCTGCTGGTAAATCTAATATGTCGCTAAATTCTTGCCCATCGTATATTTGTTTTAGTTTAACACGATACAAGTGAGGATACCAGGTTTGACTAAATCCTTCAGCTGCTCTGTTTACATCTTCAACTACATAAAATCGTTTTAATGCTACACTGTAATCATTTAATGCATATTCGTCAATCAAGTGTGGAAATTCAACAACGTCACCTGATAGTATTTTTCTACCTAATGTTTTTACACTACTATTAATATGTATTGTCATAAACAGTGTGTCGTTTTGTAAAAATAATCCAAATTGACTTAGATTAAAATCAGTATCTGACACATTATATATTGCCCTCATATTATAAACATCTGGATCGTATTTACGATCTCGGTTTTCTAAGAACAACATGTCTTGTATGTTAGTTTCTTTTACTGCATTGTATTGTGGCTCGGATGCTGTTGCATCAGCATCGGTAGGATTTTCCGGTCCAAGATACTTGTGAACATTTATGTCTGTTCCGCCAATTGAAAACTGTTCGTAGATAACTTTATCTAGGAATTCGTAATCTTTTGTTTTATTTGGTCTATATAAAGATAAGCGTGGCATATGTATATTTATCCTGCTGATAAATACTAGTGGAGATTATAAATGGCTGATTTAGTAACACAAAAACAAGAAGTATTTGATTATGTAAATGCATTTCTCGGTGGCGGCATGGTAGACGTAGAACTCGACCCAGTTCACTACGAAGCAGCACTTACAAAATCATTATCAAAATACAGACAACGAACTGAGCATAGCGTTGAAGAAAGTTATGTAACTCTTAAGTTAGTACAAGATCAAAACGAATATGTACTTCCGCAAGAAATTGAAGAAGTTCGTCAAATATACAGACGTAGTGTTGGATCACGCACAGGCGGAGGTGACGGCGGAAGTTTGTTTGAACCGTTTAATCTTGCTTATACAAATACATACTTACTAGCAGCCAGCGGTGTTGGTGGACTAGCATCTTACGAATTATTTGCTCAACGTCAAGAATTAGTAGGCAGAATGTTTGGATCGTTTATTGAATTTACGTGGAATAGTACAACTAAAAAATTAACAATATTACAACGTCCAAGAACAAATGTTGAAGAAGTGTTAATGTTCTGTTATAACTTTAGACCAGATGGTCAGTTACTAAGCGATTATCGTGCTAAACAATGGATTAAAGATTATACACTTGCAGCTTGCAAATACATGCTAGGTGAAGCAAGAGAAAAATTTGCTACTATTGCCGGACCACAAGGCGGAACTAGTTTAAATGGTGCAAGTTTAAAAGCTGAGGCACAAGCCGAAATGGAAAAACTAGAAGCCGAAGTTGCATTAGGAATTGCAGGCGGTACTGGTTATAGTTTTGTTATTGGGTAATATATCCCATTAACTGTCTAGTGTTAAACACTAAATCTTCTAATGTACCATTATTGTCAATAGTATAATCTGCCATCCATTGTTCTAAGCTCATAGAGTCTTTTGATTCAGGCATTAAAAATTTGCTACGATCAACCCAAATAGCATAATTAAATACTCCTGTATTTTTCATTGCAAAAAATTCACGTTTATTTCTTAGCCCACAATAGATATCGTATTCGGCAAACATTTCTCTACCTAAAGCAGCACCATCAGTTACATTATAATCGCAAATAGCATCATACCATTCTTTACGATGGTTGTGCCTATCTGCATAACATTCTTCTTCGCTATTATAATTGTACTTGTCTTTTAAATTATTATAGATAAAAAGTTTACTACAAAATTGACTACTACTTTCAAAAGTATAACCAAACTCGTCACGAAGTATTTCACACACAGTATCTTTACCGTGTCGTCCGTGACCAATAACTAATAGTTTTTTCTTCATACTTGTATAGTATAACAATTTTATAAGATTGTCAACCATTAAACTACCAGATAACGGCTAAAAACCGGTGTTTTGCAGGTGTATAGATAAATATTACTAGCAACAAAAATACCCATGAGGAGAAATACAAAATGGCATTAACATCACCAGGTGTTCAGGTTAGCGTTATTGACGAGAGTTTTTATACTCCGGCAGAACCAGGCACAACACCACTAATTTTCATTGCTACAAAGCAAAATAAAAAGAATCCAGGAGGCACTGGCATTGCACCTGGTACAACGAAAGCAAACGCAGGTAAAGTATACTTGATGAGTTCACAACGTGAATTATCAGAAACGTTTGGCGATGCATTATTTTATTCAGATGCAAGTAACAATATGATTCACGCAGGTGAACAAAACGAATACGGATTACAGGCAGCATACAGTTATCTTGGCGTAGCCAATCGAGCATATGTTGTAAGAGCCGATGCAGACCTTGGCGAATTAACAGGCAGTGCAACTGAAGTTGCTGGAGATCCTGCTGATGGTTCTTGGTGGTTTGACACTGACGATACAAAATACGGTATTTTTGAATGGAACGGCGAAGCTGCTAGTGTTACTAACGGACAAAGTTTTGTAAACAAAGTTCCAACAGTAATTACTGATACTTCAAAAGTTGTTGATTACGGCGGATCAGATTTTACTCCAAAAACTAGCGTAGGCGCAATTGGCGATTATGCTATTGTTGCTGTAACAAATACAAATCGTCTATGGTATAAAAATTCTTCAGGCGCATGGGTAGAAGTAGGTTCAAATGCATGGATTGCTAGTTGGCCATTTGCAGCAGGTACAGCAGGATCGACACCAAGCACAACAGGCAACATTGTATTTACAATTGACGGAACACCAACAACTGTTACTACTACCGGTACAACATTAAACCAAGTAGTTAGCGATATCAATGCCGATGCCGGCGCACAAACTGCAGGCATTAGTGCTACTTCAACAGGTAACAAACTAAACTTGTTTTATAACGGTTCAGCAGGCTCACAAAGTGTTGTACTAAGTGAAACATCGTCTGTATTAACTGATTTTGGAATTACACCAGGCACATTTAGAGCACCAGAACACGCTATTGCTCCACATACTAGTGTACCAGAATGGAAAAGTAGAGATTCGTTACCACGCCCAACAGGTAGTGTTTGGTTAAAGTCAACTAATCCAAATCTAGGCGCAGCATACAGTGTAAAGCAGTATAGTGCATCAGCAGACAGTTGGACAACTGTTACAGCACCATTACATAGTGATAACCACACAGCAATTGCATCAATTGATACAACTGGTGGCGGAGCAAGTATTGCTATTGGCGCAGTATATGCAAGAACAAACGTAGCCGAAGATACTCGTCCACGTGGTTCAGTACAACTTATGGTAAGACAAGCCACAGGCGCAACTACTGTCACAAGTGCTGCAATTACAGCAAGTACATTTACAGCAGCATCGCATACATTTACTGTAAGCGAATCAATTACAGGCAGTGCAAGTATGTCAAGCCCAGTAACAGTAACATTTACTGCAACAGGCGCAACTACA